>SMTZ1_10004130_pt1 | contig 16864 bp, 11 predicted proteins | sample DeeMarSWOR136_30_FD_25667 | JGI IMG/M metagenome (IMG submission 25667)
AGGGATGCTTTCGCCCCATGACGGTTAGTGCCCCGGAGGGGAGCCTCTTGAATCCGAGATACCCGGCGGCGGTGGGTGGACGAGCAATGGTGGGTCACTATTTGACAACGGCGGTTTTCGGCGCGCTCCAGGAGGTCATTCCAGAACGCATTCAGGCCGACTCGGGTTCTCCCCTGTGGTGCGTAAACCTTTCGGGAACGGATCAAGGGAGGAAATACGCGAGCCTCTTCTTCATCAACGGAGGGCAGGGGGCCTCTCCTCATCAGGATGGAATTTCGTGCCTCCCGTACCCCAGCAACATGTCGAACACGCCGGTGGAGGTCATCGAAAAAACCCTCCCCGTCTTGATTCACAAGAAGGAACTGCGTAAGGACTCCGCAGGCGCGGGAAGATGGAGAGGGGGACTGGGTCAGGAGACGGAGATCGAACTGGTGGCTGATTCCCCTTCCACCGTGGCATTCCTCTCCGAGCGAACCAAGTTTCCCCCCCAGGGAATGAAAGGGGGAAGGCCGGGGCAAACTGGCAGATTGGAGCTTAACGGCAAATGGATTCATCCCAAAAAGAACATTGCCATTCAACCCGGTGATGTCCTAAACGTGAGCACGCCTGGAGGAGCCGGTTTTTGGAATCCGAAGGAAAGGGATCTCGATAGCATAGGAAGAGATCTGAAAAATGAGCTGATATCACCCGCAAAAGCAAAGGAGGATTACGGAGTCGATCCCCAAGATCGATAACGTTCCCCGAAGGCAATAAAAGCACGAGTTGACCAATGGGAGGATGCCAGAGCACGAAGCCTTTTTCCGGAGTTTCCGGGCTTTTGCTGACAGTGTTTTTGTAACCTATTGATACTATAGGAGATTCTGGTTTTCCAAGGAGAACACCATTGTCCCTTCGCAGCGCTTCGGGGCTGAATACCCCTCAGCAGGTTGAGGTTAGAGGGTGGAGGCAATATGGTGCTGCGGTGTTGCGGTTGAGGTTAAGGTTAAGGTTGAGGTTAAGGTTGCGGAAGGATCGGGTTCTTAGCTGAATCACCTTTTTCGCTTCCCTGAGAATAGACACCAAAGATTCTTTTATGTTTGCTCCAGATATTTGCGCAACAATCCCTCGTAAGGTAACCCCTTTAGAGCCATGGGGAATATCTCCTCTTAGCCTTAACCTCAGCCTTAACCTTCCTTTTTGCTCCCCACTTCTCTAGCAGATTAGGCTCACGGACAACGCTGTTTTCCAAAAACTGAGGAACCTCCGGAGCCTTTTTTGATTGACAGTGCCGAGAGGGAATCTTATAATCGGGCGGAGATTGTTCGGGATGGAATCTTTGTGTTTGGAGGGGGGTGGTAGTATGGATGGGTAAGAGGAACGTATCATGGGTTAATCGTTCGTCAATGAGCTCATATGAAGATAAAGGGGGGGTAAAAAATGTTCAAAAAGGGCTTTACACGGCGGGATTTCTTAAAGACATCGGGGGCAGTAGCTGGTGCTGCCCTGGGTGGCGGTATGCTCGACCCATTTTCAGCCAGCGCGAAGAAACGAAAGGAATTTGCCGTTAGGCTGGGAGAGTCTCGCGCGATATCAAATACATGCTGGTGGTTTGCCCGGGATCTGTATAAGCCGGATTGGGTGATATGGAACTGGGTCGATTTGGGGGAATGGGCAGCGGGAAGATTTACGGCGTTGCAGAGGGGGTTGCTCGACATTAGTACCATCCCCATGACCTATGTAATCCGTGGCGTATCCCAGGGCTACGACTTTAAGGCGTTTCAAGGGGTGTGTGGCGGTACGAGCCGAATTGTAGCTCACAAGGATACGAATATTTACAAGCTGGAAGACCTGAAAGGGAAGAGAATCGGAGTCTGCAAGTTTTCCAGCCAGGATGTTTACCTCATCATTGCCCTCGCCGGGGTAGGGCTGGATTGGCAGAAGGACGTAAAGAGGGTCGATTTGGCTAACGTGGCTACGGTCGTTGGAGCGCTCCAGAAGAAGGAAATTGACGCGGTTTCCATCTGGGATCCCTGGGGATCGAAGATGATCGTTGAGGGTTTCGGGCGAAATGTTCCCGGAATATACAAGTATTGGTCGAAAATGCATCAGATGGGTGTTGCCAGAAGTGATTTCGTCGAGGCGGCCCCGGAAGCCTTACAAGCCGTGACCAATGCGGTGGTGAAGGGGGTCGTGAAATGCAATAACGAGCGTGAAGCATGGGCCCAAAAGGCACATGAGGTATCCGGCGTGGACTTGAAAGCCTGTAAATTATCGATTGAGAATGCGATACCCGATGTAACGATACCGATCGAGGATACCAAGAAACTGGCAAGGAAGATGTACGAGCTCGGGGTGATTAAAAAGGACGTGGAGGGGATTATCGAGAATCACATCACCTACGACTTCGTGTCAAAAGCCACCCATCAGCCCAAGGAGAAGCTCACCAAGTTCGGATACTGCCCGAAGACGATCGAGGAGGTCGGGTAAGATCTCCAACGACGGACGGAGGGTATCTTCCTCCCCAGCCACCATCCAACGGTGGTTGGGGAGGAATCTGTTTCGAGAAAAAGGGTGAAGAGATGGAAGAACCAACTGCGCAAAGCCTTGCTCCAACATCGGCATTGAGAGAAAAGGCCCTGCCATGGCTTCGAAGAGTTGCTATTCCAGGAGTTTTCTTCTTCATATGGTATGTGGAGTCGGAATTGCTGGAGTTGTATCCCACCATGTTGATACCCACCCCGGCTCAGGTACTTGAGGTGATTACTGAGTGGATGTTCGGCGGGAAACAGTTCTTTGCAGCCAGATTCCATATTGACCTCACCGGGAGCCTCATTCGCGAAATGGTGGCCTTCTGTCTGGGGGGAATTGTCGCCATTCCCACGGGAATTTTTTCAGCACACTATAAGCCCATTGAACAGCTCGTAGACACCTTTGTCCAGATACTGAGGCCCATTCCTAGGACTGCTTTCCTGCCTTTTGCCATGATACTGTTTGGACTGGGCTATCCTCCGGCGATATTTCTGATTGCGTATGCTACCTTCTTCGTGGTCTACATCAATGTGTTCGACGGGGTAAAGAGCGTAGATGAAGAATTGAAGCGCGCAGCGCTGATGCTGGGCGCTAATCCAAGACAGCTCCTTTTTAGGGTTATACTCCCGGCCACCGAGCCCTTCGTCTTCAGCGGGCTCAGAGTAGGTGTGGGAATTGCCTGGGGCATGGTAATTCTGGCGGAGATGTTCGCAACGGGGAACGGATTCGGCTACCTGTTGTGGCGAGGATACACCTTCCTGCGGATGGACATCGTCGTTGCCAACATGTTGTTCCTCGGCCTACTGGGATTCCTCTTTGACAGGTTAATAGTCAAGATCGCTCAAAGGAGGCTGAGATGGGTAGGCGAACTGCCGGAATAATCCTGGAAGCCAAGAATGTGAGCAAGGTCTACGGAAGCGGGGCCAACGCGAGGGTTGCGCTGAAGGACATCAACCTGGAGATTCTCAAGGGCGACCTCATCCTCCTCCTGGGGCCCAGTGGCTGTGGGAAAACCACATTTCTGAATATGGTAGCTGGCTTTTTGACGACAACTGGTGGGATTCTGGAATGCCGGGGGAAACCCGTTGGAAAGCCCGATCCCAGTAGAGGAGTAATTTTCCAGGATGCTACCTTATTTCCCTGGATGACCGTCAGGGAAAATCTCCTCTTCGGCCCCCAGGTGAGGGGGTTATTGGAGAAGAATGGAAAGGAGAATTACGAAAAAAGAGCACGGGAACTCCTCGAGATGGCCAATCTAACAGGCTTCGAAAACCACCTGCCGAGGGAACTGTCAGGTGGGATGAGGTCGCGGGCATCATTGATCAGAACGTTGATAAACGACCCGGATATCCTCTTGGCAGATGAACCGTTTGCATCTTTAGATGCCTACACAAAGGAAGCCCTCCAGGATGTCTTCCTGGACATCTGGGAGAAGACGAATTCCACGATACTCTTCATCACCCATGACATCGAGGAAGCGGTCTATCTCGCTGACACGATTTACGTTATGACACATTCTCCAGGGACGATTAAGGAAAAAGTCGAGATAGAGCTCGAAAGACCCAGGGACAGATATTCAGAGCAGTTCAGTGAGTATAGAAAGAAGATATATGAATTAGTGCGTCCAGAGCTCTAATTTCATCGTTACATCTCTCTGCCCTAACATCAAGCGGGCTTCGATCTCTTTAACCAGCCCGTTTTCCTTCAAATGAATATCCCGGAGTTTCCTGAACTTTATTGTAAGGATTTCTGTAACGTCTTGATTTCGTAGTAGATTCTGGTTTTCCCGAGAGAACACCATTGTCCCTTCGCTTCAGTGCTTCCGAAGTGACCCTTCCGGGGTTCGCAGGGGGGGAGTACTTACCCCTTCCGGCCTCTAAAGGGCCGGGCTTCCCCTTACGTTCGGCTGAGCTCACGTCGAAGCCTGCTCACCCTCGGTGGGTACCCCACTTCTCCAGCAGATTACGCTCATGGAAAACGGTGTTCTCGACGAAATTGAGGAAACTCCGGTTTTCGGTAGGATTGTCGGCAGTTTCGTGGGAAGGTGAAAGAGAGGGGAGATACCCACATGCCCGAGTTGCGACACCTATTTCAGCCCGGAAGCATCGGGACGATGGACGTGAGAAATCGCGTGGTGATGGCCCCAATGGTTACCTTCAGTAATGGTCCCCAGGGAGAGATTCTCGATAAAACGGTTCATTACTACGCCGAAAGGGCGAAGGGTGGTGTTGGTTTAATCATCTGCCAGTCCAGCGTCATTCTCCGGGAAAGCAGGGTACCCCATAGGGTCAGCGCTTATGATGATAGATTCATCCCTGGCTTAAAGCGTATTGCCGATGCTATCCACGAATATGATGCAAAAGCTGCCTTTCAGGTGGTACACCATGGCCGTTTGCTCACCGATTACCGAAACATGGTTGACCACCCCGAGGAGATAAGGGCTGTGGCACCATCTCCCATCCCCAGGCTCCTGAGCGTTATGGAGATCCCGGGATCAAACGGGGGAGGGGAGGAGGCGTTACGGATCACCAGGAATGTTCCGCCCATCGAGGCTACCAAGGAGGATATAAGACGCATCATGCAGGCTTTCGCTGAAGCGGCGAGAAGAATTAAGGATGCGGGTTTTGATGCGGTGGAAATCCACGGCGCCCATGGCTACCTCATCAGTCAATTTCTCTCCCCTCTCGCCAACAGGAGGACCGATGAGTATGGGGGAAGCACGGAGAAGAGGGCCCGCTTCGCGTGTGAGGTCATCCAGGCCACGAGGCAAAAAGTGGGCGGGGATTTCCCCGTACTCTTCCGCTTCAGTGGCAGCGACTTTCTGCCCGGTGGGATAACCATCGAGGAATGTAAACGGCAGGCTCCGCTCTTCGTTGAAGCCGGGGCTGATGCCCTGAACGTATCCGCCAGTGAACGGAACTCCACCCAATGGATGTACCCTAGCTTCCTCTTCCCGCAAGGGCCCCTGGTATTCCTGGCAGGGGAGATCAAGAAGGTGGTTGGAGTTCCCGTAATAACCGCGGGCAAGATTATTGATCCGGACTTTGCCGATCAGGTAATCGCTCGGGGAAAGGCGGACTTCGTTGCCATGGGGAGGGCCCTTTTGGCCGATTCCCAGTGGGCGAACAAAGCGAGGGAGAAAAGGGCTGAGGAGATACAGTGCTGCATTTACTGTTTGAACTGCTACGATTTCATCTCGCACCCCGAGAACAGGAAGAAGGGATTGCGCTGTTCCGTAAACCCAACCCTCCTGCGGGAGAGAGAATTCACGTTGGAGCCCGCGGTCGAATCCAAAGACGTCATGGTCATCGGTGGAGGGCCGGCGGGGATGGAAGCGGCCAGAACCTTGGCCGAACGGGGACACCGCATCACCCTCTACGAGCAGAATGGTTATTTGGGAGGACAGTTCTCCATAGCGTGCCAGCAGCCACAAAAGAGGGAGGACTATCCCAAACTGCTTACGTCACTGCAGAAGGGGCTACGGAATGCTGGCGTGCCCGTAAGACTGAACAGCAAGGTCAATCCCGATATCGTAAAACGGGAGAAGCCGGACGCCGTGATTGTAGCCACGGGAGCCATTCCCCTTGCGCCAGATATCAAAGGAGTTGATGGGGGTAATGTTGTTCAGGCCAATGACGTGATCTTGGGCCATGCAAAGACGGGCAAAAGGGCCATCGTTGTTGGCGGGAGATACCTTGGCATGGAGGTAGCTGATCAACTAGCCGACGAAGGGAAAGAAGTCCTCCTCGTCAGCAGACGAACCATTGGTCGGGGCGTAGAGCGCAACATCTATTTCGCCCTCCGGGATAGACTGGTGCAGAAAGGGGTGAGCCTGTACCCTCATTGTCCGATCGTGGAAATCCTGCCCCATGGTGCATACATCGTGTTTGACAATGATCTCTTGTTTCTGGAGGCGGAGACGATTGTTTTAGCGGTGGGGTTTCAATCGGCGAATACGCTGTACAAGGAATTGGAGGGCCACGTTGGCGAACTCCATCAGATCGGCGATTGCGTGGAGCCGCGAACCGTCATGTGTGCCATAAGGGAAGGTGCCGAGATCGGCCGTTTAGTCTGAACCTGTCCGGAGAGGGAGACCTGTGCTTCGGGGTTCATTGCCCCTCAGCAGGTGGAGGGTAGAGGTGAGAGGTTGGAGGCGGAAGGAGAAATGTCAAATGACAAAGGTGAAAGGTTGAGGTTAAGATTAAGGTTGAGGGGGGCCGAATGGAGTGAGCATTTGCTCAGATGCTGCCCCAGAAAATGCGTCATTGTATTCGCGAATCGAAGCACTAGGTCTTGTGGCGCTTTCGAACGTGAGCAATCTCTTCTAAAACGGCATTGATTTCGGGAGCAAATAATTCCGTCGGTTGGAGAATGACTTCGGCGGCGAGTCGTGCTGCCGGACCGGTTACGTCACCGCATTTCGCATGGTCTTCGATGGCTTCTATCGTGTCGAAACGGGTATACTCCTTAGCATCAGGTCCGCGGACCGTCGCCCGAACATCGTTGCACCTGAGAAGCCCAAATGTATCCCTGAATTTCTCGTAAAACCTGCGGGCCCGGGTTAACGCCTCAACAAATTCAGGCTGTTCGCGGCTTATCTTCCCCGGCTCAAAATGTGCTCTCCCATATGCCAAACCAATGGCCATAACCCCCCCGAGAAGGGCTCCACACGTCTCCTGCCTGCCAACAATCCCGCCCACCAGGGCAGACGCAGCTCTAAATGCCCCACCGTTGTCAAGGCGAAGGTGTCGCTGGAGCGCACCGAGCACGGCCTGGCTACATCCCCAGTAAAGTACCTCATTATCATGAGCTTCCCCTTCAATGGTTCTTAACAACTGCTCTTTTTCCTCTTCGCCCATCTCCTTGATTTTCTGCAATGACCTACGCCCTTCAGACATAAACCGTCCTCCGTCTCCCCCCTCGTGTGGGATAAGCAACGTTCGCATAATTGGGCGATGGGTACGGTAATGTGCTGACCTTGTTTTGTCAAGTCCCCTCAAAAAAGACGCGCAATGGGCCTGATGGTAAAGGGTTGGCCTTGGTTCGGTAAGATGGACCCTTCGAGGGAATGGGCGTAAAAAATTTCGCGCCGAAACTTGACACTGGCGAAATAAGCATCTATTAAACTCAATCAGTGATCCCTCCCTTCATGTGAGCTGTATTGGGAGGGTAGGAATGGAATAGCGGGTTACAAGGTGAACTAGTATCTCCCTTGAATACCTGCCATTACGTGATTTCAGTAGTTACCCCGGGCTTCGAGCAATACCGTAAGGGGGAAAAATGAGAAAGAAGTTCGATCCCATAAGCCTTGAAGTCATGTGGAACCGGCTCATCAGCGTGGTCGATGAGGCTGCGGCAACCCTGGTGAGGACTTCCTTTTCCACCATCGTCAAGGAGTCAAACGATTATTCCTGTGTTCTGCTCGATGCAAACGGGAACAGTGTAGCCAATAATACGGCAAGCATTCCCTCCTTCATTGCGACCTTATCGAGAACCATGACGCATTTCCTCGAGAGATTTCCCCAGGACCAATGGGAACCCGGGGATGTCGTCATGACGAACGATCCCTGGCTGGCGTCGGGCCATCTCCCTGACGTCACCATGGCCATGCCCATCTTCCACAAGGGAAAGCTGGTGGCATTCGCGGGGACGATCGCCCATTTGCCCGACATCGGGGGCTCCATCTGGTCGGCCGATGCCCGAGAACTTTTCGAGGAGGGTATTCGAATTCCGATCACGAAATTCTATCGTGCGGGAGAGCCGAACGAGACGCTCATGGAAATCATTCGGGCAAACGTCAGGGTTCCGGAAATGGTCTTCGGGGACCTCAACGCCCAGATAACTGCTCAGACCATGTGCCGCAACCGCCTCCTGGAGTTTCTCGACGAAACCGGTCTCGATGATCTCGCCGATCTGGCCCGCGAGATTCAATCCCGTGCCGAAAGGGTTATGCGTGAGGCCATAATGGAGGTTCCCGACGGCATGTATGAAAAGTCGGTGGAGATAGACGGATTTGACGAACCCATCACCATTCAGTGCAAGGTCACCGTCAACGGCGATGAACTGGAGATCGACTTTGAGGGAAGTTCTCCCCAGATAGGGCGATCCCTGAATTGTGTCATGAACTACACCTATAGCTACGCCGCATACCCCATCAAATGCGCCCTCGATCCGTTTACGCCGAAGAACGAGGGTTCCTACCGTCCGATCTCGGTAAAGGCGCCGGAAGGCAGCATCCTGAACCCCAGGGTGCCGGCACCAGTAAACGCCCGCCAGCTCATTGGCCACATGTTGAGCGCCGCCGTGTTCGGTGCCCTCGTAAAGGCAATCCCCGAGAAGGTTATAGCGGAATCGGGAAGTCAACCCACTCTCAGAGCCCTGTTTACCGGGACGGGCCTCGACGGGAGGAAGTTCTCAACTGTTCTGTTCGCCAATGGAGGGATGGGGGCACGATGCGACCAGGACGGCCTTGCTTGTACCCCCTTCCCTACAAACAGCACGTGCGGCTCCATCGAGGTATTCGAAACCGCCGTCCCCCTCGTCTTCTGGAAGAAGGAGATGGTAACGGACTCCGGCGGCGCCGGTTGTTTCCGGGGAGGGATGGGACAGGAGATCATCCTGGAGGTTATATCCAGGGATCCCATTCGCATCTCCTTACTCACGGATCGGCACAAACACCCCGCTCAGGGTTATCGGGGAGGACTGGCGGGGATGCCCAACCGCATCGTCCTCAACGATGGGCAGTTCATCCATCCAAAATCGCAAACCACCCTGAAACCCGGAGACCGTCTCACCGTAAACTATGGGGGCGGAGGAGGTTTTGGCCCTCCCGAAGAGCGCGACCATCAACAGGTGGAGGAGGATTTGGCGGAAGGGCTGATATCCCGCGAAGCGGCAACCGGAGTCTACCAGTTGGGAAGGGGAAAGGGACATGGCAAGGCATAAGCTGGGGGTGGATGTGGGAGGCACCTTCACGGATTTCGTCTTACTCAATGAAGACGATGGAAAGATGGAAGTGGGCAAGACATTGACCACCGCTGAAGATCCTTCCAAGGCAGTGATAACGGGGGCCGGAGAAATTCTGAAAAGAACAGGTATCCCCATTGAGGATCTATCCACCGTCATCCACGGGACGACGCTGGTTACGAACACGCTCATTGAGCGCACAGGAGCAGCTACAGGGCTTATAGCTACCAAGGGTTTCCGCGATGTTCTGGAGACGGGAAACGAGAATCGATACGAGCTCTACGATTTGAGCATCGAGCGGCCACAACCGCTGGTTCCGAGACGTTTCCGATTAGGCATTTCGGAGAGGATAACCGCTGAAGGCGGGATACGACTCCCTCTGAACCTGAACGAAGTCAGGCAAGCCGCTCGATATTTCGAGAAGGAGGGCATCACTTCGGTTGCGGTCTGCCTGCTTCATTCCTACCGAAATCCCACCCATGAACGCCAGATTGGTGAATGTCTTCAAGGGGAATTTCCCTGCTTCCATGTCTCCCTCTCCAGCCGCGTGGCACCTGAAATCAGGGAATACGAAAGGACCTCCACGACGGTGGCCAACGCCTACGTCCAGCCCATCATGAAAAACTACCTGGGCCATCTGGAGGCGCAATTGAGGAAACAGGGATTTCAAGGTGCCCTCTATGCGATGCTTTCAAGCGGCGGAATTACCAATGTGAGCCTGGCCGCGGAATTCCCCATTAAGCTTTGCGAATCAGGGCCAGCTGCCGGCGCCTTGGTAGCCAGTTTCTACGGGAGGTCCACGGATTTCAATGATCTCATCTCCTTTGACATGGGTGGGACAACCGCCAAGATATGCCTCATCAACGATGGAAGGCCCTCATATACGAGGGAATTTGAGGCAGCACGGGTGAGTCGTTTCAAAAAGGGAAGCGGCTTCTCCTTCAAGATTCCCTCCATCGAAATGATCGAAATCGGTGCGGGTGGGGGGAGCATCGGTCATATCGACCAGATGGGGCTGGTTAAGGTTGGGCCTCAAAGTGCGGGAGCCTCACCCGGACCGGCATGCTACGGATTTGGAGGCGAGAATCCCACCGTGACCGACGCTTCCCTCATCTTGGGCTACCTGAATCCCGATTACTTCCTGGGTGGCGAGATGGCCCTGGATGTGGCACGGGCAAGGAGGATAATGAAGGGGAAGCTGGCCGATCCCCTGGGAATCAGCGTGGAAGAAGCTGCCATGGGAATCAATCAGATCGTGACGGAGAACATGGCAACGGCCACCCGCATCCACATCGCGGAGCGGGGCAAGGACCCCAGACGATATGTCCTCATGGCGTTCGGAGGAGCGGGCCCGATTCATGCCTTTCGAATCGCTGAGCTTTTGAAGATCAAAACCATCATTTGTCCCCCGGCTGCAGGAACGGCCTCCGCATTGGGGCTTTTGGTGACTCCTATGGCCCTCGATTTCTCCCGCAGTTACATTTCACGGCTCGATTCCATCGACTGGGAGTACGTGAAAGGGATCTATGAGGAGATGGAGCAGGAGGCTTTCTCCTCTCTCATTGAAACCGGGGCCTCTCGAGATGAGATCACCTTTGAGAGATCGGCTGACATGCGATATACGGGGCAGTTTTATGAGATCCCATCGCCCATACCGAATGGGGAGCTAGGCCCTCAGAGCATTCCTGAGATTACGGAGGCCTTTTACAAGGCCTATGAAAAGGCTTTCAGCCGATACATGACCGATACCTCCATCCAGGCGCTCACCTGGAACCTGAGAGCCGAATGTCCATCCCCTTCCCCGGAGGTCAGATACGGGGGCACGCAGGTGGGCCAGAGGGGGCCCGAAACGAAGGGTAAGCGAAGGGCTTATTTCCCGGAACAGGGAGCCTTTATAGAATGCCGGGTCTACGACCGGTACAGCCTCAGCCCAGGGGCGAAAATCAAAGGGCCTGCCATTGTGGAGGAGAGGGAATCGACGATCATTGTGGGGTTCAATTCAGAGGCATCGGTGGATGAGGGATTGAACCTCATCATTGAAAGAGGAAGATTATAACATTCTCGAAAGCACAAGGGCGTGGCGATTTGAGTGAAGAGAGAAGAGATATGGAAAGGCCGAAAGTGCTGATCATGACGAGGAAATTCGCAGAGGTCTCACGAGAACCCATCGAGAAGCTCCAAAAGGCGGGCTTTCTTATTGATGAACGGAGCTATGAGACGGTGACGTCCATTACCGAGGAGGAGTTCTGTGAGTTGATCAAAGGATTTGATGCGCTCGTTGTAACGGGCATGTTCCCCGTTCCTCGCAGGGTGATCGAGGCCGGTGATCGTTTGAAGATGATCGCGATCCGCAGTTCCGGCTTTGAGGGGACGGACCTTGAGGCCGCTCGGGAAAAAGGGGTTCTGGTCACCTACAACCCGGGGGCCAATGTGGATTCCGTTGCCGACATGACGGTGGGGTTGATGCTCGCCGTCCTTAAGAAGATCGCCAAACTGGATCGCAAGATCAGAAATGGTGGTTGGGAGCGGGAGAGGACGCTGGATATGTATGGAAAGGTTCTGGGCATCATCGGGATCGGCCGAATTGGAAAGGTCGTGGCGAAAAGGGTGCAGGGATTTGACATGACCATCATCGCCAATGACATCGTCGAATACAGAGAATTCCTCCAAAGATATGAGATTGAGTCGGTGAGCAAAGAGGAACTCCTGGAGCGTGCGGACATCGTGACGATCCATACCCCGCTGGATGCTTCGACCCGCGGCATGATTGCGGAGGAGCACTTGCGCCTGATGAAGCGAAACGCCATTCTCGTCAATACGGCAAGGGGACCCATTGTTGATCCAATGGCGCTCTACAAGGCCTTGAAGGAGGGTTGGATCGCCGGTGCGGGTCTCGACGTCCACATGCCCGAGCCGCCCACCTTCCGCCCCCTCGTCGAGCTGGATAATGTGGTTTCAACGTGCCATGTAGCGGGATTGAGCGACAGTGCATCCTACACCATGGCCATGCAAACAGTGGAGAAGATTATCGCCTATTTCAGGGAGGAGATGCCCGAATCCGTCCTGACCCCTGGAGTGACATTTCCAGGAAGGTCGATGCTTTAGGCCTTTCGCGAGGAGAATGGAAGAATCAATGGAGTGACAAAAGGGAGATGGAAGGATGAAAGTGAAGGAGATTGGAGAACCGGGATTCCGTTACAGGATGGACTTTGAGCGGCCTCAACCGAACGTCGTCAAGGAATTCAGAGAGCTGATGGATCAAACAGGTTGTCTCACGGGGAATGTCGGCGATTGTCTCGGTCGGGGTGCGGCCATGAGCTCCCGAATCAAAGGGCTTTCCCATGGGATGAAGCTCGTGGGTCCCGCCTTGACCGTCAAAGTCCCCCCGACCGACAACCTCATGATTCATAAGGCCCTGACCCTGGTAAAGCCCGGAGATGTCATGGTGATCGATGGAGGAGGGGATCACTCGTGGGCCTTACTGGGGTTTCTCATGGTGCGGACGGCTATGAAGCTCGATGTTGCGGGAATGGTGGTGGACGGCGCTGTTCGGGATGCCGCGGAGATAAGGCGGGTGGGATTCCCCCTTTTCGCAGCGGGGGTGTCTCCTAACGGCCCCTTTAAAGAAGGCCCGGGGGAGATCAACTACCCGATCCATTGCGGGGGACAGGTAGTTCGTCCTGGAGACATCATCGTGGCCGACGATGATGGCGTGGTCGTGGTGAAAAAGGAGCTCGCCGCGGAGTGCATCAATCACGTTAAGGAGGTCATGGAGAGGGAGGAGAAGAGGCTGGCAGAAATCGAATCCGGCCTAACCGCTCGGCCCGGGCTCGATGAAATCATGAGAAGAAAAGGTTTGGAATAATCCTGAGGAGCTCGCGAATTGAATGGTGACAAGGAGGATTGCCATGTTTGAGGTTTCCGAAATGGTCAAGCGAATTCAAGGCTCCGAACGGTCTCAAAGAAAGATCGCAGTTCCCGAAGGTGCGGTCAGAATGGATAAGGGTGAACCGGATTTCCCGACCCCTGTCCATATCCAAGAAGCTGCCACCAGAGCCATGAAAGACAACTTTACCCACTATGTTGATCCGTATGGAGATGGAGAGCTGAGGGAAGCTATCTGCATGACCCTCAAAAAAGATTATGGCGTAGAGCGGAGTCCGGAGAACGTCCTGATTACCGCGGGGGGGATCGAGGGCATTCACATCATCTCCGCGACCTATCTCAATCCGGGTGATGAGGCTCTGGTCTTTGACCCTGGATACTCTGCGTACGGAGACTCCATCGCCCTTTTTGGGGGGAAGCCCGTCTTCGTTCCCCTTACGGATCGTTTTCATCTCGATCTGAATGCCGTCGAAGATCGAATCTCCCCGAGAACGAAGTTGGTTTTTCTGGCCAGTCCCAGCAATCCGACGGCCGCCGTTCTGAGCGAAGAGGAGATCAGGGGGCTTGCCAGGGTTGCGGTGGAGCATGATCTGCTCTTGATTATCGACGAAGTGTATCATCGGTTGCTCTACGGGGGAGTCGAGCACTTCTCCATCTGCCAGGCCGATCAGGTTAAGGACCGGGCCATAGTGCTGAACAGTTTCTCTAAGACCTATGCCATGACGGGCTGGAGGGTGGGTTATCTCGTCGCCGATGCGAAGGTGATAAAAGACCTCGTCGGTCTTCATAACGCTCTCGTTATCTGCGTCAATGCCCCGGCTCAGAAAGCCTGTGTGGCCGCGCTCGCGGGACCGCAGGATTGTGTCGAGGCCATGATGGCTGAGTATTACAGGAGGATGCGATTCGTTGAGAAGGCCTTGCAGGGGATAGAGAGGGTCTCGACGCCACCGTGCGAGGGCGCCTTCTACTTCTTTCCCCGCTTTCAACACAAGCTCAACAGCCGGGAGATGACGACCTATCTCGCCGAGAGGGGAGTATTCGTCCGGAGCGGAACCGAATTCGGGGAAAGGGGTCAGCATCACATCCGGCTCTCCTTTGCCACCTCGATGGAACAGCTGGAAGAGGGAACGGAGAGGCTGAAGAGGGCGCTCGATGAGCTAGATTAGGAAGAAATGAGGCGGTAAGGGTGATTCCGCCTGAAACGGGCTGACCTACTCTTCATTCCTTCGAGACGAGACTTGCGGCAGCCAATACGGAGGCACGCTTCACGGGGCTGTTTTTTTACATCTGGAAACTCAACTTCTCAACAGAGATCCATATCCCTCAACGGGAAGTTTCAATCCTGCACTGCGAAGGGCTGCCCATAGGCTGGCCTGGTTGCTCGTGACCACGGGAATTCCCAAGTCAGTCTCCAAGGAATGAATAATGGGAGCGGTCGCGAAGTTCGTACAGGAAATAAATACACATTCTGGATGAGAGCGGGCCACACGAGACGCCAGTTCATAGGCGATTTGGGCCGGTTGACGGCCGATAAGTTTGCGATCGTATTCATTCTGTCCCAATTCAAGGCCCTGGAGGTCTACAACTTTGAAGCCCTCAGAGTCAAGCCATTTTTTTTCTTCCTCATTGATGAATTTCACGTATGGAGTTGCCACGGCTATGGAATGGACGCCTAGATGCTTCAAGGCCTGAATTACGGCTTCGGATGTGGTAATAGCCGGAACGCCCGTTTCTTTTTCGATTTTTTCTCGGATCTCTTTCGCATTTTCGATAAAAGAACATGATGTGCATCCGAAAACTATGATCGCAGGATCTACCATCTTGAGTCGTGAGGCCGCCTCTCCGGCTTGAGCACCCATACTGGCATATGACTCGCAGGAAGAAGGTCCTGATATCACTAGTCGTGATGAATGGATACTTACCCCCTCGGGTGCCATTAAATGTAATTCAGGTTCCATGACGACATTGACGGATGGCACAAGCAGGCCAATTCGTGCGCGCCATCCGTAATAACTGTAAACCAATCTCAGCTGTTCCATCTCGGATCCCCCCTTCATTCACCTTTCCCCACAACGCTTAAGAGATTCACGAGTTTCATGATTCCCCCGCTTCCAGGTAATGGAGAGTCAGACAAAGCGTAGTCAACGGAGTGAGTAGTGTCAAGGACTTTGGATTGAATCTCGTTATTTTGCAGTGACGATTTTGGAAGGTGAGGCGACCTTGCGGCTGCTTTGTCCTACCATGTACGACCAGGTCAAATTCCCTTGACAAATGAATTCCTTCCTGATATCAGCTTGAATCATGTCCCATGCGGGATGGGTCGACAGTTGAGAATGATCGATTAAACTCATGATCGATTAAACTCCAGGGTTTTTCTGGATTTTCTTGGGAAGAACCAAAGACGTAAAAGAGGTCATTTCCATTCTTCATGGAAGTGGCGAGATGTCATGAGAGATTCAGATAAAATCACCGGAGCCGTTCTGTTCCTCTTCGGATTGACCATATGTCTCATATCCCTCCAATATCCCATCGGAACAATCCATTTACCTGGGGCGGGCTTGTTCCCCTTGCTTGCCTCAATTCGAAAAAGGTTGAGCAGGGTTCTCCCGAGGCGCCCTTTTTTCCCTCTAGGGAAACGCCGAGAAGGATCATGTATGGTTTTGTGTCCTTACTGGGCTTCAGATACTTGCTTCCTCTCATTGGTTTCGCACCCACAACATTTCTCTTCATTTTTTTCCTGGGCAGGTTCCTGGGCCACTATCGTTTACGGGTGAATATCATTTTTTCCGTAATTACGGCATTTGTGTCCTATTATCTATTTCAAATTCTGCTTAAAATCCCCCTCCCGAGGGGAGTTTTTGGGATTTAGGGAGATGTGGAACATCACAAATTGGGGGCCAGGAGTGTTGATGGCGGACCTGATGCCATTTCCAATTCTCCTGCCCGTAGCTCTCGATTTGTTGAATTCTCGCTGAGGCGTATGGATGCCTTGAAGGCTTGCAGAAAGGAGGGCATATGGCCAAATATTCGATTTCTGAAATGACCTGGCCGGAGCTCAAACGGGTTGCTGAAGAAAAAGGGGCGGTGATCATACCCTCTGGTACAAACGAAAACAATGGACCTCATCTCCCCCTATCCCTTGACTCCATCGTGGCCCACGAGATGTCCGTCAGGCTCTCGGAAAAGACCGGAATTCCAGTTGCTCCTCTCATCCCATGGGGGAACTCCTCGTTATTTGCCCGATACCCTGGAACGATTGTTATCAGAAGCGAGATTTTCATGGAGCTGATCAAAGATATCTGCAGAAGCCTGGGGAGACACGGGTTCAAGAGGTTTCTCATTTTGACCCCTCACCTGCCCAACATTTGGCCCATCAATATTGCTGGGGAGGCGATGAGAAGAGAGGGGTACTTAGTTCTCACCGTGGACTGGTGGCGCCTGCAAAATAAGCTGTGTGCTGATTTGACGGAGGGAAAATCTTTTCCTATGGGTCACGCCAGTGAAT
>SMTZ1_10003051_pt1 | contig 16863 bp, 18 predicted proteins | sample DeeMarSWOR136_30_FD_25667 | JGI IMG/M metagenome (IMG submission 25667)
GGGCCGTGGGATCGATCAGATTTCTGTTTCCGTGCTCGTCATGACAGGAGCTGGTCACATGGCTCCTGAACCCCTTGCCGAATATGGGCATGGGAGCCACTTCCTCATCCAGAAATAGCTTGATTGTGCTCAGATCCGCTCCCTCCTCTGGAATCTTCCGATACGCATGCTCGATTTTCTCCGGCTCAGGGATGGCGACCTCCTCCCTCATATGCCCAACGAAGGCATCCGACATGACGAATACCGGGGTACGGTACCTCTCCGCCAGGTTGAAAGCTCGAATCATAAAATCGAACATCTCCTGCGGGCTGGAAGGAACTAAGGCCACGATCTCGTAGTCTCCATGGGAACCACGACGAGGCTGAACCATATCTCCCTGGAGCCCCATGGTAGGGGCTCCCGTGGTGGGACCTCCCCGTTGCACGTTGACCAGCACACAGGGTGTCTCAACTCCCACCGCAAATCCGATGTTCTCCAGCATCAGGCTGATCCCCGGGCCCGAGGTGGGAACCAAGACCTTCTTCCCCGTCCATGACGCCCCGATGGCCGCACAGATGGCCCCGATCTCATCTTCGGTCTGCAGGAAATATCCCCCAACCTCCGGCAATCGCTTCGCAAGGGTATGAGCGATCTCCGAGGCAGGTGTGATGGGATACCCCGCGGCAAACTCACATCCGGCGGCTATCGCCCCCTCGGCACACGCCACATTCCCCATCATGAAGTATTTCCCGGCGGGTAGACCTCTATATTCCATTTCCTAACACACCCTTTTCACTGAGCGGCTTTCTTCTTCTTACGTTCTTCAACGACAATGGCCATATCGGGACAGAAGACCATGCAGTTCCCACACTGGGTGCACGCGTCCTCGTCAACCACCTCCGGGGGAAAAAATCCCTTACGATTCAAGATGTCGGAGGTACCTAAGACATCCTTGGGGCACACCAATAAGCAAATGCCACAATCGACAACCCCTTTACATGCCTCTCTCAGGATGTGGACTTTGCGCAATTCTCCAGCCTCCCTGCGAGGGTTCATAGTAAACTATATATCGAAACAACGCCTGGCCTCAAGGAGCAATCGCACCATCCATCCGGTCTGCCCGAGAGCTTAGATCATGGGTTACCGCAGCTATGATTATTCACTCAATGAGGCTTTTTCGTCTCCGTTCCCAGCAGACGTCCGATAGCCTCCATAGCCAGGTTCGGGCTCGTGAGTACAGGAGTCTTAGCCGCCACCTCAATCTCGGCGGCAAGATGGCTCATCGAAGCCTGAGCGAGGACCAATACCTCTATCTTCTCCGCCAGTTCAAGAGCCGCATCTTTCACCAGACGGTCATGACCCTCCCTATCACCCTGCAGGAGCAAGTCAAAGGCTTTCTCGCAGAGTATTGACTCTACCCTTATAAACTTGTCCTTCATAGTGGCCTTGCTCTTGATCAGCTCCGTGCTGGGAATAAGGGTGGTTTTGACAGTGGCCAAAACGCCGATAGAGTCGGACATTTCCACGGCCTTCTCTGCCATAGGGTCGTCGATTTTCAATACCGGAACATCGACCAGTTTCCTCGCCACGTCCACGCCGGGAGAGGTGCTGGAGCAGGTGACCATGATCAAATCGGCCCCTCCCTCTCTGGCCAGAACAACATGGGCTGAGAGCCGTCTAATAATCGAGGAGCTCAATTCACCTGATTCCAGCAGGTCTTGGAGCAGGCTTTCGTCCACGATATGAAAAGCTCGGACATTGGGGAAGACCTCTGCCATCTGGTGCTTAAATAGATGGGCCAGGGCAAGTGCCGTGTGAATGAATCCCACCTTTTCGGTCATTCCTGTCCCCCAACTCCGTCTGTCCACAAGAACTAACTGTCGGAGATCCAACCACCGTCAGCGGTTGGCCCCCCCTGCACTAACCGGTCCTCGGAACCTTACGCAGTAATTGGCCGTAACCCTCGACCGGGTCATCGATACCCAGCAGCTTTAACAGATGCCACGCCGTTGCCTGGTTGGCGGTGACCACCGGTTTGCCAGTATCGTTTTCTACCTCCTCGATTACATCCGAGCAACGGAAGTTGGTACAGACGATCAAAATGCCATCGGCATCGGGCACAACCGTATCCATTGCGATTCGATAGGCCTGGGAAGGTTTTGTTGCCCCCATCTCATAGAGGTCCTCAATCTGCAGCCCCTTAATGTTTAAGACTTGAAACCCGGAGTGTTCGTAAAATTCCCTGAACCTATCATTGACTTCCTCGATGTATGGGCCCGCAATGACGATCTTCTCGAACTCCATGAAGCGCATTGCTTCCTCAGCAGCCGTAGCCGTGGTGGTACAGGGGATGCCCTTGCTATTGGACTCCATGGCCTCGATTTCCTTCTTGTCCCACCCAGGCCCCCCTATCAGGCTCCCGGCCGTGCAGGCGAAGGCAATGGCGCTATTGTTGCCCAGTATGGGCGATACCATGCCCTCCGTCAGCAAACCAGCCGGTTCGGGTAGCCGGGCACTCAACTTGGAGCACTCCTCCACATTCACAACGGGTTCCATGTGAATCCGGGTCTCCCTGATCTGAACATAGGGCGGGAGCATCCGGGCAATCTCAGGGGTTGGATTGAGATTGGGCCCTACAACGATCAACCCAACTTTTGCTCGGTAACCATACGGCACACCATATGCTGCATCATTCCTTTGCATCATGCCAACGTCCTCCCTTCAAAAATTTTTCTTCATTTTAAAATCAAACAAATGTTCCCTCTCCTCCCACCTCCCCTCTCTATAAAGATCTTCCAATCCATCAAGGAGTGCGATCACCCCTTGGCGTTAATATCCAAAAAGCCTTGGAAGCCACGTCGTAACGCTTGGCCAGAACGCCACCAGAAGGATCACCCCAAAGACGAGCAACAGGAAGGGCCAGATCCCCCGGGCAGCCTCCTCAATAGAGCATTTGGCGATTGGGCACACTATGAACAGACCGAGGGCAACCGGTGGCGTAATAAGGGCCACCTGGACGGTCATGACCACCAGCAAACCGAAGTGATGTGGCTCAACCCCAAAGGTCTCAGCTACTGGCCCAAAGACAGGAATCAACATGATCATGGTCGCCACCGCTTCCAGGACGAACCCCAGAAGCATAAGAAAGACAATGGCCAACACCAGAAAGACCTGTGGGGAGGAGGTATATTTCAGGAAGGATTGGGCCACCATCTGGGGAACCTGATGGGTTGTCAGTATCCACGAGACAACCTTGGCCGTGGCCAGCAACATAAATACGACCGCGCTCGTCTTACAACTCACCAAGAAGCACTCGGTAATGTCCCTGAGCCTCAGTCTGCGGGTCAGGAAAACACCAATAATGAGGGCGTAAGTCACCGCCACCGCCCCAGCTTCGGTGGGGGTAAAGATCCCGCCAATTATCCCACCCAAGATAATGATCGGGATCATCAGCCCGGGTATGGCGGCCACGGTCCGCTTGGCCAGGCTCCTAAAACTAAAGCCGCTGGAACTAATGGGGAATCTGCCTTTGAAAGACATTACATAGACCAGGCCCATCATGCCAAAGCCAATGATGCAGCCTGGTACCGCGCCAAGCAGAAAAAGCTTTGCCACCGAGATCCCGCCGCCATAAACGTAGGCATAGATCAACATGGCCACGCTGGGCGGGATGATTGGGCCCATGATGGATGAAGCCGCGGTCACCACGGCGGAAAAGCTTCGGGTGTAGCCCTGTTTTATCATGCTGGGAACCAGCATGGAGCCTATTGCGGCTGTATCAGCCACGGCAACGCCCGTTACCCCGGCAAAGAACATGCTAGCCAGGATATTGACATAGGCCAGGCCACCTTTCAGATGGCCGACTATGCTGTCGGCCAGGTCAACCAGCCTGGGCAGGACGCCACACCGCGTCATCAAATCCCCAGCCATGATAAAGAAAGGAATGGCCATCAAGGGGAAGGAGTCAATGCCGCCGAACATCAAGGTCGGAAGGATATTAAAGGGCATGCGTTCGGAGACAAGGATGAAGGCGACGCCAGCAAGGCCCAGACAAAAGGCTACAGGAACGCCTAAGAGAATGGTTACAACGAATACGACAGACAGGGTCACCATGCCTATAACAATCTTTCTTCCGTCGGCTCATACTTTTCCGGCCTCCTGCTGATCGAATCCCTGATCCTTGGCAGTATGAATATGATCATCAAGATGGATCCCACCGGGATGGCCAGATAGAAGTAGAACATGTTGGTGTCTATGGTGATACACATCTGATCCAACTGCCGCGGCAGGATTTTTGTACCCTCAACCGTCAGTACTACCAATAAGAGCATGGTGAGTCCGTGGGCGGTGATGCGCACAAGTCGGCCTAGCCGGGGGCTTAGCCGTTGAACCAGAACGTTGATTCTGATGTGTGAGTCATCCTTGACAGCTAGGGCACCTCCCAGAAAGACGATCCAGACCATCAAGTACCGGGCGAGTTCCTCGGTGAAGATCAAGGAAAGACCAAAAATGTAGCGCAGGACGACCTCAATAGTCACAATGGTCACGATTACGGTCGCGCCTAAGATTACCAGACCTTCAACAAATCGAGAGAGTAAACGCAAAAACATGTCCATCCCCGGGCTATTTAGCGTGATTAAGCATAAAGGGCCCTTCCACGGAAAAGGAAAGGCCCATTGTTGAAGCGACCGCTTACCTATTGAAGAAGACCACCACGTCCACAAGCTCCTTGCCCTTGGGGCCAAAGCCCTTGACAACATCAGGATAGACACTCTGAGCGATCTTCCGGAACTCAGCCTTTGTCTCAGCAGGCACTTCGTTGATCTTCAATCCGGCGTCGGTGAGTTTCTCCATGACCGCCTCGTTGTCCTTCGCGTTTGTAGCGCGTTGCCAGATCGTTGCCTTTTGGGCGGCAACCTTGACCGCCACCTGAAGCTCCTTTGGCAGCTTCTCCAGGACGACCTTGCTCATCAGCACATTGCCGGGCTCATTAACATGGCTGGTCAGGGAATAGTATTTTTGGACCTCATGGAGTTTCCCTAGGTAAACCATGGCCGGTGGGTTCTCCTGGGCATCGACCACGCCCTGCTGGAGGGCCTGATAAAGCTCCGTCCAACCCATGGGGGTCGGGGAAGCGCCCAGACCTTTGAAGAAGGCCACGTGGACCTTGGCGGGCAGGCAACGGATCTTCAAGCCCTTCATGTCGTCCACCTTCATGATGGGCCTGGAGTTGTTGGAGACATGCCTGAAGCCGTTATCCCACCAACCCACGACCACAAAGCCCTTGGCTGAAAGTCTTTCGTTCAGGTATTGGCCAAATGGGCCATCAAGGGCCTGGAACATGGTGTCAGTGTCTTTCCAGAGATAGGGGAGAACCGTGATGCCCAACTCAGGTACGTGACCAGTTACGTGGCCGGTTCCTGAGAGGGTAAAATCGATCGTGCCCACCTTGGCCATCTCCAGGGTCTCTCGGATCTTGCCTAAGGCCCCAGCGTGATGGACCTGGATCTCTACCTGACCATTCGTTGCCTCTGCAACCAGCTTGCTGAACACCTCCGCAGCTCTCCCCCAAGAGTGGTCTTTGGATACTGGATTCGCGAATTTCATGACGTATTTGGGAGCCGCATGGGAAGTTAAGCTGAATGCAAACAAAACTACGAGAGAGACCATCAGTGTAAGAAGTTTCCTTTTCATGACATCTACCTCCTTTAATAAAGTAATAAAGTCTTATGGTGCGGTGTCTAAAAACACCTCCCTTCCTGGGGCTAACCCTTCCCCATTTCTTGTAAATCTATACTTTCCACCCTCTCCATGCTCCTAGATTGGGTTTTCTTTCTTTCGATACCCCTGCCCATGACATGATGCAAGACACAAGGGGCCTGCCCGCTCATGCCTTGCGTGGCAGGCGGGTCGCAAGCTCAGCGTGATGAACTTCCACCGCAATCCTTCCCTTTGTCAGATCCTCTAGTGACTGTTTGAAAACTTCGTTAGCCCTTCCCTAGGAATGATCCGGCGCGACAGGATTTGCGAGACGGACTGTGTACTCGACCGCAAAGAGATTAGTCGTTAAAATCAATGCCCCCGTCAAACAAAACAGGTTTACCAGGAGGATGAAGATCTAACCGTTTTCCTTATTCTATGGGTCCCTCTACTTTAAAAGCTTCCTCCACTCCGGGTTTGGAGAACAGCACGTTTTGAATGTAACCCATTACCCTTCTCCGAAAGACCGTATTGTGATCAATGATCTCCTTATCGAGGGCATCCCAGTTCCTCTGCCGCAAGCTTCTTACGATATTAAAGTGTAGATCGACGGATTTGGAGAGCTCTTCAAGGTGGGAAATAAACCAGATTCGCAGACATTCATTGTAAATGAGGGACATCATCTTCTCGAGCTGGGTATTCCTTGCACTCCTAACGAGGAGATAGTGGAATTCCATTTCTTTCATGGCGAGCTCATACTCTCCACCATTTTCTGCCAGGGACCTCATTTCGGAGGCGATTCTCTCGAGCTCTTCGATTTCCTTTTCGCTTATCCGCTTGACAGCGAGGAAACCAATATACCTTTCCAGGAGCGACCTATTCTCCAAAAGATCCTTTATTGACTGGAGATTGAGATCCTTAACGTAGAAACCCTTATTGGTTATGGCGGTTACCAAGTTCTCCGCCTCCAGCTGGAGCAATGCCTCTCTCACCGGCGTCAATCCGAGACTGAGGCGTTGCTGAATCTTTTCCTTGTTTATGTATGAGCCTGGAGCGAGCTTGAGGGTGACAATTTCTTGTTTGATGCTGTTGTACGCCTTTAATCGCAGATTTTCCTTCTTGACTCGCATACTACCCTTTCTGCCCATGAAGTCATCCCGCATTTTGGCGAAGCCATCTCCGATGGATGTCAGTTAGCACCGGTCGCACACCTTGGTGCGGTGTGCGTTATACGCGGAAGAATCAAAAAACGGCTTCTCAATGAAATCGACCACTTACATTTTTGATTCTTAGAAGAATGGGGTACTCAATGCCCTTTGCAGGATTAACCACGATGTGAATAAAATCAATATTTTAAGAATATATTCGCTGTATATTATTATTATCGGATTTTGTCAATAGAAATTTTTCCGGAGTTTCCTGATTTTTTTTGGAAAGGCGGTTGTGAATGGGTAAAATTCAGACATCTGGGAATTCGGAAAAGGAGCTCTGAGCGCGAATGTATATTTTTTCGACAACCACTACCAGCCAATCGGAGCGGCTACAACCCAGTTCTGGGTTGAGGGTGGCGTAGACGATGGAATCGTCGAAAAAATATGTTTGAGCAGCGAGGAGCGACTTTTCCGGATATCTCGGGTCACTTCGGAAGCACTGAAGCGAGGGGACAATGGTGTTCTCTCGGGAAGAATAAAATCCGTCATGAAATCAATTACTTACAGAAATCCTACAAATAAGAATCAGGAAACTCAGGAAATTTTTCTGGAAGTTATTGCGGCACTCCCTTGTTCCTGAGGAGCGTAATGTGGCCAGGAAGGAGGGTACCCACCTCACACCGTTGCCCCGATTCGATTGATTCCCATTTCGCGATGGCCGAGCCGCTCGGCCTTGGTCCTCTTCCCACCGGCAACCTCGAGCAACAGGCGAAAGATCCCCTCACCCACCCCTTCGATGGTACCTCGGCCTCTCAAGATCACCCCGGCATTGATATCGATGTGGGCCCTCATCCTTCGAGCCGTCTCGGGATTTCCCGTGATTTTGATCACGGGGGCAATGGGGCAACCAACGGGTGTGCCCAACCCCGTCGAGAAAACCACGATCTGAGCCCCCCCTGCCACCATTGCCGTGATGGACTCAACGTCGTGGCCCGGCGTATCCATGATCCATAAGCCCTTTCCCCCGACTGACTCGGCGTACTCCACCACACCCTGAATCGGTTTCGTGCCCGCCTTGTAGATGCACCCCAGGGATTTCTCCTCGATGGTGGTAATGCCCCCTCGGATGTTTCCGGGAGTCGGGTTTGAACCCCTGATATCCACCCCCGCGCGACACGCGTTCTCCTCCGTTCTCTCAACAATCCCGTATAGTGCCCGGGCGATTTCCCCATTGATGGCCCGCGCGGCGAGGAGATGTTCGGCCCCTATCATTTCGGGTGTCTCCGAGAGAATTACCGTCCCTCCCGACTCGATGAGCCGATCCGAAGCAAAGCCGATGGCGGGATTGCCCGCCAATCCCGAGCTAAAGTCCGACCCCCCACATTCAGTCGCCATGATCAGGTCCGAAATGGGGGCCGCGACGCGGCTCTCCTGAGCCAGCACCCCTTGTATCTGCCTCACCGATTCAATCCCTCTCCTGACAGCCCCTCGGGATCCCCCGGAGTCCTGAATCACCACTGCCTGGGCTACCTTGCCCCCCGTGGCTATTTCCTTGGCCAGCGACGGGGCGTCGATCTGCTCGCACCCCAGCCCCACCACCAATACGCCACCCACATTGGGATGGTTCGCAATTCCCTCCACCGTCCTTCTAAACTGTTCAAAATCGGCCCCAAGCATCGCGCACCCAAATTGGTGAACCGCGGTGACGGTTGCGGGAATTCTCCGGTTGATTCGATTGGCAACCTCGTTAGCACAGACGACGGTGGATAGGATCAGCACATGGTTGCGGACACCGACTCTCCCATCACTTCTGCGGTAGCCGAGAAACTCCACCGGGCTCTCCTCTCTCCCCTTCTCCCTTTGTCCGATTTGAGGGCAACATCCGTTTTACCGCCGCGCTGCCGGGGACATCATATCCCGGACGGGGGGCTTTGTCCAGTACCAGGAAAAATGGGATTTCCCGTGCAAAAGGCCGGACTCCAGAGATTGGCCTCGGCTTTTTTTCCCTTGTTGAGCCGGACAAAATATGGTAGGTGAGTAGAGTTCTTCTTGAGGGATTCACCACGATCACTGGTGATTAGCGTCACGTTGGGCATGAGAGATGAGATTGAAAAACGGCCAATCATGGACCTGGAAGGCCGGAATTCCAGGGATCAGGGCTCCGAGTGACGTTTAAACCGGGAGGGGGAGAATGTCGGCGTATGAAGGATTAGTGGAGACAATTCAACAGGGGAATTTCGCGGAGACGGAGAATCTGGTAAGGACGCTTCTCGACCAGGGGAAATCGCCCGATGAGATTATCCAGAAGGGGATCGTTGTGGCGCTGGACATCGTGGGGAAACGGTTCTCCGCAGGAGAGTGCTACATTCCTGAAATGCTCGTTGCCGCTAGGGGGTCGCAGAAGGCCCTCGATATCCTTAGCCCGCTACTCGCAAAGACGAGCTTCAAACCGAGGGGTACGGTTGTCATAGGGACCGTGCGGGGAGACCTCCACGATATCGGCAAGAACATCGTGGCGATGATGCTCAAGGGGGCGGGCTTCAACGTGATTGACCTTGGCTTCGATGTGGCACCTGAAAAGTTCGTCAAAGCGCTCAAGGACGAAAACGCCCAGGTCTTAGCCATGTCCTGCCTTATCACCACCACCATGATCTCCATGGAGAAAACCATGGATGCCCTCCGGGAAGCCGGGCTCTCCGGCAAGGTCAGGGTAATGATCGGCGGACCACCCGCAACGGATGATTTCGCCAGGGACATCGGGGCCGATTTCAGGGGCAGAGACGCATACGAGGGCGTTCAGCAGGCCATCCGCTTTGTTTCCTAGGCCACCAGACTCCATGTTCAACGCTTTCGCGGTGGGCTCGCCCAGGACCGGAGGGTGGGATTCTCCCCCCTTTTCCATGCCGGCTCTCATACCCCACATCGGGCATCTACAGCCGTGTGTAGTGACCCTTGCGCAACGCGTAAATCCCCACCACGGTAATGTCTCCATCCGCGAGGAGGTGTTCCACGCGATCCCTGTCCTGGCAGGAGAATTCCAGGGCCATCCCGCAGTCGGAGCTTATCTCCCGGGGCACCGGAATCACATCGATCCCGAGCCCCGCGCTCTTGAGGATCTTCTCACCCTTTATGACGTAGTGTATCGCCTCCAGTACTGCGGCACACCGCTCTCCCGCCTTTGCCTTGGAGGAATCTCCATCTTTCATAAAGAGACGCAACTGACGGTTGGACCTCAAGGATTGGCTAGGAGGCCGTGGTGATTTTTCTGAGCGCCTCAAGCACCAGGCCGACCTCCTCCTGGGTGTTGAAATATCCCATGCTGAGCCGAACTGTTCCACGGGGGAACGTTCCGATGGTCTTATGGGCCCCGGGGTTACAGTGGAGCCCTACCCGCGTCATGATGTCGTATTCCCTATCCAGGCGGTATGCCACCTCCGAGGCCTCCCTTCCCCTCACAGTGATCGAGACGGTAGCGGTTTGCTCATCGGGGTTCCCCGGTCCGTACACGGTAATTTCCTCGATATCTTCCAGGCCCTCCAGAAGCGCCCGGGTCAGCTCCATTTCATATCGCCGAATCTCATTGACCCCCTTGCCCAAAACAAATCTTACGCCCTCACCCAACCCCACGATCCCCGGCGTGTTCGGCGTTCCACACTCGTATTTATCCGGCAAAAAATCGGGATGATCCCATGATTCCGATTTGCTCCCGGTTCCCCCTCGCCTGAGGGGTTTCAGATCAATCCCCTCCCGAACGAACAGTCCTCCCGTCCCTTGGGGGCCGTAGAGACTCTTATGGCCCGTGAATGCCAGCAGATCGATGCCCATTGCCTCAATGTCGATGGACACCGCCCCGCCGGACTGGGCGGCATCCACCAGAAAGGGGATCTCCCCGCTTATTTCGCCAATTTCCTCCAAAGGGGCAATGGTTCCCACAACGTTGGAGGCATGGTTGACGGCGATGAGTCGGGTGTTTTTCCTGATGGATTTCCTCAGGGCACCCAGGTCGATGTACCCCTCCTCCGAACACGGAACCACCGATAACTGGATAATCCCTTTCCGGAGGAGGTAGTTGAGGGGTCGCATCACCGAGTTGTGTTCCATCGATGGGACAATGACGTGATCTCCGTCGGTCAAGAGACCCATGATGGCCAGGTTGAGGGCATCGGTGGCATTGGACGTGAAGACGAGGCGCTCGGATCGGGGGACGTTGAATAATCTGCAAAGGTCTTCCCTGGCTTCAAAGATCAGACGGCCTGCTTCCAAGGCCAGCCTATGGCCCGACCGACCCGGACTCGATCCAATGGTGAGGCTGTAGTCCCGGATGGCATCGACCACAGCTGGAGGCTTGGGGAAACTCGTACACGCGTTGTCGAAGTAAATCATCGATCCCCTCAAGGAGTAAGCAATTTCCAGTCGCCGACCATTTCTCCCTTTTTCTCAAACCGAGACGGCGAAACGCTCTACGGCCTTATCACCCTGTCCGCTTCCATGAGAGAACTCACAATATCAAACATGTTGGAGACGATGCCCACTTGGAGTTTGTCCTTGAGGCGATAGTAATCGAGGCACGTACCACAGGACAAGACGCCAATATTCATGGCCTCCAATTCCTTGATCGATTCGATGGCATCTGACCCTTCTGTGGTGAGTTTGACCCCCGAATTAACGAATATGAGCTTCCTGGGTTTCGGATTGACGTCCTTCAGGGTCTTCAGGAAGGCCCGGATGAGGATGCTCCCGAGCTCCTGGTCTCCCATTCCCATCTGATCCGAGCCGACATAGACAACCACATGGGGCTCCGAAGAAGCCTCCGCCCTTTCCTCGGTGAGTGCGCCAACCTCCACCTCGCACGGGTAGCCCTTTGTGATGCTCAGGAAATACCCTTCCTTCCGCTCCTCGATATCCACATCGCATCCCTGACTTCGTGCAAATCGCTCCACGTTATCGCGAGAGGTGGGATTGTCAACGATCACCGTCAGAAGACCCTCCTGCACTGAGTCGAGCACACGCTTTGTCATGACCACTGGCTGAGGACATGGTTTTCCCCTCGCATCGATGGTTTCAATCATCGCTCCGTTCCCCTCTTTCTGATTTCCAATACGTTCGTCTGCGCCTGAATTTCAACGCTCTAAAAACCAGAGTTTCTTCGATTTCGTCGAGAACCCCGTTGTCCATGAGCGCAATCTGCTGGAGAAGTGGGGTACCCATCGAGGGTGAGCAGAAGAACTCGGCCCTTCCTCAACCTTAACCTGAACCTCAACCTCAAACCTCCTACCTCTAACCTCCACCCTCAACCGCAGCACTGCAGCACCACAGCACCATCTTGCCTCCAACCTCTACCCTCAACCTGCTGAGGGGTGATGAACCCCGAAGCGCTGCGAAGGGGCAATGGTGTTCTCTCAGGAAAAATTGAATCTGATATAAAATCAACCCGTTACAAAAATTCCGTCTATTGAAATTAGATACCATAAAAAATCCCGATACTTCAAATAGATAATTCTAATAATTTTGGCCAATATTCATAGGATTCATCGATACTGCCAGCTACCGACTGAGATCAAACGGCTATTCGATTCACGTTGGGTTAGGGCAGGGAAGGAGCATATGGTGGGCTATGGGCATTGTCCTCAGGATAAGCCTCTTGGATACTATGAGCACTGGACTTGCTATTTGCTACGTCTCGATGAATTCTCCGTTCTCGATTTTTCTCGACACCTCGTTCTTATTCCCATCGAATTTCATGTCCACATGGATGAAATTTCTGCACATGCCGCCGATAATCTCCTTGTTCAAGAAATAGGTCACCCTCCCCTGGTCATCGAAATCCTGAGCAAGATCCGTCGATTTGTTGATGAAGAGCTTGAACACCTCGCCACACACTCTACAGCGAACATTGAGAAAGAAGCCCTCTGGAGGCTGCCCAGAGGGACCTCCACCAAACAGCTTCTTGGTGAGTCCTTTAAGCATGTGTTTTCCCCTTTCAGAACCCCTCCCGCCCTATCCACCACTCGGCACCTTTTACCAGCGCGGAACCGCGTCCCCGCTGAGCCTCCGGGAAGGGATCTTATCCTTTAAAGGGCTTTTTGAGCCACGCCGTAGCGCGGACTTCCCAACGGAAAACCGGAAGGTCCCCCGCCTCGTCCCGGCAAGGGATCGGACAACTCCTCCTGTCATTTCGCTTTGACACGCAATCGGTATCTGTTACAATAACAGAAGTGAGGTTCTTGTCAAGAGAATATGCGGATACGGTGAGCAGAGGGGACCCCCCATTTCGGTCACATCGAATCAGGTAAGCTCGATACATCTCTCGTAAGTATGGAGACCAAAAAGGTAGAACTGAGGTATCTCGATCGACCTCTCCCTATCGAATATGTTATTCGTCCCGGACCAAAAGAGGCCATCCTTTACATTCACGGACTGGGATGCTCAAAGAACGATTTCCTAGGGGCAATGGATAGGCGAGAGCTCAGCGCCTATACATTAGTAGCATTTGATTTTCCCGGCTGTGGTAATTCACCTTACCCCGACACGATGGCCATTGGAATCGATGACTTGGTAGAAATTACGAGCGCAATTACATGGCAATTAGCCTTGGGTGATCATGTAGTTATCGGACACAGTATGGGTGGGCTCGTAGCCCTCCTCTGCATTGAACGATATGGCGAAGGGATAAAGGGATTTATCAGCGTGGAAGGCAATTTGGCTCCCGAGGATTGTATCCTCTCTCGTGAAGTGACGAAACACGGGTACGCGGAATTCAGGGACCTGGTATTCCGAAATATGAAGCAAGAACTATCCCAGTCGGGGAACAGGGGATTCCAAACATATGCGCAAACACTTGAAAGGTATTCGTCGCCGAAGGCACTATTCGATTATTGCCGCTCCCTGGTCGACTATTCCGATAATGGGAATCTGCTGCAGAGGTTCACGGAGCTTGAACTCCCTAAAATCTTCATCTATGGTTCTGAAAACAAATGCCTTTCCTACATTTCAGAACTAAAGGAACGAGGATGTGAAGTTGTCGAGATAGGTAACAGCAACCACTTCCCCTTTGTTGACAATCCACACGACTACTACAAGGCCGTTTCCAATTTCTTGAGGGAGAAATTGAGGGGCTAACGACAACCTTCAGAGGAGTCAGGAGAATGAAATTCTTTAACAAGTACTTTTTCATTGGATTAGGAGTAGGCTTGGTATTAATGATCGTCATCATCGTCGTTGGTGGCTACATCTTTGTTCGCTCATTGACGTCAAGGAGCGGCGAAAAAATCGAATCAATCCTCCAGGCCCCGCCCTTTCCCGCTCGGATAAGAATGGACTACAATTGGCGTGTTCGAGGACTTGACGGCAAGGAGCTTGATGTCGGCAAAACCAGGGGAAAGATTATCTTTCTCAATTTCTGGGCTACATGGTGTCCCCCCTGCGTGGCTGAAATGCCCAGTATCCAAGGTTTATATGATCACATAAAAAGCGAGGAAATCCTTTTCATGTGCGTGTCGGAGGAGGACAGCGGAAAAGTCGCCAAATTCGCGAAGGAAATGGAATTCACGTTTCCGATCTATACGATCGTTGGTGAAAAACCCCAGGTTTTCAACACCCGAGGGATCCCGGCAACGTTTATCATCGCTCGGGATGGTCAAATAGTCTTTAAACATGTAGGTGCCGCAAAGTGGGACGATAAGACGAGCATCGATTTTATCCAGAGGCTCATGTGACGAAATAGAGTGCCTGGGTGTTGCAGTGCTGCGGTGTTGCGGTTAAAGAAACAATCTCGAGAGTTGGAAGGGAAGGAGGAAACGATGAAGAAGCTGGAAATAGGTGCCAAGACGTTCCTATATCCCATGCCAACGACGCTGGTCGGGGCAAACGTGCGTGGTAAGCCGAACTATTTGACGGTTGCCTACTGCGGCATTGTGAATTACAAACCTCCAGCCATATCCGTAGCCCTTGGGAAAGCCCACTATACCAACATCGGGATCAAGGAAAACGGCACGTTCAGCGTAAACATCCCCTCGGAGGCAATGGTGAAAATCACCGATTACTGTGGCTTGGTTTCCGGGCACAAAGTGGATAAGTCTGGGCTCTTCGAGACCTTCTACGGCAAACTCGCAACGGCACCCATGATTAAGGAATGCCCCCTCAATCTGGAGTGCAAGCTCATGCAGACCCTGGAATTGGCCATGGGGGGCGAGGTATTTATCGGTGAGATTGTGGCAGCCTATTCCGAGGAACGATACCTAACCGACGGTCTCCCGGACATCAAGAAGATGAACCCGATCATCTTCTCCATGCACGATAACAACTACTGGAGCGTGGGGGATCACCTTGGGCGAGCGTGGAATATTGGAAAGGAACGTAAGCCAAAGAAGGGTTAAAAGGCGTCCTCCACATAGTACGGAGGGCGTCTTGCGATCGATGGGGGAACAAAGTACCCCACTGGACTGTCCTAATTGGATGAGGGAAAAGAGGCAATTAGTAAGGGATGAAGACTACGACCTCGTATCTTCATGTGTGAAGGGGGATGTCGATGCCTTCGAGGCATTGGTGAAAAAGCACCAGAAGAGGATGCTCAATATTGCATACAGGATGATGGGGGACTATGAAGAGGCATGTGAGATCGTACAGGATGCCTTTGTCTCCGCACACAGGAATCTGAAGGGCTTTAAGGGAAAGGCCAAGTTCTCCACATGGCTCTATAGGATCGTTATCAATCGCTCGAAGAACAGACTCAACCAGTTGAAGACCCAGCGTCATCGGGAACCGTTCTCCATAGACGATCCTCTTCTCACAAATGATGGCCAGATAGCGGGTGAGCCCGCATCGAATGAACCTTCTGCCCTTGAAACGCTGGAAGAAAAGGATACCCGACAAAAGGTGCAGGAATGTATACATTCCCTCGATGACGAATTTAGAGAGGTAGTGATTCTGAGGGATATACAGGGTTTCACCTATGAGGAGATAAGCGATCTCCTTGGGATACCGGACGGGACCGTCAAATCGAGGCTCTTCAGGGCACGGGAGGCCCTTAAGGACTGTTTGAAGAGGGCGATGGGAGCTCTGTAGCATGGAGTGCAGTGACGTTCAAGAGAAGCTGTCCGCGTATGTGGACGGCATGGTTTCATCCGAGGAGAAGATGTTCATCGATGAACATCTCGAGGCCTGCCAGAAATGCGATGATTCCCTTGCCGACCTGAAGAAGACCCTAGAATACGTGCGGGATCTCGAAGAGGTAGAGCCCCCTCCATGGCTCGTGAAGAAAGTCATGGCGCGAGTGAGGGGGGAAGCCGAACAGAGGAGGGGGATCGTGGCGTGGCTATTCTACCCACTTCACATAAAACTCCCCCTCGAGGCCCTTGCTGCCATCTTCATAGCAATAACCACGGTGTATGTCTTCAAAGCCGTTGAGCCGGAGATGAAACTGGCAAAGGCACCTCTGGAGGAGGTGAGAACCCCAACGTATTCAGAGGAGAAAGAAAAAGCCCCCGCCATTGACAGGGGCAAACCCGAGCCCGCGGAACCACCCGAGCAATTCATGGCCGCGGAAGAACGGGAAGTCCCTCGAGTCACGTATCGCCAACCAGCAAAAGCCCCTTCGAGAGTTGCCGAACGGGAGAAGGCCATGCCATCCGCAGGCGTAGTCGCGAAGGATGAGTCTCAACCGAGAGCCGTATCCCCCGAACTGACATTGGCCCGGGTGGAGGGGAAAAAGGAAGATATTCGTTTGGCCCTCACTGTCGAGGAGATTGAGGCTGCCACGAAGGAGCTTGAGAAAGCTTTTATGGATCTCGAGGGGAGAATAATCAAAAGGGAGCAAACAGCACGGAGATCCCTCATCGTGGCAGAGCTCGATTCGAGGAAGATGGACGAACTCTTGGAGAAATTGAAGCTCGTGGGAGAGATTGAAGAAAAGGCTTTAGCCGGAGAGGCCCGGGAAGGCGATGTGGAGATAAGGATAGAGATCTATGGAAAACCATAGGGCCCGGACGACGAGGATGCCCATTTTATGATGGTGAATTTGTACCGAGGTTCCTGA
>SMTZ1_10004529_pt1 | contig 16860 bp, 15 predicted proteins | sample DeeMarSWOR136_30_FD_25667 | JGI IMG/M metagenome (IMG submission 25667)
TGGCCCAGACCCATGTACCCTCCGACGTTCACATGCGGCCTATCGCCTATATCGTTGGGTGCGAACCCTACGAATTACCCAAGGTCATGAAATACAAAGAAGGGGACTTCATCAAAGAAGGCGAATTAATGGCGCAGACCAGTGCCTTCTTCGGCCTCTTCCACAGCGAACACTATTCCAAGTACACCGGCACAATCGAGTTAGTCTCACCTATTACGGGTATGGTCGCAATACGAGAACCCCCGACTCCTGTTCAAATAAACGCTTACATCCCCGGGAAGATCATGAAAATTGTCGAAAACTTAGGCGTTACTGTAGAAACCGTGGCCGCCCTCGTGCAAGGCATCTTTGGCATTGGCGGAGAACGCCACGGCGAATTGATGACCATCGCTGGACCCGACGAAGAAGATTCTGGTAGGCGGCTCGCTCGTGACATCCGAGATCTTGAAAAAAGCGTCTGAAGTAGGCGTCAAAGGCATCGTCGTCGGAGGAATGCGAAGAGACGATTTAAATCAATTCCTAGGCTACGAAATCGGCGTCGCAATCACAGGCGAAGAGAACATTAACTTGACCTGCATCATCACAGAAGGATTCGGCGAAATGAGAATGGCTGGCCACATCTATCAACTTCTCGACTCCCACAATGGGAAGCTTGCGTCGATCAACGGCGCCACCCAAATCCGGGCCGGCGTGATCCGCCCCGAGATCATCATTCCCATCCAAGACACCACAAAACTCGAGGCCGAGGAAACCCTGACGTACGGCATGGAGGTAGGCACCCGTGTACGAGTGATCCGTCAACCATACTTCGGCGCCCTTGGAAGCGTCGCAGAACTCCCCATCGAGCTTCAAACCGTTGAGACAGAGTCCCACGTTAGGGTTCTGAGAGTCGCGTTGGATGATGGGCGACTGGTGACGGTTCCACGAGCAAATGTCGAAATTATGGAATAACACGTCAATCCACGATGGATAACTAAGCCAGCGAGCCAGCCGTACCCTTTCCTCTTCACGAGGAAAGGTCTTCACACCTTTCAGCGATAATTGGTCTGAATCCTTTTTTCGTGATGCAGATTTAGCTTCAATGCTAGCAGAGCAAAGTCCGTGATAAATACCGAATTGTGTAGGAGACACGGCATCAATAGTCATCGAAACGACTAGACGCGTCAGCAAGTTATTGCATATCAAGCTTAACAGCTAATGCAGTCAATATCTGGAAAACATGTGTTGTTCATAAGGAGGGGCTTGTTTCTGCTAAGGATAGCGTTGTGGAAAATAGGATGATTCACTCATAACGTTATTTATGTTAACTTTACTTCTCAACCTTTTGGACGTATTCAGTTGGTCAAGTAAGCCCGCATCCAGGATTGTTAGTCGTAGCCGGAAGGCCGTGAATGGTTTGTTCAACTACGAAACATTCAAGAACACAGCGAATTCACTAAGCGTATGAAAAGGTGAACTCTATAAATGAAAGGGGAAACGCTGTTTTTTAGGCTTCACTTTCTCCAAGAGCCGTTGCTAACTCGTTAATCCTTTATCCGTCTATGTACGTGGAAAAGTTACGAAGATTGTAATAGAAATAGATAAATTGATAAGTAATATGTTCCTTAATAAAGCATAATGTCAAAGATTATTTCAAAGCTAAAGGAAATCTTCTGTAACATACCGACACTTGAAATAACGCCAGAAAGAGAGACCGAGCTCATCGATAAAATAGCTGAGACGATATCAAAGCATAATTTGGAGCTTCCTACGATCTTTTTGGGGTCGGGTTTCCAATCAACGAGCACGGTTCTGAGTCAGATGCTTCTCCTTCCCATGACACCGTATTTAGAGGCGTTTGGGATAAGTGGATACGATTATGTGGCCCTATTTAGTAACAAGGATAATGTTAGGCGCCTAATGGAGAAGCTTGATGAGATATATCTTACTAAAGAAATGACTAAGGAGGCAGCTAAGGAACAGGCTAAAGAAGAGGCTCAGGACAAAGCAAAGCATTAAGAAAGAATAACTTCTATTACCACCATCATTTTTAACAGATAAAAAAAGCTACTTGCGCATTCAAAATGTTGTAATATATTTTCTTATAGAATAACAATAAAATCGTGGGATCGAAGTTGGAGAGTGAAAAATTAGAAATTGTTCTTGCCACAGATTGTGGAAGCACAACCACAAAGGCTAGACTTTTTAAAAAAATCGGCGATGCGTATCGATTCATATGTGCTGGTGAGGCCCCGACCACCGTAGAGGCCCCCTACGAAGATGTCACAATGGGAGTGCGAAATGCGGTTCGCGAGGTAGAGGAACTGTCAGGTATCAAATTTCTGAGCAAAGAAGGAATTATGTTACGTAAGAAACCTGAAGATATGGGCGTCGACCTATACGTGACGACAAGCTCAGCAGGTGGAGGGCTTCAGATGATGGTCTTTGGCGCTACTAGGAGTATCACAGGAGAAAGCGCTGAGAGGGCGTCATTAGGCGGTGGAGCCATCGTGATGGACGTCATAGCTTCAAGCGATACAACACCGCTTTACAAGAAGATCGAAAGGACAAGACATCTCAGGCCGGATATAGTCTTAATTTCGGGAGGTACTGACGGTGGATCAATAGCGCCTGTTGTACAGGCAGCTGAGATACTGAAGATGGCTGAACCCAAGGCGAGATTCGGTGAAGAATTCAGCCTTCCAGTAATCTTTGCGGGGAACACGTATGCTAGAGAAGCTGTTCAAAATACACTGAAGGAAATGTATGCTTTAAAGATCGTCGACAACCTCCGTCCAGCTGTCGAGCTTGAGAACTCAGATCCGGCGCGGGACGCGATTCAGGAGCTCTTCATGGAGCACGTCATGTCCCACGCCCCCGGCTACGATCGCTTGATGAAGTGGACCGAGGTGCCCATCATGCCCACGCCGCGGGGGGAGGGAATGATGTTCCAGACGGTGGCGCGGATGCAGAACATCAACGTGATCGGGGTGGGCCTCGGCGGCGCCACGACCAACGTCTACTCGGTCTTCGACGGCAGCGAGTTTGGAGAACATCCTCCGATGGATACCTTTCGACATTGAGAGGCGTGTTTTAATAAATATCTTGAGGGATAAGATGATCCGCCCAACAACTATCCCACAAACCTTGGACGAACTAATCATCGAGCATGGTGTGGCAAGGGAGGCACTGCGGCTTGGATTCTACCACCACAAATTCCTCGCTCGGGGATTACGTGGCGTCCGACCCGCTGCTGACCTAAGCAAGATTTTTTGGCGGAAAGTGGAGCTTGAAACCTACATAGATATGCTTAGGGTTAATCTAATAGGTGGGACTGGAGGTCTTCTTTCCCACGCCCCACGAAGGGTTCAGAGCGCACTTATTTTGATAGATGGTTTTCAACCTGAGGGCATAACCCAGTTGATTCAGGACAGTGTCTTCATGTTTCCTCACCTCGGTGTACTGTCAACCGTACAACCTGAAATGGCGTACGAGGTATTTGAAAAGGATGCAGTAGTAAGGTTGGGCTGTTGTATTTCCCCACGGGGCCCAGTGATATATGAAGATAAGGGGGAGAAGCTTGAGGAGGTTGTGGAGGATGAGCTGATTAAGGTCGAGTTGACAATGCGTGATGGGGGTGTCAAGACTGAGTCATTGAACCTCGGTGAGATGCGTCGGATCCCACTGCTTGTAGGTGAATTCGTTGATGTGAAGATAACTCCTCATGAGAGGTGTGATATGGGTTTGGGTTTGGGGAAGACTGTAACGGCTAAGGTTGAGGGAGGTGTTGCAGGTATAATTATTGATGCACGAGGGAGGCCGAGGATTTTACCAGAGGATAGAGAGGAAATGAAGAGGACTTTAGTTAGGTGGTTGAAGGTACTAACTGCTTATCCAGAGGCCTTAATTAAGAGATTTGAGGACGGCTGAAAAAATGTCGTACGCCTATACACCCGGTCTAAAGGTTAAGAGAGTAACTATTGTGAGGAAGGCTAGAATCCTGCCTATAGAAGGCAAGGTTCTAGTGAAGGAGGGAGACGTGGTCTCCTATGATACAGTAGTAGCTCAAACTCATATTCCCGGGGATGTTGAGATGATACCCGTAGCAGCTATCTTGGGAATTGACCCCAGAGAATTGCCTAGGGCTGTATTGAAGAAAGAAGGCGACGCGGTTAAAGAGGGTGAAATTGTAGCAAAAACCAGTTCGTTTTTCGGCCTTTTCAAAAGTGAATATAAGTCAAAGAAAGATGGGATGCTCTCCCTAATCTCAAAGGTGACTGGAATGGTTGGTATACAAGACTTTCCTCAGCCCCTTGAGAGATATGCGTACATTTCAGGTACAGTGGTTGAGGTTATGCCTAAAAGCGGTGTCGTCGTGGAAACCCCCGCATCCTTTGTGCAGGGAATCTTTGGCATTGGTGGTGAGAGGCACGGGGAATTGATGACAATTGCAAAGCCCAATGAGGTATTGACGGAAGACCTAGTCGGGTCAGAATGCGCTGGGAAGATCCTCGTTGGCGGATCCCTCGTCACTTTAGAGGCGTTGAAGAGGGCTGAAGAGATGAAAGTAACGGGTATAGTAACAGGTGGGATTAACAGCGACGAGTTGACTTCTTATTTAGGTTATGAGATGGGAGTGGCTATCACGGGGCACGAGGATATTGGGCTTACCTGTGTCATCACAGAAGGTTTCGATGAGATGGCAATGGCGAATCACACCTATACCCTCCTGAAGAGTCTTGAGGGCAAACTAGCATCAATAAATGGTGCAACACAAATCAGAGCAGGCGTCATAAGACCAGAGATAGTCGTGGCACTTAAGGGATCTAAGGTCGAAGAGTTAAGGAAGGATGAAGATGTTCTAGCTGAAGGTATGTACCCAGGAACGAGAGTGAGAATTATCCGCCAGCCATACTTCGGGGGGGTTGGAACTGTGAAGTTGCTTCCAGCTGAATTGCAGCAGCTCGAGACGGAGTCTTGGGTCCGAGTTATGAGTGTTAAGTTGGATGATGGTAGCGTTGTTACCATACCTAGAGCCAACGCAGAGATAATGGAAGAATGATGTTTGATTTCGCAATCTGATTTGACCTTAGATTGAAGATAGACTCAAATTATACCACTGATCTGGCTTTCCATGATGGAGAATATGATCGGTTTTGACAAAACATGTCCAGGAACTATGAGCTACCGGGGTTTAAAGAGTATCTGGGTGGTGCACTCTTAGGGAGCGCACCGCTAATTCTAATGGCAATTATTTTTTCCTTCATAGACATTAAACTTCTAGAGACTGAAATAGCAGTCATCACCTTTGTCTTGGCGATTCTTGGAGCCACACTCGGAGGGTTCTTAGTTGCAGAGAAAGTAAATTTGGTAGACTATAAACGAAATGTGTCAGTGGGAGGAATGACTGGCCTGTTCTCTTTTTTATTCAATATCGTTTACTTCATAATCATGCTTAGAATAATCGCTGGTGATGTCCTAATTTTAGTAGGCTTTATTATCGGAGGCTGCCTGGGTGGAGCCCTTAGCTGTCGCTCAAAAAGAGTGAAAAAATGAAGGCGAACCAGTTATAGTGGTTATGGACATTGCTTGAGAAGTAATCTCTAGTTAAGAAACGAGTGTAAGCTTCAACGATTTACTCACTATATTTAGTGTAGAGACTATTTTTTCCCTGAGTTTGATTTTTTACGACTAGGACGGCTGCCCTTTAATTGGCATATACGAAGTTTATAGGTAACAAAGATATCGAAGACATTTAAAAAAGACACGATAACCGAAGGCTCATCGTAGAGATCCCTGCAAGGATGTGAAAAGGGTCTACCTAGAAGCCTAATTGACTTACACTTAATAGAGCCTTTATGCTGGATAATAAACGGGGCGATGTCTTCACTGCCTATCCAAGTCCATCCCTCTAGGGATTGGTCAGCGATCACCTTCAATCAGGGGAAAAACTTTGCGTTCCAACTCTCTTTCCATCATATAAATACCGATCAATGGGTTTAAAGCAACCTCTGGTTAATATCGACTACACTTTCATGAAGTATCGAGTCAATCTTCAGGAATGATATATAGAGTCCATTTATCGATCCTATCATTAAAGGAATAATTATTCTCACTATTAGTGTCCTTAAATGTTAAACTATCATCTTAATGAGTGTATTAACCCTTTAAGAAAGTGTTAAATATATTGTTTTCTAATATAAATAACGAATAATTCGGTGAAGTTACATATGCTAACAAACATATTTGTAGAGCAAGTAATAGAATCAGGCAAGGCACTAGACTTCTTTGTCTTCATAGTGACGCTAGGCGCAACAATCTACTACACTTGGCAAGCCATTCAAGGACATCCTCAGCCTCTGCGTGAGCTACCTCAGGTGGCAGCGATCTCTGAGGGTGTTGACAGAGCTGTTGAGACAGGAATGCCCATCTACGTCTCCCCAGGCGACATGGCGTACTTATCGGGTATGTATGCACCGATGACCTTAGCAGGCATGAATGTCGTTCGGTATACGTCTAGGATGGCTATTCAGAGGGGCGCTAGGATAATTCTCCCAGTTCCATGCAACGCAGAAACAGCGCCGCTGTTAGACGGGATTTTCCGAGAGGTCGCTGTGGCTGAGGGGAAGCCCGAGGCATACAGGAGAGAGGATGTGATTTGGTTTGGACCTGACCAAGGTCACCACAGCATGGGCCTTACTTCGGTGATCGCGCGTGAGGGATGTGCATGTGCCGTTTTTAACGGTGCTTGTAGAGGTGGGGGAACAAATTCACCTATTGGGTGGGCTCGTGAGTATGGTGGGCTTGTCATAGGAGGAACCGCTAGGCTCCTACATCAGGGGAGCTGGGCTATGCTTTCAGACTATCCGTGCTTTATGGACGATGTGTACGCTATGGGGGCTGAGTGTTCTGAAGACGACGTTGTGAAGTCTGCGCAGGTGGGTGGTGACTTGGCGAAGCTTGTGGTTCTTGCGATGGTTGTCATCTTCGCTGCACTCGCTATTGTTTTACGAGAGCCCATTTTGGATATTTTCAACATGTAGAAGGTCATGAACTTGTCAATATCTAAACTCTTATACCAGCGAAGGATACCGACGTTCCTTGTTTCTATCGTTGCAGGGATATTCATCGTAGAGTACTTCTTACCATATAACGTACCGCTTGCTGATTTAACGAAGGAGCTAACCCTTTGGGGAACCATTCTCTATAGCTGCAGCCTCCTCTACGGCATAACGATCTTAGTTATGACAATGATTCGCAGGGCGATTAGGAGGAGAAGTGGGAAATTTACTGGTTTTAGGGCAGTAGCCATGAGTGCGACCTGCTTGGGAACTGCCGTGGTCTTCACCATCCTCGCATTGGCGACGGGGGGAACCACAAGCACTACATTCCGGTTCTGGTACACGTACATAATAGCATACGCTGCTGGGGGCTTTTATTCTGCGTGGGTACATCACCCATACAACTCATACCGTTACTTTAGGTTTACATCCATCGCGTCCAGTATGATGTTCATAGCTTGGTTGTTCATCTCGTTTAGGGAGTTATCCTTTTTCGTCGCATTATGGCCAACATTCTACGATATCGGAACCTGGATAGAGACAGTACCCAACACAGCAGCACAGCGGGCGATGCTCGCCACAACAGGGTTAGGTGCCATAGTGATTGGTATACGGGCCATTGTAGGGCGTGAGCCAGGAATGATCGAGGTGGAGGCGGTATAAGGATGTCCTCAATACTTGAACTTCTCTCAAGATTCCGTATGACTCATAGGAGATGTGCGATAATGAATACGGCGCTAGCACTGTTCATACTTGTGAGTGGAATCACCCTACCGCTTAAGATAGGCCCGATAACCATAGACGCCTACAATGAGATCGAGGCTCTTCAACCAGGGGACAGGGTGGCTTGGGCACAGAACTGCGCCTTCGGAACATACATAGACAAAAGAGACGCCTACAGAGCCATGGTATATCATGCAATCATTGAAAAAGATGCAAAGCTAATCCTATTCAGCTTCGACCCTGATGCACCTCAGCTAAACGCGGCTCTAATGGTGTACTGCGAACCCGCTTTAACGGCAGCTGGCAAAGAGTACGGCGTGGACTGGATCATCATGCCCTTCTTGGCTGGTGAAGAGTCTGCGCTGGCAGCAGCAGCGAAGAATATGCGCGTCTGCGGAAACGATCTCATTGAGGGTAGGCCACTGAATGAATTTCCGATAATGGAGGGCATATACACCATGGATGACATACCGTTAACCTGGAACGACGCGGGCTCTTTCACCTTCGTTGAAATGTGGATAAGGCAGTGGCCGTCGGCTTACGGCAACAGAGCGATCGGTACAATGGTATTCGCAACAGTAGCTCCAGTCTACGGGATATACGTACATGGATACCTCGACGGGAATCGTGGCTACGCTGAGTACGAGAAGCTCACGGGGTATGCGGGAGACCACCTGATAAAGATGGATATGAGGAACGCACAAGGCATAGCCATAATAGCTATCGTTCTGATGGGGAATATCACATACTTTGCAAGAAGGCGCTTGGGCTTGGCGCCTATTGCAGGAGTCGAGTGGGCGGCTAGAAAGGCCAGCAGGGAGGCGCAATAGAAATGCAAATAACAGAACTAGAACTTATCATGTCCATAGTTGGCTCAGGCCTAGCCATTGGCTCATACACTTTTGTATTCTTTGGAGACCACTTCTTATACAGCATCAATGAAAACCTATACATGGCTGGAGGCATCGTTTACAGCCTCTTCGCGATCATAACACAGCTGAAGGGCTCAGTCTTAGATGAAATAGCACTTGGTCACTGGACGGTGATCATCCCACTACTCATCGGCCTCTCAGTCTTCACAAGGCTGACCAAGTACCGATGGGCTGCACGCTACTCAGTGTCCACGCTTTCAGGTATAGGTGTAGGCGTAATATTCGGGTTAACGATACGAACAAATATACTTATACCAGTTAAGGCTACTGCTGAGGGCCTAATGAGTATGTCACCGGACCCCTTTTCGGCCATAATAGTCTTCGTAGGCACATTGCTCTCATTCACCTACTTCCTCTACTCTCGAAAGTACTCAACACCCTTCTGGACGGGAAAACTAGGCTTCATGTCTAGGTACGGGCGCTACTTCCTATACGCCTCCTTCGGATACCTCTTCGGTAAAATCTACATAAACGAGTCCCTTGACTCCGTCGCCAACTTCTGGATGAACTACGTATACCGAACCGTCCTCACAATACAACAGTATCTAGCTGGTGGATAAGCCGTCCAAAAATTCCTCCTTTTTTTTACACCAATTAAATTAAGAGTGCTCTGTCCATTCAACAAATTTGAGCTAAGCTCAGTCTAGGGCAAAATAGACCGAGCGAAAGATGGTTTTAGGTTTAAATAAAGGATTTTCTAGGTGGCTTGCTTAAATCTAACACGAACATCTTTAATATTTGTTATGAAACGGAGTAATTTTTATCATGAATTCATTTCATTTTTAATAATGCTAATTCTTTTATCTCTAACAATAATTACTAGTCCAAAGATTCTTGAGCAAATCTTCTACAATCTCAGAAAGAGTTACTGATCATCAGAAACATCGAGTAAAGGGCGTGAATTCTGTTTAATGGCAAGTTATCCTGTTTATGACGCTCAAGAGCGAGAAAAATATATTAGGAACAATTAATAATGCGAAGCAAGGGTCTAACTGAGGGTATGTCAAAGGACGCAAGATCTTACTATCATGTTGTTTGGAGTTACAAAAGAAGCTACGACATCGGATATTTAACCGAAGAACTTCAAAAGAATAAGTTCACACTCGTTAAAACCCTTGTATCGGAGAGAAACTCAGTCTTTAGAGAACTTCTCCCTGAAATATTGTTCAAAGCTGACACCTTGTATGTTGCCGTCTCACCTAAAAGAGCTATCCTGTTCCAGAAGGAGGATAAACCATTTACAGGAACGGATTTGAAGATGCGGAAAAAGATTCTAGCACTCTATCCAAACCGTCGCCTTCCCTTTTTTACAAAGGAGCCTACTTTTGAGATACAAGGTGATTGAGAAATAGACACTATACCCCATTAAACTAGACAATATTTTAACTCAAAAACAAATGTAAAGTAATAAGTAGAGTGTTTATATATTTAAAGAGCGGTAGTATCCTCTCTAATAAGGTCTAATGCTCTGCTTTTCTCTGTCAACTATTGTGAATGCGTCCATAAGAATCGTACTCTCAATCTCTCCAATACTGTAATAGTAAGCTAGCTACTTCATATTTGATAAAGGAGTAGCATATATACTGCCTTGCATTAGAGTCTAAGCAGTGACTTCTTATGACGATCGATTCATCCAATTTTGAGGCCACTGCAAAGAACGGGATGGTCACAGCCTCCCATCCATTGGCTGCACAAGCCGGGCTAGAGATCATGAAAAGGGGCGGGAATGCCATCGACGCAGCCATAGCCACCGCCTTCGTGCTGACCGTGGTGGATCCCTGTATGTGCAGCATTGCAGGCCGCGGTGAAATGAACATCTACACCGCAGGCGACTGCAAGGTCCGTAACCTAGAGTTCGTCGCAGAATGCGGTGGTAAGGCCCGCCCCAACATGTTCGAAGTCCTGCCAAGAGAGCCGGGCAGCTGGTGGAAGGTCAAAGAAGACGCCAACGACGTCGGATATCAATCCATCTGTGTTCCCACCGCCTTATCCGGGCTATGCATCGCCCTCGATACGTTCGGTACTCTGGAGTTAGGGGACGTGATGCAGCCGGCTATAATGATAGCGGATAACGGGTTCGAGGTGGACGCGCGGCTGGAGGACACCATCGACAGCAACTTCGAGAAGCTGATGAGGTTCCCAGCCACAGCGCGGATCTTCTGTCCCCAGGGGCGGCCTCTCATGCGGGGGGAGACGCTCTACATGAAAGACTATGCAACCACCCTGAACAAGATCGCTACAGAGGGCCCAGACGTGTTCTATAAGGGAGAGCTTGCTGAGGCTATCGTCAAGGACATGGATGCGCATGGCGGGCTTGTCACCGAAGAGGACTTGGCGAACTATGCCACGAACATTACCGAACCAAAGAAGATCCCCTACCGTGAGTACGAAGTCGTGTCCGGGTCTCCATACTGCTCGGGCGGCCGACTGGTCCTGCAGAGTCTCAATATTTTGGAGCATTTCGACCTCGTAGGGCTGGGCGAGACCTCGCCTCAGTATGTTCACCTCTTGGCTGAAGCCTTCAAACGGGCGTTTGCAGATCGGCTTGAGTACGAGGCCGATCCTAACTTCACCAGGATACCCGCAGACGGCATGCTGTCCAAGGAATACGCAGCCGAACTCAAAGATCAGATATCCCTCGACAAGGCAACGCAGAAAGTCGCTCCGGGCAATCCTTGGAGATACCAAGATGGCGGGAGAAGCGTACAACGGAGTTCAAGACCGCCGCGAGGAGGAAGCAACACCACGCATCTCTGCACAGCGGATAAGGAGGGGAACATGGTAGCGCTTACCGAGACGCTTTGCGGCGGGTATGGTTCAGGTGTCACTATCCCTGGAACAGGGATCATCATGAACAATGGAATGTATTGGTTCAATCCCGTTCCCGGAAGCTCCAATTCCATACAGCCCGGTAAGCGGCATGTGGCCAACATGGCTGCGACTCTGGTCCTCAAGGACGGCGAAGCGATGTTGGCGACGGGAAGCGCGGGCGGGAGACGAATTCTCACAACCGTGACAGAGATGCTGATCCGCGCCCTGGACTTCAAACAAGGCGTTCAAGCGGTCGCCTCCCCAAGGTTTCACATCGAGGACGAGGAGCCCATCCAGATCGAACAGTCTTTCTACGAGAAGATTCCCTTAGCCCACAGCTTGGTCCGAGCCTTGGGCGCGATGGGCCATCGTATTGACGTCCTTCAAAGCATCTGCATAGGTTGCATGATTACGCGAGACCTCGAAACGGGGATGCTGCAAGGAGCCGCCGAACCTCGACAGCACCGCCTCGGCCTCATCAGGACGTATTAATCTGGTTACCTTATCCTAGGGGATGCGGAGCAAGAAGGAACAGAGCTTTTTCTGGAACCGTTTTGGTCTACGTAGGACTGACTGGCTTCGTCAGGGTCATCATCTTGGATAAGACTGCCACTAACTTGGCCATCATAAATCTCTTGGGCTTCCCACACATCTCTGAAGGAACCTCCCTCTGAAGTGGATCGGCTGAGCGATTATCGCCTTCTACGACTCGCGACAGCCTTTCACGCCTTTAAAGCTCATGCCAGCGAATTGTCTTCCTATGTCTACGATACTTTTCATTGACTGAACGCCATATTTCGGTTCTGGACGCCTAGAAGATGTCGAGGGAATGAGATAGAACGCCTTCGCCTCGATACTCGGGGAGCAGGATGGGGCTGCTCCGAGTGGTCTCCACATGGGCTTCCTTCAGCAATGCCTCGTACCGTTTTACGTGGCGCAGTGTAACTCTACTCACCTTCACTTCCTTGGCATACTGTGCGGCTGATATGCCCGCCCTCCGCCCGTACACGCTGTAGTCAAGGATGGAGTTGCCCATCAGCCTGTTCTTGCCGTGGGTTCCTCCGGTGACCTCTCCCGCGGCGAAGAGGCCTTTCACCGTTGTCTCGGCGTTCGCATTGATCATCTCCACGCCGCCGTTCTGGAAGTGGAGGGTGGGAAAAACGAGGATCGGGCTTCGCCTCATATCGATGCCGAACCGTCTGTTCTGCCGGAACATGGCGGGGAGGTTCTTCTCGATGGTGCCTTCCCCATGAATCAGCTCTAACATGGGCGTGTCAAGCCAGACGCCCCGCATCCCCGTGGGCGTCTCAATCCCCTTTTCCCGCTCATAGCACTCCCGGATGATGGCGGACGCCTCCACGTCTCTCGGTTCAAGGGGGTTAACGAACTGCTCGCCCAATTTGTTCACGGGTTGAGCCCCCAAGTTTCGCACCTTCTCTGTCACTAGGAGTCCAACGATTTGCTCCGGATACGCGGCGCCAGTCGGATGGTACTGGACCGAGTCCATATCTCTGAGCCGTGCTCCTACACGGTAGGCTAGGGCGATGCCGTCACCCGTCGCCCCATAGTGATTCGTTGTCTGGAATCCTTGGATATGAAGCCGCCCGAACCCGCCGGTCGCTAAGATGGTGGCCTTCGCCCTCGCCACATAGTATTGTCCTGTCTCCATGTTGTACAGGACGGCCCCGGCGACGCGATCCGCGTCATCCATCATGAGTTCCACCGCTGAGGTGAACTCGATGACGGTGACCCCCTTGTTGATGACTTCATCCTTGATGTTTCTAACGATCTCCATTCCTGTATAGTCTTTGGCGGAGTGAATCCGGTTCCGTGAGGCTCCGCCGCAGGGGAGGGTTATCATGTCGCCACTGGCTTCCCGGTCGTACTCAACCCCGAGCCCTTCGTGCCACCGCAATATTCGTGGTGCGTCGAGGACGAGGGTTCTCAAGAGTTCCGGGTTGTTGGTGAAGTGTCCGCCTCCGAGGGCGTCAAGATAGTGGATGGTGGGGCTGTCGTAGGGTTTGTCAGCGACTTGAATCCCTCCCTGGGACATGATCGAGTTTGAGTCCCCCAGCCTCAGCTTCTGGACGATGAGTAGGTTCTCGGGTTTCACGCCACTATAGAACGCCCAGAGCGCCGCCGTCATGCCCGCGCCCCCTCCACCAATGATGAGAATATCGAGGTCAAAGTCGAGGTGAGTAAGATCGATACTGGATGGGTCGACGAGGGGGTGAGCCTCGAGGATATCGACGACCTCGTGGGGAAACACATCCCCCTTGTTAGGGCCGAGCCGTACCGGGCGCCGTCCCCTCGCATTATAGTCTGGATGGTACTTTCTCAGTATCTCCTCTCGCTCCTCCAGCTGCATCGACCCGAAGCTTTCCTTCAGCCGCCTGTCCCTCGTCGCCTCAACGAGGTCGATGGACTCCAACATGTAGTCGGGGTATCCTCGCGTGAGCATCAAGCTACGTGATCCTCCTCTCCGCGTACCTTTTTTTCAGATCTGCCAGGCTCATCTGTCCAAGCATTCGTAGCTCTTCTCCATACTTGCCCTCTTCTATCTCCCGCACCACCCGCTTGACCTCCCTCGACTTGGGCAGAAGGTATTTGCCATAGATTCTTCGGGCAAGTAACGCGATGTTGTAGGGCACGATCTCGGCGGGGCACCTCATGGCGCAGAGTCCACAGGAGATGCAGTCAAAGGAGAGCCTGGCGGCCTCCTCGAAGTCGCCTTTGAGAGCGGCTTGGACGTAGTTCATCACCTCCAATTCTTGGGGACACGCCTTCGTACACGTGTTACAACAGAGGCATCTTGCGATCTCTGGATAGTATTCTAGGAGGGTGTTCCCAGACGGCTTCACCTCCTCCATGTCGTAAATGGCCTTGTTCGCCGGGGTAAACGGTATTTGGGTAAGGTACATCCCGTCCTGAACCGTTTCCTGGCAGGCGAGCACCATCCTCAGCCGGTACTCGTCCTTTATCCGATAGACGGTTGCGCAGGCGCCGCAGAAGCCCTCTCTACACCCCGACCCTCGAATGAACCGGTAGCCAATGTACTCCATCGCCTTCATGATGGTGAGGTTTGAAGGCACCGCGTACTCTTTTCCCATCACATAGATCTTAACCGTTGATTCGCTTGAATCCCTTCCAACCATATACTTCACCCCCACTTTCCCACATCATACACCACGTTTACGACGCTGTTCTCCAGGCTCCTAGTAATCGGACACAGGCATCTTCTTGATCTCCTCGTAGGTGAAGACCGGCCCGTGCTTGCAGACGTATATGTGGCCAATATTACACCGTCCGCATTTCCCGATGCCGCACTTCATCCTATTCTCCAAGGTAGAAATGATGTTTCTTTCGCTGAAGCCCCAACCCGAGAGTATCTGGGCTGAAAGCCTTATCACGATTTGAGGGCCGCAGACGAAGGCCACACCGTTGTGTGGTGAGAGATTTAACTCTGAGAGTATGTTTGGAACGTATCCCACTCTCCCCGTCCAGTCAGAGGTCTCACCTCCCGGGTCCACCGTCAGAACCACCTTCACGCCGCTCCGTTTACCCCATCGGGTAAACTCTTCTTTATACGGGATATCCGCAACCGTCCTTGCCCCAAATACGATGGTGACTTCGCCATACCCTTTCCTGTCGTCAAGCACGTATGCTAGTAGGGATCGAATCGGCGCCATCCCAATGCCCCCCGCAACAAACACGAGGTTCTTTCCCTTTAGCTCGTGACGGAAGAAGTCGTTACCATAGGGTCCTCTCAGCCCAATCCTATCGCCGACGCTCAGCTCGTGTAACGCTTGGGTGAGCCTCCCTAAACGCCGTACACTGATCTCGATGATCCCTCCGTGGCTTGGAGGAGAGGCGATGGCGAAGGGCGCTTCCCCATGGCCAAAGACCGAGATTAACACGAAGTTTCCGGGCTTAAACGCGAATGAGTTCGCTGCCTCCCCTTCCTCAAGAGCCACGCGGAAGGTGGTTATCTCCGGGGTCTCTTCTCTAAGCCAGGTTATCGTGGCAGGATAGGGCGTGTAAACGCTATCTTCACCCATCCTTCTCCCGCCTCTATTTCTAGACATCATTCCGACGCCTCCCCACGCCCAAGGTTTACGACGTTAACCTCTGCTTCGGACACAATCTTGAAGATATCGACCTTCATGGGGCAGTAAATCTTGCATCTGCCACATCCCACGCAAAGGATCGCATCAAAATTTTTCTTGAAGTACACGAATTTGTGATACACCCTGTTTCTATATCTCTTAAAGCGCTGATCCCTCGGATTATGGCCTGTCGCATGCTTTGCGTACAGGGAGAACTGGCAGGAATCCCAGAACCGAAAGCGTGACGTCCCCTCGTCCTGAATATCGAAGCAGTAGCAGGTGGGGCACAGATATGTACATATTCCACAGCCTATACACTTTCTTGCCACGTCCTTCCAGTAGTCGGAGTCAAAGTTTTCGTCCAGCACTTTAAACGTCTTATCTACATCCAGCCTCTTCGTGATCATCTTCTCCGCTCGCTCCTTGAGCTCCAATGCCTTCGCGTCGTGGCTAGGCTTCCCTTGAACGCCACATGTGATCAGGCTTAACAGCTCCTCCCCCGCCTTGGACACCGCTTCGACGAGGTATGACCCTTCCTCAAGCTTCGTCAACATCATATCTACCTTCTCCTTTTGATGCGGGCCCAGCCCGTTCCCTAACGAGGTACAAAAGCATGTGGGATCGGGCGTGTTACAGGCGAGGCCGATTAAGATCGTGTTCCGTCGTCTCCTATTGTAGTATACGTCTCCATAGTCCCAGTTGAAAATCGTGTCCAAATGCGTTACTGCCATAGCGTCGCAGGGCCTAACACCGAGTAGGACGGTCTTGGCCTCGTCTGGGACGACCTCAATCACCTCGCCATCATCCGTGAAGCTGAGCATCTCCTCTCTTCTTGGAAAGAGGAGGTTTTTAGGGCTGTTCTGGGGGTTGCGGTATTCCCTCAAGAAATCAGCCCCTGTTTCTACTTCCCCATACACGATTCTTCGCCCCTCTTTCCTCGGGGCTACAACGGTGTACCCACGTTCCATGAGGGAGGAAACGAATTGGTTGAGGCACTCGTCATCGATTACCTTCTTTGCCATGGCCGGCCTCCTCCTTACATGATGACTTCGTCTGGGTCTTCCTCGCTGAATACGGAGAGAGGTGGTCTGTCGCTTGGGTTTCTACCTGCCTCGTAGCCAAAGAGCGCATCTACGTCCTTAACGAGCTTCCTGTTCAAAAGGTGTAACGGTATGTGCACGGGGCAGACGCGGTCACACTCCATGCAGCCGGTGCATCTTCCCGCAAGGTCGAAGGCTCTCATCATCA
>SMTZ1_10003054_pt1 | contig 16852 bp, 10 predicted proteins | sample DeeMarSWOR136_30_FD_25667 | JGI IMG/M metagenome (IMG submission 25667)
CTGTCTCCGTCATCTTCAACCACTGTTAAAACAATTGTGTAGGTGTCGTTAGATGCATAGATGTGTGTTGGGTTTTGATCCGTACTGGAGTTTCCATCGCCGAAATCCCATGTCCACCCTATTATTCCATCATATGAATTGGATGCATCTTCGAAGTTTACTTGGAGGGGCTCGGTTCCACTGGTTGGTGAAGCATTGAAATCCGGCATTGGATCTTTGTCAGCTACTGTGGCAGTAGTTGTATCTGTATCGTTGGCTAAGTCAGCGTCGGTTACGGTTAGTGTGACGGTGTATGTGCCGTTCTGCTCATAAACATGCGTTGGGTTTTGATTAGTTGACGTAGAACCGTCGCCGAAGTCCCAGAAATAAGAGACTATAGCGCCGTCTGGATCGTATGAGCCAGAGCCATCAAAGGTTATGGCCACTCCTTCTGTTCCCGTGTAGGGACCGCCTGCGTCAGCGACTGGTGACTGCATTGGAGGTTCTGGAAGGATTTGCAGGTGGATGTCATTGCTTATGTCGTCAAATCCGATGGAGACGTATGCTTTATGGTTTTGGAAGTCGTATCTGACCGCGTTTATTCCGTTGAAGAAGTCTGATGAAGTTTTGGTTTCCATTTTTGTCCAAGGATCGGTTTCTAGAAAACGGTAGTGTATGTATGGGTTCATCCAACTTGAGGGAATGTCGAAAACGTAGGTGACCGGGTATTTGGCTCCATAGTTTTGTCGGTCTGTGGAAGATATGTTTATTTTGAAGATTTTGTCTTGTCCTGAGCCTGTAGAGCTTATTTGGACAACGTTTTGTGTGGCGATCCAGCGGTATAAGTAAAGGTGCCCAAAATTGACGTACCATACGTCGGAACGATTGCTAATGTGGTCTGTGTGAGAATCAGCATATTGACCTTGTGCCCAATTAACGTGGCGTGGGTGACACATCAAGTGATATATTCCGCCGGCGTCATAAGCGCTATCAAACTTGCTATTCAAAAGTGTGATGTCTTCAGTGCCATCGCTTCCCATTCTGATCGTATAGCCTATGCGATCGAATAGCCCATCCGCGGAATTCCATGCCGCCCAATTTATGACATTAGTTGATGTGCTTCTGTCAGCAAGGTACCTGTAGTATCCTAGTTTTTGTCTTACAGTGTTATCTGATTCTGCATATGGCTCAATCCAGGAATAGATATATTCTCTGCCGCCAGACGAAAAAGTTGGTGGCAAAGTAAGGTTGCCTATGATATCGTCTTTGCTTCCGCCTATTTCCCAGTCGTAGTCGGAGGCATCGTATTCATTAAGATGTTTATGAGTTCTTGAGTGGGGTGCTGCTTCAAGATAGCCTTGGTCAAGCCAGCGTTGAATCTGATTCCAGTCAGGGCTCAAAGCTGTAATCACGGCACCTGTATAGTATATGTGCTTTCCTGCAAGCATCGTGCTCATATCTTCGAATGATTGAGTTGTGCTGGCGTACCAATCGTCTGCGGTGACCGTTACAACTGCTTTGCGGTAATCATAGTAATCAGCGACTTCAACAAAAACAGGCTCTGTTGGCTCTTCAATTCCAGAAGCGGATATCATCATACCTAAAGCAAGTATTGTAAAAGACATGTAAAACAATAAAAAGGTATTTTTTTTCATCATTTTTTCATCACGTCTACGTCGAATCAGTGAAGCAAAGGTGCATCAAACAAGTCCAATACTTATTTAGTATGTTTGGTAGAAGAAATGTTGATATTCATCGTATTGATATATAGGTTCCTATTAAAGACTGTAGAAATGTTCGAAAGATTGTTGCATCTGAAGATTCAAATCCAAAGCGAGGGCCAACGAAGATGGAGGTGCCTTCCCCAAAATTATGTGCGAAAATTGTTGCTAGTTGGTCGTCCACTCTATAGGCGTAGACAACTGACTCTGGTTCGACAAGAACTCCGGTGGGTGTCGACCAGTCGGAATCAGTGTAGAATGAATATTCACGCCCCAGATCTAGTTCACTCACTATGCCAGTCGCATCTTCGGTGAACTTCACATTCCATCTCTCCTGCTTCGGGGCTTCGGAAAAACCAGTGGCTCCAAACCAAGAAGAAATTCGCGTTAAGTTTGTTGTGCCTCCTGCAAGATAGGCTGGGCTGAGACCAGAAACTATCACTGTTAGTCCCTCTCCGATCGCTGTCTCTAGGTGCTGCCTTTCTGCGTCATTCAAGACGCGACGAAAATCAGAGAAAGCTACAACATCAAATTCTGATAGGTCTAAACTCAAAAGCGAAGTACTGTCATCAAATGACGTTGTTGCCCCTCCCATCAGTGCAAGTGAACTTTCCCAGGGAGCAACGGACGCCCATTCAGCAGTGCCCAGAATCGCCGCCTTGAACCAAACTTCAGTTTGAACCGAGAAAATACCATACACTGAACGTTGGGCTTGGACCAAGACGAATTCAGGAGGTATCTTTGTCCACGTGGAACCTGGATAGATGGATTTATAGTATAGATGTATTAGTTCCAACGAAGTCACTGAGGTACTCTCTACGAGCACGTATTTCACACCTTTTCTTTGCGCCTCTTCAAGGATAAGTTCAAAACCTCCTCTTTCTGGAAGCTTAAAGATAGCCCCATCATAATATTTGGCTAGCAAATCTGGATGCGTTGTAAAAACACCATCTTTACTACCGATGGAGCCCAAATACTCTGCTGCTTCAACAAAAGGACGCTTAGAAGTTTGATCGAAGTGTTCGAAAGTAAAAACGTATGCTGGAACGTAGGATGCAATTGCCAACAAAAGAATACCGAGAACTGCGAAGGTTTTCAAAGAAAAAATCTGCAAAACCTTATGTTGCCAAATCTTTTCTCTCTTGGAGACTCTTCTCCAAGGCGCTTTTGTTGATTGCCTATCTTCTGATTTCAAGTTCTCTTGGAAAGGAACAAGTTTCCCTATTCCAGCTGCAATAATTACGTTGAAGGGCACCGCAGTTGAAAAGAAAAATCTTGTGGGGTCAGACCAATTGTAACCCATAACTTGGCGCTCAAAGTACTGTGAGGAGGATGCCAAAAAAGCCACAATAACTAGATCTAAAATCAGTATGAAATATAAAATCCAGAGATCACGCCTTTTGAATGTGGACATGACTCCGATGGGTAAGAAAGCAAGGGCAAGTAATGAAAACAAAGCTGGCGACTCAATCAATAATCTCCAGAGCCCGAAAAAGAACGCTGTTGGAATCGCTAGAAACGAGGGCGTTTCGCTAGTCCCAGTCATTTCCCCCTCGGAAATATCACTCCCAACCCATCCAACGTATATTGTATAGCTGTAGAAAGGATTTCCAAAGTGGGCGTGAGAATATGCCAGCCAAGGAGACATTACTAGTAAGGTGGCCATCAGAAAAATACTCGATTTTTTCACCAAGTCCCATCTTTTTTTCTCCATGAAAAAGAGATATCCGATACAAGCTGCGGGTATGACTACTATCATTTCTTCTCGGTTGAGAATTATCAGCCCTGAGACAACACCAGACAAGAAGACAGCAAGCAGACTTTTTTTCGAAGAGCTCGTTTTAACGGAAAAATGAACGACTAAAATAAGCAATAGAACCAGTGCAACAGAGAGAGTTTCCCTTAATACCCACGCGGAAAGATTTGTAAGCATCGGATTCAAAGTCGCTATTAGCGCCGCAACCAAACCAGTTTTGGAATCGAATAGACGTCTTCCAAGAAGAAAAATGAGGACTACTGAGACAGTGCCGAAAAACTGAGGAATGAGAATGGACGATTTAAAGCTTACACCAAATATCATATAGGTTAGAATGAGGAGACATTGAAAAAGTGGTCCTCTTCTCTCAAACACATCGCTTCCCTGAAGAATTCCAGACGCACGATAGACATAGGCGACGCCGTCAGGACTTATCGACGTGAGATGATTTGAGGCTTCTATTCTCAAGAATACTCCCGCAACAACTATCACACCAAGCAAGAACCATTCTAGTCCGATGGAAAGGCCAAAAAATTCTATTCTTCGCATATTCCCACTTCCTGTAGACAAAAGACATTATTTCCTTTGCGAACCTTCAAGACTTCAACATACCCTCGCAAATTGAAACAAATTGTGCAGCTAGTTTATTCCAGCCGTATTTTTCTTCGACCACTTTTCGACCAGCTTCTCCCATTCTTGCACACAAATGTTTATCCCCTAACAAAGTGCATGTCTTTTTCGCTAGGTCCTTGGGATCGCCCGGTTTGTAAAAAAGACCCGTTTTCCAAGGCTCTACTATTTCTCTTAGGGCCGGAAGGTCAGAGACTACAACGGGCTTTTCGCACGCCCAATATTCAAAGCCTTTGAGAGTGACGCGAATTTTTGCGGATCTGATGTCTGGCAAGATAACTAAGCCTACATCGCAAGCCGAGATGAAAGTGGGAACATCTTCGAAAGGGATCCATCCTGAAAAGAAGAAGTGCTTCTTCAACCCTTTCTTTTTCGTTTTCTCTTTTATGCTGGGTAGTGCTGCGCCGTCGCCTATGAGCCAGAACGTGGTGTTTGGATGTTCTCTAATGACATCTGCCGCGGCGTCAACTATTATTTCGGGGTGGTCCTGAGGGTCAATTACTCCATGGTGCATTACTACGTTTTCGATTCCCTCTGCGTATTTCTGTCTTAACATTTCTGCTTCTTTCCTTCGCGGTCTAAAAACCTCTGTTTTGACGCCGTCGTAGACAACGTCTACTTTCGTTGGTTTCGCTCCTTTCTGAATCAAGGTCTTTTTCATGGTTTGGCTAATTGTTATGATTTTGTCTGATTCCCGTATGACTTTGTTCTCCACTTTTTCTCCGATTCTTTGGAGTTGAGAGGCCCAAGCGTGTTCGTCGTAGGATGACAGATATTCGAAAATCAGGTCGGTCATATCCACTACAGCCAGGCTTTTGGCAGCTTTTCTGGCTAGTATGGCTGCTAATCCTGCAATAGAATTGTGGGCAATTATCAAATCGGGTTTTGACTTGATCGCTTCGTGAACAACTTTGGAAATGTTGAGAGGATGAAAAAATGCGTATTTCTTCATTTTGTTTTTATCAAGTCTACTTACATTTTTGAGTGGAAGAACTTTGTCGCACTTCAAAATTTGAAGGGCTTCTTCAATATCCGCCGCAAAAGGCGCTGCAACTGAAACCTCGTGTCCTTTCTTAACAAGGATGTCGATAATGCTACTGATTCGCGGAGTTCCTCCTCCGCTGATTGGAACCAGTTGTTCGAAAATCGTTACAAGGACTTGCATCCGAAATGTCTCCAGAAAGCCTTCTTTCCCGCGACACGATCCATTAATTCACTGCAATTTGACTTGACTAAATCTTTCCAGATCTTAGAAAAGAAACAAACGCAAAACTTGTGGCTCAACGCCATGTGCGACAGGAGAGAAAAGATTTTAAATGAGGATTATATATTATATATTAAGTGTCCTGATATGAGATACATGCCGGCAACGGTTGCAATTCTAATGTTGCTCCTTATCGCAACTTCAATCAATTCAACGCATTCAAGTTTGCAACAAGAGGTCTCAATACAAAATATGGGAGACATCCTCTATCAAGAAAGCTTTGCAGAGGGAATATTCTTCGAATACGGTGCAGAATCGGGAATTTTACAGCCTCCGTGGGATGTTGTCGGCGCCGTGGGAGATCAACCGAAAACAGGTTCTTACACTGTTGTAGACGATACTCATGCGAGAACAGGAACAAACTCTATGAAACTGTACCAAATTCCCCCAACTAAAAGTGATGCCCAACGAAGAATCTCAAACCGTTATTATGAAACAGGAAGAAAAGAATTCTACGTTAGTTGGTGGGCTTATTTTGATAACCGTTGGCTTACTCAAGATCCAGATGGTTGGGGGACAACTTTAGGGGGATGGCAAATATTCTTCGGTCCTTCTGGAGAGGATCCAGGGGGTAAATGGCGTTGGTGGACAGGTGGAAGATTTCACGTAACCAACTCGGCTCGTGATTTTATCTTTGGATATGGATGGGGTAAGCATGCAGACGCAAGCGATTTCAGTGCGGATGCAGAATCAATCGAGCAAACGTGGGATACAGGTTACGACATTGACGATTATCTTAACCAGTGGGTTCATTTTCAACTTTACATTAAAATGGCCACCGATAACACAGGCGTAGTAAGGGCTTGGTTCAACAACAACTTGGTTGCAGAAAAAACAAGTATTAAAACAGATCCTTCAGGTTATCCCGAATTTGACGCAAACAATTGTATTTGGGCGACTACTGAGTATCCTATGCTTCTTGTGGAATTATATCAAGGCACTGATAGTTTTGAATCGTGGATTTGGGTTGACGATGTAGTTGCAGCTTCGCAAAAGGTTCCAGAAAGCTATAGAGTTGTTGATTAATGAAGCCGCCCACGCGCGATTGAAACTATACCTCTCGTGATATTCCGCGGGCATCTATAGCGCTTTTCAGTTATTAACTTCAGATATTAAGTATCTTCGCTTGCCAGAAGCTGAAACTGGAATTTCGTCAACGAATTTGATTTCAAAAAAAACATCTTTTCCCATAGATGTCTGCATCAGATCTATGAATAATCTTATATCTTGTTCGACTGGTGTTCTCTGACTCTGAATCTTTAGCACAATATGACTCCGTGTTTTTTGGATGACTTGGAATTGAATTACACCATATTTTGCTATCCATTCCAGATCTTCCAAAGCATAGACAAAAAGACCTCCATAGATGACTTTTCCATTTGGAAGCCTGATTAGATCAATAGTCCGGCCTATGATCGAGTCCATGAGCGGAAGTTTTCTGCCGCACGCACAAAACTCTTCTCTCTTGATTCCTAGATCGTTAGTGTCATACCTAATGAGGGGCATTCCGTAGTTTTCTAGACACGTCACAACAATCCTGCCCGTTTCTCCCTCGGATACAGGACTGTTGTCATCCAAATCAAGAAATTCTATGTGGACTCGTTCCATTGGAATATGCAAGCCCATATGGGCTTCGCATTCGAAACCACATGAAAATACTTCTCCGCTCCCGTATTGATCAAAAACTTCACAACGAAATGCTTTCTCGATTTCTTTTCTCTGGAAACCTAGAAGCGGTTCAGCTGTCGTGGAAATTCCCTTAAGGTTAAACTTCACATCTGCACCTTTTTGACTAATGAAATTGGCCAAAAGATAGATTGGAGAAACATATCCCCTCAAAAATGTTGGCTTCTCTTTGTTTAGTCGTTTTATGGCGACTTCGATGTCCTTATGGCTAAGATTCCATGCACTTATCAAAGTATTTCTTGTAACCACCCTTCTTAATTGCTCCCTCAGTAGTTGATATTTTGAAACTCGAGCGCGCGCAGTACGTACTCCCCAGATTTGAGCCATTTTTTCTCCAATATTATATCCACACCAACTCCACCCACGGTACAAGGATCCCATGCCAGAACTTGTTTCGTTCCCATCTTTGTAGAGTATTAAAGGATGCCCTGTTGTTCCAGTTGTTTGAACCCTAGCCAATGAACTTCTAGACGCGTTTACGGCAACCAAATCATCGAGATGTCGCCTTACGTCATCATGAGTTAGTACAGGGATTTTTTCTAGGTCTTCAACTTTTTTTGTTTTTCCTGGTTTCACATTTTCCGTTTTGAAAATTCTCTTGTAATATGGTACATTACTCCACGCGTGGTTTATCATTTTCCTTAACTTACTTTCTTGCATTTCTCCTAATTTCTTGAGACTCCACCATTGAGACTTCTCATATAATTTGAGGTATTTCAATACAGATGACCTGCTAGAGATGTCGATAAGCGGAAATACTATATTTCTTACTAGACTCTCCTTCAAACGCACACCAACGTATTCACTTCGTGGTCTTCTGATTCACTTGCTGAATGGTGGGTGCAGGCCACTTTACGCGTGCAAAAATTTGCAAAGATTTGAATAAGAATTCTGATCTATGAACAATTTGTGCCACAAGTCGAAAGTCAACAAGCTCCATAAAAACCAGTCTTGAGGTCCTTTCACCACACTCGTTTTACCCTTCAAAAATGGATACTCGTTGATTTCTTCAACGAGTTGAAACAAAACTCCTCCACTTCCCAACCATTCAAATATCGGAACACCCCACGCAGACTTCTTTCGATATATGAACTCTTTGGGCAAATATTTCTCAAGCGCCTCCTTAAGCACTTTCTTGGTTTGCTTAAACTGGAACCTGAACTCCGGATTCATGGACAAAGCCGCTTTGATTATTCGCGAATCCAAAAAGGGAAAGAGCACTTTCAACCCTTCCCAAGCCCCCAATTGATAGAATCGTTCACAGGACTCGGTACCCCCGTTTAGAAGATGTAAGAAATGAAGCCTCTCTTTGAGAGTCCCAGTCACCTGGTATCGCCTAAAAATAGTGCGCCTTTGGGACATCGTTTTTGTGACTCCCTTCTTGCCAACCAAGTCAAACATTAGCTTAAGATTGGCGCGTTGGCTAGTGTTGAAAGGGTGATTTGGCGACGAATCATTTTCGATTTCTAGCTCCAAGCATTCTTGCAATGTTTGCAACCACTCTGAAGAAGGGCGAATCTTTCGGAGGATTTCTATTACGCGCATCATCATTTGACGAAAAAAGCTCCGAGGCAACAGTTTGCTGATTTGATATGAATTGTCAATAGTCCTAGAAGTTTCGATCCCAAATAGCGTGTCAGCACACATTCCACACAAACAAACAGGAACATCTTGAACTGCCACCCTAGATAAAGCAGGAACGAAAGCTGTTTGTGCGTGAGAGAGAGGGTGGCCTAACATTGCTGAAGTTTCTAACAACAATTTGGGATAGGTTCGTGGAGTGACTGTAACAAAGGTATGACGTAATTTGAAGAATTCGCTCCCCGATTTAGCATATTCACGCTCTTTTTTCCATGACGTATGAATTAGATCAATACTATATGTTCGTGAATCACTGCTCAAATCTTGAACCAAATGAGCCTGAATATATGAGCTATCAACGCCGCCAGAAAAGAAACTTCCTATTCGCGGATACGCCCTAACATATTCATTGATGACCCTTCGCATCACTTTTTCCAAATATTCGACGCAATTATCAATCTTCGGACCAACCATATTAACAAAGGTTTGTAGTTGCGATAGATCCACGTAATTCTTGCCAAAATAGGCCTGTTCTCCAGGCATAACTTTGAAAATACCTTTGAACAATGTCTCCCGACCTGACCCATTGCCAAACATTAGATGTGTTGACAATTGCCTGGAATTCAACTTTAATTTGCAATTCATCTGAGATAGGATTTGGACAAGAATCGAAAGATTATCCGAAAAGATTGCACTCTTTTGTGTCCGGCTATAGTAAATTGGGGGCAATCCCACAATGTTCCGATAGATCGTTATAGTGCGTGTGGTTTTGTTGAGCAGAATTATTACGAAACTTCCTTCCAAATTATCAATTGGAAAATTGGCATTTTTGAGGTAATATTTTTCTATTTCTTTCAGGGCTTCTAAGTTCACGGTTTCTTTTTCTGAATTGCAAATGTGACCTGCTGCAATAAGCACGTGTTTTGGATTTTCTCTGCAAAAGAAGTGATTTCCTCTAGCAAGAAGGAACATTGACTTGTTGTCAGTTATGCTTTGATAATAGTAATCAGATGATGAGGTTACTAAAGGCTCTAACTTTGCAATTAGCTCTTGAGAAGCAATACCACCAATCAAACAATTCTTGGCGTCCACTAAAAATGCCCTCACTGTTTTTGAAGTCAAGATTTTTCATAAGCCCCAAGAATTTGTGCTGTTTGCCCAAAACATCTAGGGCCTCAGGACGAAGTGCGATTAGCAATCCTGAACACATTTAACATGCCATTTGTATAGAGATTATGGAAATAAGGTGAAGAGTAGAATTTTTTTACGTTCGGTCCATAAAAATCGGTCATGTATGTGTACGTAACTACATACGATGCTCTTGAGCGCATGTCCGACGGCAAATCGAAGCCCTGACTGCTGAAAAGTTCAGAGTATCTATAAGTCAAACTGTTCCCGTATCCTGCAAGTATAAGGTATAGTACTTGATCCCCAACTGTGTATTCATTGCTTGCACCCGATTCGCTAATCCAAGTGTTCATTGAAATGGCTTTTGCAGAAACAACATCACTCACCTTGGCAAAAGTTCGTGGATGCATAGCACCGGCTATTGGACCAGCGAGTATCACAAAAATAATGGCACAAATTGGCACTACATTTGAACTTAACTTGCTTCTTAATTTGAAAGCCCAGACAAAGAAAATGGCAGAAAATGCTCCAACCACAATGTATCCAAATTCGAAAATCCTATGGGAAATGAGTATATTCAGTTCGTATGGAGAGAAACGAAAAATCGAGGCAACAGCAAGCAGCGGTATGAGAAAAACGGTCATTGAGAAGAAACTAGGAGAAAAGCTTTTCTTATTTCTCACGTAACCTAGAAAGCCCAAAACTGCCGAAACCGCAGCAATTCCTAGCCCAAGCCAAACTATTATTCTTTCATACATAGTGTATAGTGGCAACAATTCTGAAAAGATCACACGCCCAGGTAACACAACCCTGAAGAAAATGTCATAAGCCCAACGTTGATGCACAGCAATAATTGTCGAAGCAATGAACACTGCCCATGCTATAAAAATAACCAAACACAACAAAAAGAATTGGCTTGACACTCTGACACCTTCATGACGTTTGTGAAACCGACTCGAAAGAAATAGCGAAGACAGAAGAAACAAAAAAATGTACGTGGTAAAATGGTGGGTCATTGTTAGGGTTAGTATGGAGACAAGGCCAATCAGCAGATACTGTCTAGCTTTTTCGGTCTTGATACTTGCATACATGCCTAGGACGAAAAAGATCACAGCGAAACTTTCTTTGTGGGGAAATAGTATAGCGCCTGGTGATGCCAAAAAGACCACAGTAGCTAGATACGCGACTCGCTGATTAAAGAAACTTCGGAAAAATCTTTCGATCAATGGAGCCACAACCAAAGCCTTGACGACAAATAAATGTTTCACAACGATCAAAAGAGGCATGCCAGTTAGCAAAGACATTGTTGCGTAAATAAGATTTGTTATCGGGTAGAATCTATACTCATATCCCATGCCCCATTCAATCGATTCGAATGGTTTCCATTGAGATTCAGCCAAAATTTTCTCCGTTAATCTATAGTCGGCAACAGCATCTTCCGACGAAAGAAGTGGAGAACTATCAACCACAGCATATTGCAAGTGTATCATCAAAGAAAAAGATAACAAATAAAGAAGACGAAGCTTCGGACTACTCTTCCAAAAAACAACTTCACAAAGGAGAGGTACAGAAACAAACACGAAACTTAACCAATACGCTTCCGTAGGAAAGCCAAGCCGAAAGCGTAAACTCAAAGCATAGAGGCCAAATATCGAATAACCGACCAAAACGCAAAGGAACGAAAGCGCAACTCTACGAGCCATCATGCTCACATCTAATCTCCAGATCGCGCCCTACACTTCAAATAACCACTAATTTGCACTATGCAAAATCTTCTCCAAATAATCGAATATTCTCTGACCTATAATTGAAGGAAGATACTCTGTTGCAGCCCTCACATTTTCCGCAGAAGCCCCTTTCTGGAATTCAACGTCGTTGAAAACACGTTCTATTGCCTTCGCTAATGCCTTTTCATCCCGAGGGGGAACAAGCAGACCATTCACCCCGTCTACGACCACCTCTGGGACCCCCCCTACATTGGTGGCAACCACTGGCAATCCGCATGCCATCGCTTCGATAAGAACACGTGGGCGACCCTCGCTCAGTGAAGGCAAAACAAAAACTGCTGCTTGCCTTAGGTATTTCAAAATCGTTGAACGTTCGCCGATCCATCCGGTGAAAAAAACACGATCGCTTAACTCCAGATGTCTCGACAACAACTCCAACCTTCTCCTCTCAGGGCCGTCGCCGATAATTACAAGCGATCCGTCCTTTACGTGGACCATAGCCCTTATCAGGTAAGACAGACCCTTGATCGGCACGAGACGCGCAACCGAAACTATCTGCCTATCTTTTCTGCGAACGTTTATTTCATTACTGTAAGGCAACATAAGCGGAGACGGGATCACTACCGTACTTTTAGCCCCTAGTCTCTGGGCCACATTCTCCAGATCTTTACTTACGCAGATAACTCCAGAAGCGATTCTAAATGTCAAAAGAACTGCAACCTTCCCCATTAGTGATTGAGAATGCACTCTCAAATCGCTACCAACGGCTCGAACAATAAATGGCTTCCTCGCTAGTTTAGCGGCTAAGGCACCTATCAGCCCACAAAAATAGGCGTACTGAGCTATTATAACCCCTGCTCGAAACCGATAAATTTCTCTAACCACCCGTATAACCCAATAAAATCCTTCCATAGTTCTATATGTTATTCTCAAACAAGCATACGCCGCACTATCTGGGATAAACCTGTAATGCCAGTTGACTTGCTTGATGCGCGCGCTTACAAACGGCAACAACGCATCCATAATCGAGGAGACCTCTGGATCGGTAAATACCAATACGCGCATCTTTGTCAAATTTTCCAGCCCATAGTTTTCAAGTCTAGAAGGATTTCAGCAAATCAATCTGGCTGATTCGTTTCTTGATTATCCTTTCCAAAGACTCATAAGGCGAAACCAAATTTTCCAGCCCAAGAAGACTTTTTGCCTTCCCAGTGTCAACTCTTATCGAATTTTTGTCTTTAGATACAAAAACACTTGGCTGTCCAGTATCGACAACTTCTATTTTTGGATTTATTTTGCCGTGAGTCAATCTTGTTATCAAATCCTTGGTCATGTCAGCCAATTCAAGAATCGTTACGGGCTCAGGCCAACACAGATTGACAATGTGCTGAATGCTGTTTCCCACCTTGCTTATTTCATCATTGAGTATTTTTTTTGCATACAATTCGAACGCCTTTTGAACGTCACTTACGTTTACGTAAAGCATTGGACGATGCATACTGTCCTTGTAAGGAGTTATCGTTTCTCCTTTCAGTCCCTTTGCGATGAATAAATTTGCCGCAGTTTTTTCTGGCATTCTTTCGCCCAAAACCGTGCCCAGTCGAACCACACCAAATATTTTCTCCGATAATTCATCATAAACTCTTGTGATAGTCTCTTGGGCTACCTTGCATAGGGCATACAGTCGCGCTCTATTCTGTACTTTGTCAGGTCGAAAACCGAATTCCTCAGTTATTATTCCCTTTAACCCGCTTTCTCCAAAAACGTGCCACGAACTCGTTAGAATCAATCCTTTGATTAATGGATTCTCCTCTGCGACTTTGCATACGTTTTGAGTGCCCAATATGTTGACTTCATAACCAAGTTTCTTCTCTTCATTTATCAACGGTATCTGTACTATGGCTGTATGGACAACCAGGTTGACATCTAACAGGCTCTGTGCCACTTGGTCATATTTTCGAATGTCGCACCTTTCAAACTCTATATCCTCTGAAACTACTTTAGGCGGGTTTTTGTCGACAACTTTGACCTGAAAAGATTTGGTCAAGTGTTCAGCTAATGCCAATCCAATGAAGCCTGATCCACCAACAATACCGATTTTATGCTTTGTCATATTGGATATTCACCTTGTTCATTTCGCGCGCGCATGATACATCTTCAAAGTGTTGTTCTATTACTGGCATCGGCATCCTAACCTTCCAATCACATTTTCGCAGACCTTAGGTAAATTTGTTCGATTCTTTTTATCAAGAGTTCTTGGTCATAATTCTTGAGCGCCCTGGTCCTAGCGTTTTCTCCTAGGCGTTTCCTCAAGGACTGGTCCTCGAGTAGTCTCGTAAGAAACTTAGATATTTGTTGACTACTTCGCGGCTGAACATGATATCCAGTCACTTCATGGACTATTGTGTCCTTCATTCCTCCAACGTAACTTCCGATCACTGGTTTCCCAGCAGCCATCGCTTCTACCACTACGTTTCCGAAGGGTTCGCGAACGGACGGTAGAACAAATACATCACACCCGGCGTAAATGTTGGGCATGAATTTTGTCTCTACTTTCCCTAAAAAGAAGACTTGAGTTAACCCAAGGCTTTCTTGAAGCTTTCTTAGTTCTTTTTCTTGAGGCCCTTTTCCAACTATCACCAATTTCGCGTCAGGAATCTCCTCAACAACTTCAGAGAAAGCTCGCAATAGGTATTTTACTCCCTTATCCTCAACTAGCCGGCCCACAAACAAGACTACAGGAGGAGAAATCTCCCATTTTGTTCCCAGAAGATTTTCACAATCTGGTGAAAATAATTGAGTGTCAACTCCGTTAGGAATGATCTCTATCTCGCTTTCATCCGCTCCCATCGCAACAAGATGAGCCTTTATGACTGTACCGAGAGCAATTATCTTACTTGAATTAAAAAAGACATACCGTCCAAGAGTGTAGCTGTTCACAAGATACAAAAAGGCATTTATGACCTTCGATGGCAACTGTTCAGTATGTTGAGTGAGAACAAACGGAATCCGTTTAGCCTGCGAAGCGATAGCCCCATAAAACGAAGAAGCATGATAGAAATCATGTGCATGAATAATGTCAAACTTCATTTTCATAAGAGTTGGAAAAAGACTCGGAATTAGGGGGACTATACCAACTTCAGGGCCAGCATAAAGCTTATGAACAGTGAAACCATCATATTTTTCGAGTCCTTTCTCGATTTTCTCATTTCTCAGCGTTTGCCATTTTGGCGGTTTATCAGCTATGAAAAGAGTTACCTCATGGCCAAGTTTTGCGAGTCCTCGACAAAGAAGGTATTCGTTGGAGCTATAATATTCAGGTATGAAAGTGCTGGTGGTAGATATCTGGGCTACTCTCAATGACATCCATACCAGCGCCCCACAACCCTCGGGCATTTATAATGAAATGTATGTTCCACTTTTCAGTAACCTCTTACTCGTTCCCATTTTGGGCTATCTAGTCTAAAAAGTAGACGAAACATACCCATCAATCCACTCAGCTGCAAATCTACTAGGGCGCTCAACCAGTTTACTTTTTTGATTGTATAAAATACAAACGGAGAAAAAATCAGAAAAAGGTATGGTACTAGAATCATCGCGTTGATTGTGAATAGGACATATCCCAGAAGGATAGAAATTACTATAAGTAGAATTGGTGATATGACCAGTAAGAATAAGTCAATCGGAAAAACGACCAAGCCATATAATCCGAATTTTGGGTTAAACAAAATAGACAAGTTTTGAAGCAATACCTTGATAGTTCCAGCGGCCCGTCTGTCTTTTTGAAGCCTTCGCTTCTTAAATGTTTGAGGTACCTCCTCCTCTGACACAACCATCGCATCTATTACTGTTCTGTATCCTCTTTTCCTTACGAGCACGAATTCCTCCGCGTCGTCATTCAAAGAGTCTGGGTCTACATCAACCATGGCTACTTTCCGGTATGCAAGCAAAGAAGTCGCGTGAGCTATGATCGTGCTATCGAGATTGCTCTCCGCAACCTGCAATCTCGTCATGAAACTTCGAAAATACCCCTCCAATGCTCTGTTAACGCAAACTCCACTAGCCGCACCAATCCTCTGGTCTACAAAATCGGCAACCAGTTCTTTAAGGGCGTCAGGTGACTTCGTAAGAGAATCGCAATCTGTTTTTACGATGATTTCTCCATGGGCTTTCTTCAGAGCGTCGTTTAAGGTCTTCGCCATCCCGATTCTTTCTTGTTGTCTGATTAGTTTGATATTATCGTATTTTTTTCCATATTCTCTAACTATTTTAGGGGTGTTGTCTGTGGAGCAATCGTAAACCAAGATTTCATATATGGGATAGGTCTGTTGAAGCAAATCATTTAACTTCTTAGCTATATTGCGCTCTTCATTGAAAGTTGGAAGAAAGATCGAAACTTTAGGGTTATACGAATAATCTTTCTTTAGAGTCTGTCTCCTGCCAATAAGCAATACCATGCTAGCTACAAAAGCATATGGTAGTAGCGCGAACACCAAGATTATCAGAGCCAACTCTACCATTGGATCTATCCCTCCTTTCCCAGCTGGTGTAATATCACTCTCAACCTTCTCTAGAAGAAGTGCGACTGCTAGATTTTGGAACAGCTGTGAGCAAGGTTGTTTACATCAATATTCATCAGACTGAAACAATACGACGTCTGATAACTCACATTTCTAACCTTTTTGGAATAACCGTGTAGATCGCTATGCCTTCTTAGTGTTCTTTGGAGTGTAGAGGGTTCTCTTGTATACGCGCGCTCGGACAAGTCTCAAAAAGCAGGTCACACCATCTTTGTAAAATCTGAACTTAGACTTCCCAAGCTCTCTACGGGTATAGGTTATTGGCACTTCTGCGTATCTCCAGCCACCGTAGAAGACTTCAGCAGCGATCTCTGGCTCAATTTTGAAGCCGTCTTCTGTTAGATCCATCGACTTGATAACTCGCTTGGCAAAAACCTTATGTCCAGTCATAACATCCGTTATTGGCGTTCCATATAAGAGCTGCGTAGTTGCCGAAAGAAGCTTGTTCCCAACATAATTCGTGAACCTCATACCATTACGACTACCTTTGAAGCGTGACCCAAAAACCACATCTGCTTCCCCGCTCAAAATGGGCTTCACAAGCCTAGGTATGTCATAAGGAGAATACTCTAAATCTGCATCCTGAACCACAACTACCTCTCCAGTAGCCTCGTCAAAACCGGTGGCCAAAGCAGCGCCCTTACCAAAGTTCTTCTCATGCTTCAACAATTTGACACGAGAGGAAAACTTGGCAACTTCCTCAAGTGTCCCATCAGTGGAACCGTCATCAATCACAATAATCTCCATTGAGGGCAGAACCTGTTCAACATCCATCAACATCCGCAAAATTTGCGTTATAT
>SMTZ1_10003159_pt1 | contig 16852 bp, 13 predicted proteins | sample DeeMarSWOR136_30_FD_25667 | JGI IMG/M metagenome (IMG submission 25667)
CCTCCTTTGCCTAGTTATTGTCTACATTGTTTTGAGGTACCTCTTCATCAAAAGGGAAGAGATTATCTTGGAGGAGGAATTCGGCGACGAATATCGTGATTTCAAGAACCGTGTCAGACGATGGTTGTGATAGTTGACCACACTGGATAGTACTTTCAGACTATGTATAGATAGATGTCCGGTTTCTTCGTCGTTTCGACTGGCGTCTAACCGTTCACCCAGGGAATTCCTTTGCCCCATCCCACATCTGGTCGAACTTCTCTCTCAGTTCAGTTACGATCCGCTTTTGCCATGCATGGATACAGCAAAGTCCTCCGTGGCATCGACTGGATTGGTGATCTTGAGAAGATCCTCAGAGAAGTAAACATTACTTCGGAGTTCATGGATTTGTGTGGGTCTTTCAGATGAATAGGTGCTCAGTGGAACTACAACCTGCAGCAATAGAGGATGCAGACACTCTCACAGAGACCTGCAGGAAGGCATTTGACTCTGATTCAGAGTTTGGAGCGCCTGGACCTGGTGGACCTCCCGGGTATGACTCACTTGAATGGAACGTTGACAAAATCAAGAACCGCTATCTGCACTACTACAAGATTCTCGAAGGAAACGAAATCATCGGTGGGTTCATCGCAAGTGACAGAGGTCCAGACTATATGGTATGTGAACGAATATGGGTTGATCCTGATCAGATGAGAAAAGGCATCGGTACAAGAACATTCAACCTGATTTGGAACCTCCATCCCTCAGCAGACCTGTGGGTGCTGGGCACTCCCGAGTGGAACACAAGAACAAACCCGTTCTATCAGAGCATTGGGTTTGCTCAGATAGGTACAACGCATGAATACTCGTGGGACGGAATCTACTACGAGAAGAAGATTGCGGACGGATTTCCAAAGGCAATGTCTAAGATTGGTGACATTCATGATGGTCAGCAACGTGTAATATTCGAAGGACATGTGGATAAAATCACAGCAACGCGCACTGTCTCATCAAGAAAGACGCGTGAGGAGCTAAAGGTGGCTGAGGCAACTCTATCCGATGACACTGGTGCAATCAAGCTCGTTCTATGGAATGACCAGATCCCACAGGTGAAAGTCAACTCAAGCATTCGAATTGAAGAAGGATATGTGAAATCATATCGAAACGAGCTTCAACTGAGCGTAGGTAGACGGGGAATGATAATTACCCTTCTCTGAATATCACCTATGAGTAGGTCTTGTCCTGGTTGAACACCAGGCTCTTCACAGTGACAGGGAAGACTTGTCCCTCATGGAGGGGTGCACCGATGTCAATCCAATCCCCCTCTTCCAGATGCAGTTCATCGAGACTCATCAGGTTGTGCTGAATCGATGTTTCTCGACGAGTCGTCAGTCCAACCATTTTGCCGATATCACGTGCAAAGAGAAGGATGACCATCATCCGGCATGCAACCGTTTTCGGTAGAGCGTTCTCAATGGCCTTGACGAACTCTTGGAGCCAAGTATAGGAACGATACAGAGAGTCCTTGAAGTATAGCGCGACGACCTCGTCCCCCTCCTGCAGATCATGCTTGGCGAATGCTCGAGAGACTTCTTCCTCAACTCGCTCACGCCGATAGTTCTCAGTTGTCACGTTTATAGAAAGTACAGGGATATTCGTGATGGGAAAATCAATGGTCTTGTCAAAGTAACATGTGGAACCAGATACAGAGAGTGTGAAAGCACCAGCACCGATAACAGTCGCCCTAATCTTGTTCTCTGGTTCTATCACCTGCAGGCCAAGCTCGTCAACCAGAGATTTGATCTCCTCAGAGAGAAACAGTCCGATGTCGTCGTAGGTGTCTTTGCCGCCGTAGTAGATTTCCGCAATGCCTCCGGAGAACGAGTACTCATCTACAGAGATTGAGAAGTCCAAGTTGTCTGTCATCATCAGCTCCTTGGCGATACGGCTCCTGGCGGGACCTCTCATCACCTCGAGCAAAGCCCTCCCATACTCACGAGCTATTAGTCTAGCATCATCCTCAGAGATGATGTTACCCAGCTTGTAGTTCATGCCTAGTTCCTGCATGAGAAAGTTGGTCGGTTCATCAATCCTCCAGATTCTGAAGTCCTTGTCTATTCCTAGTAGACGTCCACCTACATTGATACAAGAAGTGCTCAACACAGTTCCTCTGGACGCGATAGCAATGTTGCTAGTTCCCCCACCAATGTCGACATTCATTATAGTGCGGCCGGTCTTGCTTGACAGGTCAACAATGCCACTACCCATTGCTCCAAGGACTGACTCGTAGTTGGGTCCCGCTGCGGCACTGACGAATTTCCCTGACCTTGAAGATAGGCGTCGGACAATCTCCTCGGCATTCTGCTTCTTCGCGGTCTCCCCTGTTACAACTACCGCTCCAGATTCGACCATCTCAGGAGTGATACCGGCCCTTCGATATTCTTCTTCACAGAATCTGATGATCGATTCAATGTCGATGGTATATCTATCAACCAGGGGAGTGAAGATAATCTCACTCTCATAGATAATCTCTCTGTCAACCAACATGAATCGGTTTGTTGGATTGAGGAAGCTTCTTTCTCTATTGAGGGTGAGTCGCGAGAAGACCAGGTGTGATGTGGATGACCCAATATCGATTCCGACACTCAGCAGCTCCAGATTCTCGGAGCTGTCGTACTTTGGGACTACAATACCCTTTGGTGCAGGTCTGGGTTTGGCCGGCTCCTGAGCCTTCAATGATGCTCTCAGCTTCTGATGCTCGGCAGTTGAAAGTGCAGCGTTGAGAAGTGGACTTACTAGCCCTACCAATCTGTCAAAACTCGCTCCGGGCTCTAGGATAGTACTGAGCGCGAGTTTGAACTCCTTGATGAGGAGATGAATGCCAAGGATGTCAGACGAGTCCTCAGACCCATGTTGCTGCAACAAGGAGTCGTACTCTTGAGTGAATCTCTTCTCGAGAATCTCAGCTTCTTCACTGTTGTGTTCCTTGAGGAATTCGCTCACAGTCTCTATGACTTGCCACTTCAATCGATTAGCGTCAGTCATCTTCAACCAGCCTATGAGTACTCCTTGTTCTCGTTGAATACCAGACTCTTCACAGTAACAGGGAATGAGTGATTCTCTTTCAGAGGCGCACCAATATCGATCCAGTCACCTGCTTCCAGCTGCAGTTCATCTAAGACCAGAATGTTGCTTTTGATTGAGGTTTCATCGCGGATGGCGAGCCCCAACCTCTTGGCTATATCGTATCCGAATATCAGGATGATAGGCCTCTGCTTTGAAACGGAGTTTGGCAGGGCCTCCTCTAATGACCTAGCAAAGGGTGCTAGCCACTCGTCGCCTATGTACACTCTTGATACAATGAAGTCTTTGAAATAGAGGGCAACGATGTCCTCTCCTTCAACCATGTCAAACGTCTTGAATGACCTTCGAATTCCATCAACCAAATCCTGAGGGGTGAATTCGGGAGCTCCCGAGTTGACTGGGAGAACGGGGACATTGGTAAGTGGGAGTTCAACGCTCTCATCGAAGAATGTAGTTGATCCTGATACTGAGAGAGAGAAGGCTCCCGCCCCGATGACGGTTGCTCGAATCTTGTTCTCAGGCTCCACGATAGGTAGACCCTCCTTCTCGACTAGGGCTTTGATTTCTTCGGCAAGAATCACCCCGATATCATCAAAGGTTTCATCGCTACCGTACAGCATCTCAGAGACCCCGCCTGAGAAAGAGTAGACATCAACTGGAATCGAGAAATCTAGGTCGTCTGTCATCATCAGTTCTTTGGCAACTGTGCTCTTTGCTGGTCCTTGCATTACTTCAAACAGCGCTTTTGCGTACTCCCCAGCAATAGCCCTTGCATCCTCTTCGGGGATGATGTCACCAATCTGATACGTCATACCCAGTTCATTCATGAGGAATTGCGTCGGCCCATCAATTCTCCAAATCTTGAAGTCTTTGTCAATACCGAGCAACCGGCCTCCAACATTGATGCAGCTGGTACTGACAACCTGACCACGGGATGCTATCGCTAGGTTGCTGGTCCCGCCACCTATGTCAACGTGCAGATGCGACTTCTCACTCCAGAGAGACTTGTCCACTATCCCACTACCCATTGCACTCAGAAGGGACTCTAGGTTGGGACCAGCCGCAGCACTAACGAATCTCCCAGATTCTGATGATAGACGACCAACTATCTCTGCGGCGTTCTGTTTCTTAGCTGTCTCTCCTGTGACTAATACTGCACCTGTTTCAACCATCTCGGGCTTTATTCCGGCCTTCCTATATTCCTCCTCGCAAAACTCGATGACAGCCTCGACGTCGATATTGTATCGATCGATAAGCGGAGTGAAGATAATCGAGCTCTTGTAGATGATTTCACGATCAACGAGATTGAACCGGTTTGTAATGTTGAACAGACTCGTTTCACGTTTCAGTGTGAGTCGGGAGAAGATGAGGTGTGAAGTGGATGAACCAATATCAATGCCGACGCTCAGGACTTTCATATACTCGACATTGTCAGCGGGCAGATGGCCCATTAGCAATTCTATTGGTTCAATTGGTTCCTCTTCTTCTACCTCTTCGATCATGGTGGCCTCTTCGTTTCTGGAAATTCTGATCTTCACTGGCTGCCCACAATGCGTTGGAAGTTCCACCTGCTCTTCAGAACTGAGAATCTCCATCTTCTTCTCATAAGATACATCGATTATTCGCTCACAGACAACGCAGTAGAACTCGATGTTGATTGATTGGTCGCTCCCCGGCGTCACTGGTCCTTTCTTAGGAGCGGGGGGTTTCAACCTTCTCCGGTGTGCTCCCTCCCAAGAAGCTTTGAGCATCAACTGTACCATTGTCATTAGAACGTCGAACTCTTCGCAGGGTTCCAGGACCGAGGTCAAAGCAGGCTTGAAGGAAACAATGAGGTTCCGCAATCCTTCCACTTCAGAGGCATCTTCTCGCTCATTCTTCTCAACCAATGCTCTGTAGTTCTCCTCGAATGATTCACTCAGTTCCTCTGCGGTTTCAAAGAAGTGTTTGTCAAAGAACCCCTTGACCACACCGATAATGTGTTGCTTCATGTTCCTGACGCTGTCTTCTATCATGGTTGCTCTCCCATTTGCCAAGCTCGAACAAGGATGAAACTCACTTGCCATATAAAGGATATGTTTATATACTAAATAATACAATATTGTATTATGACGAGGAAGAAGCGGAGAACTCTCACAGAACGTGCAGAATCAATCTTCAGATTCATAGAAACACAGCCAGAGCCATTTCCCAAGTCAGAGTTCCAGAGGATAGGTCTGAATCCAACAACTGCAGAAACATGGGTTCGCCTCATTGAGTATATACAGAGTCAACCGAGAATCAAGGTCACAAAGATGGGATCTTCTACCTTCATCGAGAAGATTGAAAATCGGTATCTCAGCATGTTGAGGAAGCGAATACTTGATTCAAGTCTTTCAATAAAGGAGCGAGAGGCTACAATGGATGACTACATCACTGCGCTCATCACACTTGAGCGAGCAGAGATGGGCCGAATCAAGAGATGATATCTTGTTTACTAGTTTTACCCGAAAACAGCTACATCACTTCTCGCATATGAAAAACAGTTGAGAAGCGGAATGATAACCTATGCTCTCAAGTTTCTCCAAAAGGAGTACAGCTTCATGTTGAATATCATCTGTGTCATCGTGGTTCCGTGCTCTTTCCAGAATCTCACGTATCTCTTCGCGGCCACTTTCCAGATTATAATCGCTTCTGGGATCTTCGCACTCGTGGGATTTGTCACAATAAAGACATCCCAAGCTCCATGTAGTTTCAAAGACCTTGACACCCCTCATTCCCAACGCCTCCACAGTATCTTTCAGCTCACGTCGCGAGAATGTGTCAAAATGGGGAATCCCCTCCATTCTGTCCAATCTAGCACCCAGATGATGTGTGAGGATCTCGAAACGTTGTGCATCACTTTGATCGCCATCTGAATACATCTCACAGATAATCATATGACCCCCCGTTTTGAGTACGCGTACCATTTCTCCTAGAACTGTGTCTGGATTCTCGAGATGATGCAAAGAGTAGGCCACACATACCGTATCAAAAGCATCATCTTCGAAAGTCAATTCTTCAGCATTCATAAGTCTGAACTGAACAGTGCTATCAGGGAATCTCTCACGCGCTTTCTCCAGGTCATTCTCTGAGATGTCAATTCCAACGAATGCATCATAGTCCTTCAAGGCTTTCATCATCGTGGTTATGAACCTCCCATGCTGAGTTCCAACATCAAGGACCTTCCCTCCCGAAATGGATGCCAATTCATCTCGAATCTCAAGTACACCTGAGTTCCTTACGCTTTCAGTAAGATCCTGCAAACTGAGGCTCCCTCAATCTGGCTAATCATCCTCTGCCTTAAAGTGAAGCTCATGAAAGCAAGTCAACGATTCACATCTCTAATGACTCACCAATAGATATGGGGAAGCAACTTCTTTGTCCGCTTCCGATATTCCAAGTACTCTTCACCGAATGCTTCGATGAGAAGATTCTCCTCGACTTGTATCCTAAATAGGAGCAAAACATTGGCCTCAGTCATCATGGTGAAGCCACGGAGCATCGCTGAAATTTCATCAGGAAGACTTAATAGTATTCTACCAGTGCAATAGATAGTATTATATTGGTGGAATAGTCAGATGGAGAAGGTCGATCATAAGAAGGTGTTCAAGGAGTTGTACAAGCCCTCAGCCAAGGCCCCCTCGATTGTTGAGGTTCCCGATATGAATTTCATTATGATTGATGGTAAGGGCGATCCCAACAGTTCCCAGGAATATGCTGACGCACTAGCAACACTCTACCCACTCGCATTCACACTGAAGTTCAAGTTGAAGAAGGAGGGAGTTGCCGACTATACAGTAATGCCGCTTGAGGGGCTTTGGTGGATTGAGGGCAAGGGCAGCTTCTATGACAGTGTCAAGGATGATTGGAGTTGGACGTCGATGATTATGCAACCGAGTCCGGTCACTCCTGAAGCAGTTGCAGAAGCGATCGAGGAAGTAAGAGAGAAGAATAATCCTCAAGCACTCTCAAAGGCTAGGTTCAAGGTATATCATGAGGGACTCTCGGTTCAGATAATGCATATCGGACCATGGTCCGAGGAACAACCAACAATCGACAGAATGCATCATTTCGCAGAGGAGCAGGGATATGGTCTACGTGGAAAGCACCACGAGATCTACCTTAGCGACCCAAGACGCACTGCCCCAGAGAAGCTAAAGACGGTGGTAAGGCAGCCAATAGAGTAGATGCAGCTCCTCTGACTGCCAATTGAGAGGCCCTAGCGAATCAACAACTACCTTTGCGGTGCAAACGCAAGTTGTCTGCGGCAAACGCCGAGGGAACATACCGAAGAGTACTTCTTTGCAGAGTCTGAGTCCGCGACAAGTGGAGTGTATACGGTGACTGGTGAGTCGGACTGGGATTATATCGAATGGCTTGCAGATGCTAGAAGCTTGGTAGGATGGACCAGTCAGAAACCGCAAGATGAGCGATGCATGATCTTCTTGCGCCACTCCCACCGAGAGATGATCCTAGACCACTCCTCGCAATTCAGCACTGGACTGACTGAGATTGGAAAACAGATGGCATATGAAATGGGACGAAGACTTCCGGCAGGCAGACCCATTCGCACATTCTTCAGTTTTGTGCCTAGATGTCATGAAACGGCACAGCAACTGACCGAGGGAATCCGTGATAGTGGTGGAGAAGTTGTTGAGTTTGAATCAATCGCAATCTTGGTAATGCCAGAGTTCTCTGATGAAGCTGTGTGGGAACACCTCCAACCTGATGGCAAGAATGTGGCGGAGTTTGTGAACAGATGGGCGGAAGGAGAATTCGGAGAGATGATTGAGTCATGGTCGGAGTACGAAGCCAGATTGATGGAAACAACTTTACAGCGCCTGAAAAAGGATAGAGGCCCAGTTGTACACATCTATGTGACACATGACTTAGCTGTTATGGCGATGAAGCGTATCTTGTTAAAGAGAACCCTGGACAACGAAGATAGAGAATCCTTTCTGGGTGGGATTTGTGTATGCATAGAAGAAAAGGGGGACATGCTCCTTTACAACTCTGGGCATGAAACAGAGCTCTCGGCGAATGATTAGCAGTTCGGTATTAGTCAGGCCTAAAGTTCGGAACATTAAACTCGAGTTGTTGCCGTGTCGTCTGCGGTGATGGAACTGACGGTCGGAGATTGGCCTACTGAGAAAGAGATGATGGATTTTCTGGGCAAAGAAGCCGGAAGTCTCTGGAAGACTCTTGCTGAATACTTAGCTGAGAATTACGATCACGTGGCAACCAAGAAGCCAGATGACAATAGGCTCGAAGGCACCATCCGTTATCGCAGAGGCGGAAAGACGCTGGTCACTCTCTATCCCAAGGAAGGAGAGCTCACGGTCCTAATCATTCTGGGAAGGAAGGAAGTTGAGAAGTTTCGAACCGAGAGAAACGAGTTTAGCCCTGACATCATTGAACTCTTCAAAAACACAAAGCAATACCATGATGGCAGGTGGCTACACATCAAGGTACCCGGGCCCGGAACTCTTGAAGACATCAAGAAACTCCTACACCTGAAGAAGAAGCCAAGTAGGAGAAAGTGAATCAACTAGATGTATCTTGGTGACCCTTTTCCCGATACGCTCCGTCGCTTCTCTAGAGTTCATGTTGTCACGGTGCGGAGACTGACTCTCAAGCGGGACGAAGTGTCTAGGACATGGCATTCGAGCCACATAGTTTTCCTTGCTCTACTGAGATTGTTTCAGAAAGGAAATGGAGACCCCCTTCTGACATTCTAGCAACTCGAGACTATGTAGACATAATGGCCGAAAGTCCCAGGCGTTGGGTCCGAACAGACATATCCAAAACCATACGCATGGTCGTTTATTGGATCATCCAGCTGTGGATTGTAGGGATCAGGCGACTTCGTTGCATAGAATACTGCTGCCAGATGGTCACTGGGCTCGGTTTCTAGGGTGGCTCTGAACCAGGCATTCACAATGGTCATTCCATTAGTGGTCATGTAGGTAGCAAAGCTAGTACCTCTTGTCGCAGAATTCTTGCTACTTGTCGCGAAAGAGCAGACCTGATGGATTCCTTGCAGTGATGGGCCCCACCGCTCAAACACGTTGTCACCATCTGGATTCTCCCACGCCAAAGGGCTGCACGCATCAAACACAATAGAATCTAGGTCACCATCGCCCAATCTCATATGGAGATAATGTAGTCCATGGTCATCATGGTTAGATGTAAAGGACACACCATTTGGACCTCCATGATCCTGATAGTAGACGAAGTCTACAGCGTCAACCCATTCTGTGTCCGTTCCACTGAACTGGGCATCCTTGAAGTCTTCTTCCCACGCGCTATACTCCCCCCAGTTGAATTCCCTGTTGTAGCCACCTACAGTACCCATATGGTTGTAGAAGCCTTCTATGTTAGTTTCAGTATTCCAGAGAGGTTTGCCATGTGACATACCTACCCACTCAATCCCAACTTCCTTGACACCATCGTCGTACGCGCCTGAAGGTGCACGAGGGGCAGTCTTCCGGATGTCGGGTAGTCCGCCTTTGGCAACTGACACAGGTAGGAACATAAAGGCAGACATCATCAATAGGAGGAATAACAACGCAAATCCGCCCTTCCTTCGTCGTAGGACTAGCAATGAGGCTATGAGAACAGCAGCACCGCCTACTGCTACTAGAGTGATTTGAGGGTCCATCGAGAAGTCTACAGTTTCTATTGTAACGGCTATGCAATCACTGCATCCTCTGCCCTCGGCATCCCTCACGCGCACAGAGATCGCGTGAGGTACTGGATAGCCCTTCTTCGTGACTTCCGATAGCGATACAGTAGTGAAGGTCTTTGACGTACTAAGAACTCCATCGAAATCCGAACCCCACTGATAGGTATATGGCGGGGTTCCAAATGTCACGCTACAGTCAAAGGTGATAGACGTCCCGGGCATCACTGACAAGCCGTGTGACGGAGTGGTGATTTCTACATGTGGATCTAGAAGAGTAGCGTCAATCACCTGAAAAGTGTGGACAGCTATACCCTCCTCGTCTTCTCCAGTGAGGATCTCAATCTCGTAGACTGGATACAGAAGATTGCTCCCTGGTTCATCATCTGTAGTATAGACTAGACGGTGGTCAACTACCTCATCCACAGGGATGTTGTGTGCGTCCAAGATGGATTCGTACTCTATGAGTTCGAATGTTGCATAGGGTTCCGATTTTGGTTCTCTCCACTTCCAATCAAAACCAACAGTGTCGCCGCTTTCGCCAATCATCACTGTAATTTGCGCGGCATCACCTGCGATTGGAATGTCATTCAGCATGAATTCATAGTTCACATGCCACTGTAGAACCTTCGTCCGAATCTCACCGGAATCGGGTGTATATATTGTAGCATTCGTCGAACCCATACCGGCAAAGACTGCACTATCTGGAAGTAGTCCATTCTCGCGAAGCCATGCATCAGCAGTTGTCTTGCACGATGAGGGCGTCGGAACTTCGATTCCCAATGCGACGTTCCATAGCTTGTCGAAGTCAGCGTACCACATAGATCCGTCTCTTCGGTCCATTTCGAACGTCTGATTCAGATAGTTGACAACGAAACCAGTTTCAGTTTCCGTAGCTGAGATCTCAGGAATGGTGGTTAGCGAACGAGCCATCGTTTCAACATGAGTTTCATTCACCTCTGGGGTGACCAAATCATAGATTGGCATCTGAGTCTGAGAGAGAACGTATTTCGATGGGTCGAAAGTGTTCACGACTGCTGGTGCTTCCACTGGGTTCTGGTATGAACCGAGAACCATCATCAGCGTTAGAAACAATACAGCGTACTTCTTCAAGTTTCATCTCCCTCCAAGGAGCAGAATCCCAAAGCGTATGTAAGTAGAGGCGTAGGGGCTCATTGCGACCTAAAAGTCCTCTCAAAACCCAAATGCTCTTTGATTAGAATCAGTGAGAACCGACGCCCGTGATGACAGAGGGCAATCTTCTTGAGGGTCTTTGTATACAGTATTCTCCGCGAGATTCGTGGTCAGAGAGTCTCTGAGAGAGGAGTTACAAGTAATGGGATCCAGATTCCAAGACGGCGGATTGTTCAAATCCGTGCTGATTGGAGACGGAGCAGTCGGCAAGACCAGCATACGCCGAAGATACATGGGTGACGAGTTCACAGAGGGTCATCTTGCTACAATCGGCGTCGACTTTGCGCAGAAATGGGTCTCATTTGAGGGGGCTACGGTAAGGTGGGTAATCTGGGATCTCTCAGGGCAGCCCACGTTCCAAACGGTTCGCAAGCACTACTATACGGGGTCCTCAGGAATCATTCTTGTATACTCAGTCAACGACCGCGATTCATTCGACAATGCCTCAAAATGGCTGGTTGAAGCCTACAAGTACATGGGAGAACTCCCGCCTACGGCAATTGTCGCAAATAAGATTGACCTGCGTGAATCATATGCAGAAGGTAGTCTGGTTTCAACAGATGAAGGTCGAGAATTCGCCGATTACTTTCGGGATAAACTGGAGATACCGGCCGTCTTCATAGAAACCTCTGCAAAGACCGGAGCGAATATCGAACACATGTTCACTGAGCTGCTCAGGCTTATAGCAGAGGAAGAAACACAAATCTAGGTATCCGCAACAGTCCCCTCTTGATCTTTCAAATGCCTCTGCCCGGCCTACTCAGTCATGATCAGTCTTCTCAATCCAGTCATGGAGCGTCTAACGGCGACTAGCAGTAGGAGGAACACCATGACCACTGAAAGTGGTGTAACATAGAGGATGACAATGTGGGCAAACTCGGGTGAAACGGCAGTTGCCAAGGGACTATACAACACCTCATAGACCAAGCCGAAAAGGCCAGTAATTCCTTGGGCGACTAGCACTGGGATGACCTCGGCCCATGGAGCAATCATGAATGAGATGCCGGCCACAACTACCAGAACTCTGGTCCACATCACGACAGAATCCCGCGAGACCGTTGCGAATGCCATGTCGTTTGTCTTCAGCTCAGATTCTTCCTGACTACGCAGCCACTTCAGGAGTCTATATGACATCGTCACGTTGCCGGGAGGGTTGACCACGAAGACAGCTAGAATGACAACTGCAAATGAGAACCCCAGAAAGGCAAATGAGTTGTAGAGTATGAGGACTGCTATTATCATGGCAGGACCCATCAGAAGAGACAAGACAACGGTTGCCAGCAAGGTGCTGTCCTTGAGGAGACTATTTAGTATCTCTCCGACTCCAGTTCCCTCAGCATACACTATGTTCTGCAGGACCCATTTGTGTGATATGCAGTTTGTGTAGAGCTGCTCGTCAGATATCTCAATTCGGTCTGATCCGAACTTGTCCCGGAATACTCGGAATAGGCCATCAAGACCAGAAACTCTGCTATGCCATGAATACGCCATTGCGATAGACAAAGCTCCAAGAAGAGCCATCGCTATCAGCATGAACACCGTGACTTCTCCCCAGGAATATCCGAGCGAATCTTGATCTGCGGTTGTCAAGTGTTGAGCTTCATAATAGCGTTTCTTCTCTCATCCAGACAGCATTTCAGCGTCATGAGATATCAAGGGAAAGAGATGACAGAGAATTAATCTGCTCCCGAGTCAGTGAAACGTGCATAGCTCCTGCATTCTGTTCTGCTTGGTACGATTTGCTAGCCCCCGGAATTGTTACAATCGTTTCGCCTTGGCAGTTGATGACCCAGCTCAGAGCAACCTGGGCCGCAGTTGCTTCTTGTTCGACAGCGATTTCTTCGAGGAGATCCACAAGCGGCTGACTCTTCTTGATACTTCGGCGAAGGCTTGTTCTGCGAAAGCGCGGCATGCTCTTGAACAACTCGGGATTGCTGTGCAGTCTTCCAGTGAGAAGTCCCATCCCCAACGGAGTGTAGGCCGTGATTGTGACTCCAAGTTCCTTCGCCCTCTCAAGTATACCATTGGATTCTATGCTTCGGTCCAGTAGACTGAAGCGGACTTGATTGGTGGCGAGAGGAATGCCCCGATTAGACAGTGCCTCATATGCCTTGGTCATCTTCTCACTCGAGAAGTTACTCACTCCCACAGCACGGATAATTCCTGAATCGACCAAGTCTGCCATCGCATCCATCTGTGACTTGACTGATGATCTGGAGTAAGGCTGATGAACCAAATAAAGGTCAATGGGATATGGCTCCAATCTGTGAGTGCTCTTCTTAGCAGATTCGGCGACGGATCTTGCACTCTTCATCAACGGCATCCATTTGGTGGTAATAATGACTTCTCCGGGTGATTTGCCTGCGGCCACCAAAGCATGAGCGACAGCCCTCTCTGACTCTCCTGAACCGTATACTTCTGCAGTGTCAATCCAGTTGATCCCAGATTCAAGAGCTACCTTGACTACCTCGTCCTCGATCTCAATAGGAACGGCGGATAGATAGAACCTGAAGAATGATTTCCCTCCAGAGAACTGCATTGTTCCGAGGCCAATCGAGCTGACCTCGAGGTCAGTCTTGCCAAGTCGCCTCGTCGTACCCCTTGATAACATTCTCTCATCAGTCCCCTATACAGAATCAGTTCCATAACTGAATGCTAAAAGTCTGCGGATTTCGGACCTTATGGAGGTAGATACATAAATCGGAGTCAATCAGGGAACCACATGACTGCATCTCCATCTCCAGAGACTGAGGACAGAATCACTGAGCTCCTTTCAAAAATGACGATGAAGGAGAAACTCATGCTCCTGACCAGTCACGGTCGACGTCGCATGTACTCAACAAAGCCCATTAATCGATTAGGTATCCCATCATTCAAGGTTACTGATGGTCCCCTGGGAGCCGCATACCATTCGAGTGGTTTCAGAAAGAACACCAGATTCCCTGCAACGATATCTCTGGCAGCCACATGGAATAGAAGACTGGCATACGAAGTTGGAGTGGCAATGGGGAAGGAAGTGCGTGCACTTGGAAGACACATGCTACTTGCTCCAGGAATGAACATAGACCGGACTCCTCTAAACGGCAGGACATTCGAGTACTATAGTGAGGACCCATTCCTCACGAAAGAACTTGCGATTCCTTTTGTAAAGGGCGTCCAGAGCCAACGGGTTGGCGCGTGCGTCAAGCATTACGCTGCAAACAACCAAGAAACTGACCGAAGAAATAGCAGCTCCGAAGTCGACGAGCGCACTCTTCACGAGATATACTTGCGATCTTTCAGAGCAGTTGTCAGAGAGGCGGACCCTTGGGGAGTGATGTCGTGCTACAACATGGTCAATGGAACGTATGGGGCCGAGAACAGGTATCTTCTGAGGGAGGTCTTGATGGACAAATGGGGGTTCAGCGGTTTCGTCATGACCGATTGGTTTGCCACCAGGAACATAAAGACAACAGAAGGTTGCATCAATGCTGGGCTTTCCCTTGAGATGCCGTGGCCGAGTAAATACAAACTGAAGTCGCTAGAAAGGGCCTTCAACGAGGGGCTGTTCACCGCCGTAACTCTAGAGGATCTTGTCCGCAGGTATACCAGAGTGATGTTCCTTGCCGGAGCCTTTGACCACCCTGATTCACTGCCTCAGGGTGCCCGAAACACCAGAGAACACCAAGAACTTGCGCAGAGGTCTGGAGAGGAGGGCATGGTTCTCCTGAAGAACGAAGGAAGACTGTTGCCTTTGGATGTCAAATCAATAGACAGTGTAGCGCTGCTCGGACCCAACCTGAAGAAGAAGTACGGGCGTTTTCTGAGTGGAGGATCTTCAGCCGTGGTGCCTCCGTATGAAATAACACCTCTTGACGGAATGAGAGAGAAGTGCAAGGACACGATTGGCATTGTGTCTGATGTATCTCAGGCTGATATTGCCATTGTCTTTGTAGGGCTGGATCACGGGCGAGGAAAAGACTCTGAATCAAGCGACCGAAAGTCATTGAACCTGCCAGAGAGGCAAGTGGAAACTATCAAGCAGACAGCATCGGCCAATCGGAACACTGTCGTTGTCATAATGGCAGGAAGCCCTATTGCTATGAGCGAATGGCTTGACAGTGTCCCTGCCGTTCTGCTAGCTTGGTATCCAGGGATGGAAGGGGGAAAGGCGATTGCCAAAGTGCTCTTTGGAGATGTAAATCCATCAGGGAAACTTCCCCTGACCTTCCCCAGAGTACTGTCTGATTCACCGGCTCACGGTAGCAGTACGCCACGAACATTCCCGGGAGTAGACAAGAAGGTGTACTACGAGGAGGGTGTCTTCGTGGGCTACCGATGGTTTGACGAGAAAGGCATAGACCCTCTGTTTCCGTTCGGCTTCGGTCAGTCCTACACCTCATTTCAATACGGAGATGCTCACTTGAGTACAGATTCATTGAAGAGTCCAGAGGACGCAATGCAGATAGAAGTGAGAGTAGCGAATGTCGGTGAGCATCCTGGCGCCGAGGTAGTCCAGGTGTACTCTCACGATGTTGACAGCTCGGTCCCCCGGCCTCCGAAGGAATTGGTCGGGTTCGAGAAGGTGCAGATTGGGCCTAGCGAAGAGAAGGATGTCATCGTAAGTGTTAGTGCTCAAGACTTGGCATTCTATGACATTTCACAGCACGATTGGCTCATCGAGCCAGGAGCCTTCGAACTTCTGGTAGGACGTTCGAGCCAAGAGATTGAGACCCGTATGGAGTTCATGTACGGCTAGCGATGCTGCTGACGAAAGAGCCATTTGCTAGTGCACGCCCAGAGCGACTATGTACGAGGTAAGCGAAGGAAGAGATGAGGATAGAGATTCAGCCATCCGTCTCTTCTGGAAGGTCTTTGAGCCGACTGGCAATCTTGACGAGATTAAGAAGGAGGATTGGGCTCAAGGCTGGCATAGGCCGGAGGAGCACGATTGGGCTTTTGTCGCGCGTCAGGATGGCAGAGTTGTTGCGAACGTATCGTTCTTCTCCCACTCGTGGAACATGATTCGGGGCAGCAACATCAAGTTTGCAGCAGTCTGGGGCGTAGCAACTGAGCCCCAGCATAGAAGAAAGGGACTGATTCGGAAACTATTCACACAGGTGTTCCCGAAGATGCGAGAAGAAGGACACTCTCTCACAATCTTGGACCCCTTCTACCGCCCATTCTATGAGCGATTTGGCTATGCCCTTGCTGAAACAAGGATGAAGCACATATTGGAACCCAGTCACCTCAAGCTGATTAAGGGGCCTCCTGACATCTCAAACCGGGAACTGGAAGACCCTGAAGCCTTTGAGGTCCTCTATGAAGTGGAGAAATCAATGGCAAGATTCGGCTCACGAGCATTTCACACTCCTCGAACCCTCCGAAGGATGATCAACAGTCATCACTTCCATTTGCTTGAGAGAGGCGGAGAGCCTGTGGGAGCCGCGAAGTTTGCGTTCAAGGGGCCAGAAGGCAATCGAGAACTGATTATCGGCTACTCGCCGTACAAATCGGACTATGTGTTTCCTTCCATTGTGGAGCTCGTTAATCAGTATGCTGTACAGGTTCAGAAGGTTTCTTGGATTTGTGATACGGAGGCCCCTGTTCGGCATTTTCTCGCTGAAACCCACGACTCCAAGTCGCATTCCATGGGTTGTATGATGATGCGAATCGTAGATTTCGAGAAGTACTGTAAACAGATCATGGTTCCAGAAATGTCAACGGAGGCAGTAGTCCTACGACTGAAAGATGACTATTGTCCATGGAACAACGGGACTTTCAGAATTGAGCCTTCTGACGGAAGACTCGCAGTTGAAAAGGTCGATAGTAGACCGGAAATCGAGCTGGATGACCTTGGGCTATCTGCTGTGATTTCGGGACACACGCCATCCAAGATGCTTCGCGAGTTTG
>SMTZ1_10003055_pt1 | contig 16849 bp, 14 predicted proteins | sample DeeMarSWOR136_30_FD_25667 | JGI IMG/M metagenome (IMG submission 25667)
ACAATGATTTTGACCTTATTCTGATGTCAACTCACGGGCGGTCTGGACTTAGCCGATGGGCATTTGGCAGTGTCGCCGATAAAGTAATGCGCAGAGTCGCCATACCGATATTCCTCATCAGACCACGCTAGCGTACGAGGGGGAAAATGAACTTCCTCAGAAACCAAATAAGATACCTGCTAGCTGGTTTCATCCTCTGGCTGCCAGTTGGCATAATAGTCGTTGTTGGCTACTACCTCTTCGGGACACTCGAGGGTGTGGGAGAGGATTTCCTTGGATTGTTCCTTCATGACAGATTCGTCTATCCCGGGCTGGGAATCGTGTTGTGGATAATGGTTTTCCTCCTCAGTGGGCTGGCACTGAAGAAAACGCGTGTCGGCTATCTTCTTTCGCGGATCCCGATCGTGGGGCTGCTTTTTCGAATAGGTGGCGAGACGATGACTCTGGAGAAGCTAAGAGGTTTATCCCCGTGCCTATTCCTGTACTCGCCGACTTGCCTGTCTTACGGCTGGATACTTTCGGAACAGGGGGTCAAGCTGAACAACGATACAGCCCATTTCACGTTGGTTAATGTTTATTATCCCAACGTACCGACTATGGTGACCGGGCAAGTTTACACAGCGAGGAAGGAAACAGTAATGAAACTTGGCAACCAATCCAGAGAAATCGTGGATATATTGCTATATGGGCTGCGAAGACCTATAAGCCTAAGGTATCTTCCGTGGGATGATGAGGACAACGAGGAGTTCAAGCGAAGAGCGGAACTCTTTGGGATTGCTCTTGGGGCCGATTCAACCGTTGGCTCAGCCCTTGGTAGCGGACAGCTTGTTCAGGTGTAAGCTAAGCTACTCTGGCCATAGCCGTTTCGTAGTGTGTCTCGGCCAGTTCGGGCCATAAGTTAATAATCGTCCATTTTGTGCAATGCGATGGTCAAGAGCTATGGACAATCAAGCGCAGTGCCAAAGTCTGAATCTTTCGAGACTATCCCAGTCCCCCGCCAATTTGGGGAGTGTGTGCTATGGCGACCTCAAAAAAACGTCTCGACCTTTTGGTGTGGAAAAGTTATGATTGGTGAGCCATGGTGGATTCGAACCACCGACACCCTAATTAATAGTTCAGGGCATGCAATACCTGCGGTATTCGCGGGAGTAAGCATGGGTGATGTCTATACGCCCAGAGATAGATGATTGTCAGGTTTCCGGCTACTGACTGCCGGGAGGCCGAATCAATTCAGCGTAGCCTGTCCCTGAAACGAATTCACTGGCAAGGTATCCTGATACAGTCATTCGGCCTTCCCAGATGGCGTGGTTGAACCCTAAGGCCTCAGACATTTGGATCTCCTGTTCTGGATATCGCGCCTTGATCTCCAAATCTATACCTTGAGCCTGCTCTTGAACTAGCCAGAGAATTCCATAGTCCCTACCAGTAATAGGAGAGAGCCACGAGTCCACCCGCTCCAACGCTAGATCCTGGGTGTGGAAGACCGAGTTATCAGTTAGCAGCATTGTCAGATGCTGAGATTCAATCGATTCATCGGGATTCACGACCTGCCAGAGGACGAACTCTGTATTGTTATCGAGTTGCACGGAAAACCATGAATAAGTGCGATCAACTACCCCGGGTATGAAATCCATCCACTGGTGGTCCATCCAACCGATACCTTCGATGGTTGTTGCCTTTCCTGCAAGTATAAGCTGCCCTTTAGCTTGAAGGCGGGTGAGGGAGTAGTAGTAAGAACTCCCGAAAGGCCATTCAATAAGGCCATTGCCGCCGACTAAGAGATGAGGTTTCTGCGAATCGAGGTCGAGATTGAGGCTGATTTTGTCACCGTGGGACTGGAGGTGATAGGACAGCGTATCTGGGTTGGTGCGAAACCAACGGTCGGCTGATCCCCAGTGAACATCCAGGACCCCTTGGGTACATTCTGGCGTGGAAAAAGCAACCTCGTGATGAAACTCCTTTGCTTCCAGATCACACATCGATAGTATCCTGAGCCCAGCGTTGAAGTAGGCCACCATAGCGCCATATTGATGGCCCTTGGAATCGGTCAGTCCGAAATTCGCGTACCACCACTCGGTCAGCGCTTCTCGGTGGGCTCCTTCATCTTCCGGGAGGTGAACTTGAGGCGGGCCGTATGGCAAAGATTCATCTCGTGTCATTTCCTGTCACCTGACCAGCTTCAAAATTGCCCAATACTCTGGCTATTCTCCACCTGATTTTGACCGAGTCAGGTAGTCGCTACAGCCGTAAGCTTTTAACCTAATCAGGTACTCATCACTTAGGCTTCTGACCGAGGGCATTATAGAATTTGATGGCATTTCTTGCAACATCTGTGATGCGGGTGTGAGGTCTCTGTGACGCACTATGACTTTGAAGTGCTGGCTGGGAGATATATGGAACGACTTGGGTGGGGGAGCAGTAGATATAACACACTGACAGTGAAAGTGGTGAGGCTACCGGCATGGGGCAGATGAAGCAAAGCAAAAGCTTTCCGTTATGATTGGTCGCAAGCCTCCCCCTATAGAAATCTGACTATGAGCCTGCCGAAGACAGGGCCAATGAAGTAGCGCATGAGGGCTATAAAAGGCGCTGGTAATTGATTGGCTAGGTCTTTGGAGTAGTCATCCAAGGTCTTGTGTTGGAAATCAAGTAACGCCTGCGACCTGCTGGTATCATACCAGTGTAATGGGTAGGGTTCCTCGCTGAACTTGTGCTGGGGTGGCAAGGGCAGTCCAAAAGTTCCGAAGAGAGAACGCAGCATATCTTCGTAAACCATCTGCTGGCTTGGCCCACCGCCTATGATCAGAGTGTTGTTCCTCACCTCGTCGAACTTCCTCACCGCGTTCAGAATGGCGAGTGCGAGGTCGTCCAGATGGCAGAACTCCATGCCTCTTAATCAAGGGATTGCAGGTTCGACTCCTGCGCGCCCTACCAGAAATGGTATTTCTGACAGGTTCCTCCTTCATTTTCTTCCGTGTCAATTGGTAGTGGATTTTGGCCTCTTGCGACCTAACGACTAGTGCTGATCTCTCACGTCACACAGTCATCACATCTACATCGCTTACAATTTGTAACACTATCTTGAAATACCTAGTCATGCTGTTGGAATCGCGATCAGGCAATCGCTTGGGGATTCGTGGAATGATACAATCCAAAACCTAATATGTGATTTTCATTCAACTGAGGCAGACTTTCTCAATCATGAGTCGTCAAATGTATCGTGGGGGCTTGACAAACTTGGCAGAAAATGTTAAAAGTCCATAGTCCGTATAATGAATATATAAATATGGACTTAATAGATGCTTCCAAGTATAAGTCATGATTGGATATGTCCAGTCCTTCAGTCCATACAATATAACTAGATCGGGGATAAATTGCGGACAGTCGGCACCACCGCTATCTTTTATAATGCCGGGCGTCAAAGACGGAAATAGGGGGAAACATGAGCAGTGGAACCATTAAGATTGTCTGCGCTTGGTGCCATAGACAGATGAGAGAGGAAAGCGACCGGGGTGTAGAAGGGATTTCTCATAGTATATGCACAGATTGCCTGAATGATTTGAGAACAATGATGGTAAATGACTCCAGCAGCGTAGTTAAGCGGTATCAGGAACGGCTACGTTCCAAGAGAACTCGAGAGTCGCCGACAGCTAATCAAGCTCCAGGCACTCGGAAAGGATCGAGGCCAGCATCCAATCGTGGCTGAAAGCACACCTTGACCGTCCCATCACAGCCCGTTGAATTATATACACAACCTTTTTGGCGAGAAGCTTGAAGCTGCCGAAGGTAGTATCCTCTAATAATATTACTACAACCTCCTCCCGGGACAATTGCGTTTGTTGCAGGTTTCACAGGGATTATAACTCTCCACACCCTGATCACATAGGCCGATACCTATGATGCCTGATATCGACTTCTGGGGAGCCATCATGTGCATGTCACTCAAACAAACCCCGGCTGAATCTCCATCCATAGCGCGGAAGAGCACCCTCTGCTGGTTTATGTCCCAATCGCAGTAGCCGGGGCTGAAGCGGCGGCTTATGCAAAGCCCTTGAGCACGAGCTACGTCTCTTATCTTGCTCTGCACAACATCGGCCAGACTCTCAGCGACGCTTGACCCTATCGCATCCAGTACATACGCCTCGACTATGAGGCCGTCATCAGCTAGCCTGCCAGCTGTTTCCTCCAAGCGACTGCCAATTGTAAGTATGAACACAGCGACCTTCTTACATCGTTCCAGCAGCCGGGCTATGACCTTGCTTTTAAACACAATCCTGCCCTTAACAAGAGTCCGGGAACCCTCGACCCTCTCGATATCGCTTATGATATATGAGTATGCTGGTTCAGTAAGGTGTCGAGTCCCTTCTATGTACTCGTCGAGCAGAGATTCTATCCGTGCTGATGGCTCGACATCGTCCTTATATCCTAAGTACTGACATACGCTCCCTCTATCTATGTCAACATCTATCCTGTCACTAACGACCATCGGTTTCTTCACATCACCTTCACCTGAGAGAACATGAGGCTTTATTGAGGGTGTTTTTGCTGCGGCATTCAACCCATTGCATTCTAGCACAGACATCATCTCATTTCCAGTTTTACGCAGACCTGCACGATGATAGGGATAAGTGGATGGGCAGAAACATGTCACTAGTACCATCGAGTCAGCGGCATTGACGCAAGCGAGCGAAAGCTTTAAGATAGGTGCACCCATTGGGTGGTAGGGGACAAATCCCTGCCTAAGCTTCGAATTAGGGGAACAGTGATCATCGTAGGGGAGAAGATTAACACCAGCCGAAAGAGCATTGAAGAAGCTGTGGAGAAACGTGACTCCGCGTTCATCTCCAAGGTGGCTCGAGAGCAAGCTGAAGCTGGCGCCGACTATATTGACGTGAACGCTGGAACCTTTCTGGACCATGAGGTCGACTGCCTGTGCTGGCTGGTCGAGACTGTGCAAAGTGAAGTGGACTCGCCTTTGTCTATAGACAGCCCCAACCCCAAGGCCCTTTCCGAAGCTATGAAACACCATAAAGGGGAACCGATGATCAACTCCATTTCACTGGAGGCAGACAGGTTTCAAATGCTTCTCTCAGTAGTCACTTCACAGCCATGTAGTGTAGTCGCCCTTTGCATGGCACAAACCGCCATGCCTACCACCGTAGAGGCAAGGGTCGAGGCAGGTTGGGAGCTTATCAAGAAGCTCACGGATCAAGGAATACCGCTTGACAAGATATATGTGGACCCGCTGATTCAGCCAATCTCTGTAGATACGGGCATGGGAATCGCCGCTCTGGGAGCCATCAACAGGATAATGAGAGATTTCCCTGGCGTGAACACCATTTGTGGCCTTTCCAACATCTCCTTCGGCCTTCCACTGCGGCACCTGGTCAACCGCAATTTCTTAGCCCTTGCCATATCCTACGGTCTATCCGCAGCCATTCTGGACCCAACTGACAAACAACTCATGGCAACACTTCTTTCTACTGAGATGCTTCTCGGCAGGGATGAATACTGCGAGAGGTTCATCGACGCATACCAAAGCGGCCATGTCGTCGGATGACACTCTTGCTATCCCATTTGTGCTTAACAATTTCAGGGGGGATGCAAATGAGTGAGTTTAAGGCATTGACTGAAGCTGTACTCAAGGGAGACATCGACAAAGCTGTGGCGGAGACACAGAAAGCCCTCGACGCTGGCAAGAATGTCCAGGCCATCCTTGATGAAAGCCTAATTGCCGCCATGGGCGAGGTAGGCGATAGATATTCAAAAGGGATAATATTCGTACCCCAGATGCTGCGCTCTGCCAAGACTATGAAGGAGTGTATGAAACTGCTGGAGCCGTTGCTCAAGGAGGCTGCCGTCACCACTAAGGGAAAGGTGCTAATTGGGACTGTCAAGGGCGATCTGCATGACATCGGTAAGAACTTGGTTTCCATGATGATGGAAGGCGCAGGCTTCGTGATTACAGACCTGGGGGTAGACGTCCCTCCAGAGAAATTTGTCCAGAAGGCGCAGGAAGTGGAACCAGACATTGTAGCTATGTCGGCGCTACTATCCACTACCATGCCATCCATGCCCCAGACCATCAAGGCTCTGGAAGAAGCTGGTATCAGAAACAAAGTCAAGGTGATGATTGGTGGAGCACCAGTTACAGCAAAGTACGCCCAAGAGATCAAGGCAGACTGCTACGCAGCCGACGCTGGCTCTGCTGTAAACGAAGCCAAGAAGTTACTGGGCATTTCCTGAGGGATCTCCCCAAAGCTGGAGTGAAATATGAAGCCGATTAAAATACCCACATTGCAGCCCCGTCTCCACGTCTTAAACCATGAACAGGCGTTGGCGATTCACACTGCAGCCTTGGAAATACTTGAGAAGACAGGATTCAAGATGGAGCATCCACGAGCTCTGGAACTGCTGGTGGATGCTGGATGCAAGGTTTCAAATGGCGATCGGGTCAAGCTACCTTCTCACCTTGTTGAGAAGGCACTGAGATCGGCCCCGAAGCAGATCGACCTGTATAACCAGCTGGGCAACAAAGCGATGCCCCTTGTTAACGGCAACTGCTTCTACGGTACCGGATCGGACGCTACCTTCACCCTGGATCTGGAAACCGGCCAACGTCGACGGACTGTCCTGAGCGATGTAGCGAACTTCGCCAAGCTAGTTGACGGGCTGGAGAACATAGCCTTCAACATGTCCATGGCCAACCCTGAAGATGTTCCCATCGAGGACATCTATGTCTTCGTCTTCGCTGAGATGGTCAAGAACACGAATAAACCGGTCGTGTTCATAGCAGACCGTGGCAGAGACATTGCCAAAATCTATGAAATCGCCTGCCTGGTGGCAGGAGGTGAGAAGAAACTCCAGGAGAGGCCATTCCTGCTTAACTACTCTGAAGCCATCAGCCCTCTGCGCTTTCCTGTATATGTTATGGAGAAACTAATTTTCTGCGCGGAAAAGAGGGTCCCAATCTGCTTGCCGTCGGGATCCAACGCTGGGGGCGGAGCTCCGGTAACACTCGCTGGTGCCATGGCTTTGGGAATAGCTGAAAACCTAGTAGGGCTAGTAGTCCATCAGTTGGTCGCCGAAGGAGCGCCTTTCCTCTTCGGCCCCAACGTCAGCGTTTTGGATATGAAGTCCACTGTAGTCTCGTATGGTGCCCCTGAATGGAGTCTGACCCAGGCGGCTCTCGCCGATATGCGAGATGAAATCTACGGCCTGCCCATCTGGGCGTATGCTGGAGCTTCAGATGCCAAAGTCATGGATGCTCAGGCAGGAGCCGAGGCAATGTTCTCCATCGTCACAGCGTTGCTTTCGCGCTCGAATTTGATGCACGACGTAGGTTTTTTAGAATATGGCAATACCTCTTCGCTTGAGATGGTGACCATGTCCAACGAACTGGTGGCAATGAGCCGATTCTTCTTCGAAGGTATCCCCGTCAACGAGGAGACTTTAGCATTGGAAGCGATAGAGAGAGTCGCAAAGGGCGGGCCAGGCTCCATCTTCCTCATGGATGATCACACCTATGAGCATTTCAGGCAGGCCCAATTCCTGCCCAAGCTGCTGGATCGCTCGCGTTACGACCCCTGGCGAGAGGCGGGAGCTATCGACATCTACACACGATGCAATAGCGAGGTTAAGAGGATTCTTGCAGAACATGTGGTGGAGGCCAAACCCGATGACGTTCTCAAGGGCATCAATCGAACCCTACAAAGAAATTGAGGGTGAGATTACAGTGGGAACCAGTTTCCCGTTCTTAAGACTACTTACGCCCGAAGCCCTGAAACTGATCGACCAGACGGGGCGACTGATACTCGAACGTGTAGGAATCAGAATCTTTGATAGTTCCTTTCTTGACAGGCTAAAAAAGGCCGGCGCACAAGTCGATTACGATGAGCAGAGAGTACGCTTCGAAGGCGACTGGCTTGATGAAATCTTGAATCGCGCTCCCTCAAGCTTCGTTTTGTATTCCAGAGACGGTAAGAACGACCTGCATCTGGGAGAGGGCAATGTCTATTTTGGCAACGGCGGAAGAGTATTCCGCATTCTGGATATGGTAACGGGGGGATATCGCCTCACCAAGCTGATGGATGTGGCTAACACAGCTACTCTGGTGCATCATCTAGACCACCTTCGTTTCTACATCATCGCCTGTCAGGCCCACGATATCAAGCCCATAAACTATCACTTGCTCGATTTCTACTACGCACTGAACCACACTACGAAGCACGTTATGGGGGGCTGCACCGACCTCCATGGTGCTGAGCAGATGTGGAAACTTGCAAGCATCATCGCCGGGGGAGAAGACAGACTCCGGGAGAAGCCGTTCGTTTCGGTTATCACCAACCCAGTAAGCCCCCTCACAATAGAAGCCAACACTCTAGAGATTCTAAGTTTCTGCGCCAACCGAGGCATCCCGGTCACCTGTGCCCCAGCGCCTATCGCCGGGGCCACTTCTCCAGCATCCCTAGCAGGTACTCTTTCCCAGATGCATGCCGAGGCCCTTGCAGGTGTAGCTCTCGTTCAGCTGCTTGCCCCCGGAGCAAAGGTGCTCTACGGCGCTGTACCCACCATTATGGATCTACGCAAAATGGACTTCACCCTGGGTTCGGTAGAAATGGCGATGATGAACGCCTCCGCAGTGCAATTAGCGAAACTCCACAACCTGCCCATCTACGCCTCCGCTGGTGTCACCGAGGCCAAAAGGCCTGACATCCAAGCCGGCTTTGAAAAAGCTGTTTCTTATTTGACAGTGGCCATGACCGGGGCAGACTACATTCATCTGGCGGCGGGGATACTCGACTCAGCTAATTCCATCTCCTATGAACAATTCGTGATAGACAATGAGATCATAGGAATGGTTAACAGGATGCTCTCAGGTATCAAGGTAAATGAAGATACCATGGCCTTCAATGTAATTGAGCGCGTCGGACCTGGAGGGAACTTCGTCATTGAAGACCATACGATCAATCACATGACTGACGAGTTCCTCTACCCCACATTAAGTGTGCGCTGCAACTTCGACGTTTGGGAAGGGCTAGGCAGACCGGACATGCTTAGCCAAGCTAACGCAAGAGTCCGAAAAATACTGGAGGATGGCAGAGAGGGTCTCTTGGATTACGAGGTAATCTCCGAGATAAGACGGGCTTTCCCGGGCAGTCGCCTTATCTAGCAGCAAAATGACGACTAAAACAGGAAGGATCACGCGAATCTTCGCTTGTGGGGTGTTCAAACCAACTATTGAGCATCTTCGCTTGGGCAAGAGATACCCCAATCTGCGGGTTACCTATTTGCCACCCGTTCTACACACAAGACCACAAGAGCTGGAGAAGTACCTGCGGAAAAGAGTAATCGCCGCCAAGAGAAAGGATGAGCTCATCATATGCCTCTATGGAGAATGTTTCCCCGATATCTGCGACTTCTGCCAGCGTCACGGGATCAAGAAGGTGCCCGGATATAGCTGCTATGAAATGCTTCTAGGCAGCGATAGGTTCCGACAATTCATGGATGAAACGACTGGCACCTACTTTGTGGAAAAAGACCTGCTCTTTAACTTCAGAGAGTATTGCATTAAGCCGCTGGAACTAGATGACGTGGAAATGCGGAAATGTTATTTTGAACATTACCAGCAACTGCTATACGTGAGGCAACCCACTGACCCCGAGTTTATGTCTCAGGCGTGTGAACTGGCGGATTTCTTAGAACTCTCGCTCTCCATTAGTGATGCAGATTACTCGCATCTCGAAAAGGCGCTCATCCAGTTGCTTTGAAGGGAAATTCATATGCAGAATGCCCGAGAAGTCACTTTCACCGAGAGCTGGCACTTTAAGGAGCAGTGAAGATGGAGAAGGCCCACATCGAAGAGCCTCGAGAGGACAAACTCAGGAAGAGAAAACGCCCGAAAGGCTCTCCTACCTTCAGCAAAACCAAGACGGGCTACGTCTGGTTGAACGTTTTACCTGACGACCTCTGGCTAAGAGTTCGTGAGGGAGCAACTATCTCCGAGGCACTGGAAACGGAAGACATAGAACTAGGGGGAGAGTGTGGGGGATTGGGCAAGTGTGGCAAGTGCAAGGTCAAGGTCCTCTCGTCGGTAGGCCCCCCGTCCGAAGTAGAGGAACAACTCCTCGATGAAGAGGAGTTGCAGCAAGGAATCCGCCTCGCTTGCCGCACCCCGGTTGATAAGGACTTAGTGGTCTCCACAGATGAAACGGAATTCGACATAGAATATCACCAGATTCTCAAAACTGGCCATCGGCCGCTTGTACATCCCCAGCCGCTGGTAACGAAGAGGTTAATCACTTTGCCTCCTGACTTTCAAGAAGAGGGGGTTTCCGACTTCGACCGGATCAAACTGGTGATGGTTCCCCAATACCAAGACCTAAAGGCCTCCCTTCACTGTCTGCAAACGTTACCCCAGATGCTGCGGGAAACCGAGTTCAGTGGAGCGGCAGTACTCCACGATAATTGCTTGATGGCCTGGCAGGAGCAGAAAGAGGTGGATTGCTATTACGGGTTGGTCTTCGATATCGGGACATGCACCGTTGTGGGCAAGCTCATCAATTTGGTGGATGGTAGCGAAACCGTGGCCGTCTCCTGCCTCAACAGCCAAATGAGATATGGCTCAAACGTTATTAGTCGTCTTCAGTACGTAAAAGAGCACACACACGGTCTGGAGAGCTTCCATAACCTCATCGTCAGGGATCTGAACCGTATCACCGCACGCCTATTAAGATCGGCTGACCTCGAGCCCGACGACATCTTCATTGCCGTGGCCGCAGGCAACACCACAATGCAGCACTTTCTGCTAACCCTCGATCCTTCGGCGATCGCCGAAGCTCCTTTCACGCCTGTTTTAACTGACGGGCTGATTGTGAAAGCAAAGGACGTGGGTCTCGAATTGCACCCAGAGGCCCTGTTATATGTTACACCCACCAAATCGGGCTACATAGGCGGTGACCTAATCAGCGCCATCCTGGCCTCCGGTGCCTCAGAACAAGAAGATGAGAGCATATTGGGGTTGGATCTCGGCGCCAACGGAGAGATCTTTCTTGGCAATCGCAAGAGAATGATGACTTGTTCAGCCGCGGCTGGGCCTGCCCTAGAAGGGGCTACAATTTCCCATGGAATGATCGCCAAGGCCGGAGCAATCGAGGGTGCCTACCTCGAAGATGGCGAGTTGCGCTATCAGATTATCGGGAATGTCAAACCCAAAGGGCTCTGCGGCAGCGGATTGGTGGACCTGGTCGCAGTGCTCCTGCACTCTGGCAATATCAACCACGAGGGCTTCGTTCGTCGCCCCCAGAAAAGCGCGCCAGACAGCTTGAATGCAAGAATAGTCAAACGGGCTGGGGTTCATGATTTCCTAGTTGCCTCCCCTGAGGAAAGCTACACAGGAAAGCCGATCCATCTTACGCAAAAAGACGTCCGAGAACTACAGCTGGCAAAGGGAGCCATCGCGGCCGGCGTAAGCCTCCTGATGGGCGAGATGGGCCTAGGGACTGACGACATTGCCCATGTGTATCTCGCCGGCGCGCTGGGGAATTATGTTGACCCTTTGAGCGCTATACGTATTGGCCTCATCCCCCAATTCGATCCGGTCATTGTATCATCTTTAGGTAACGCTGCCAGCACCGGTGCATCAATGGTGCTCCTCTCCAAGGACTATTGGCAGAAGGCAAATAGCCTTTCCGATTTCATCGAGCACGTTGAGCTCTCCTCACGCCTCGACTTCGATCAATACTTTGTCCGGCATTTAGACTTCCCTAAGCATAATCTGTGGTAGAGACACAAATGAGAAAAAATCTAACGATCGGGATTGTCGGGGCTGGTGGTGATGGAGTAGTAGTATTGGGCAGTTTCTTACAGAGAATTGCCGCGGCGCTGGGGTATTTCAGTCAGATGCCCAGATATTACGGGGCCCAGATAAGGGGCGGTGGTTCAGCAGTAAAACTAGGCTTGGATGCAGAACGCTTGTCCTTGCCGAAAGACAGTACAGATATATTGGTGTGTTTTTCCTGGGAAAGGTATCTGGAATTCAAGCAGGAGATGGCACTGACAGAAGATACTCTGATCGCCTACGAAAATGACCTTCCTGAGGAAATGAAATTGCCAAAACGATGCTTTTGGATCGACTTTTCCAGAAGAAGTCAAGAGTTAACTGGATCGACCCGAAGCAAGAACATCGTGGTACTAGGGTTACTGAAGGCAATTCTGGCTCTCCCCAATATCCAAGTCAGGGAAATTATTGAAAAGGATGAAGAACTTAAATTGCTGCAGGAGAATCTCCTGGCCCTTGAAGCGGGAGAGCATTTGTTTCGGGAGCACTCTCTCCCTGAGCTTACCTTGTCTCCGGCACGTGATCCATCAGCCAAAGTGGTTCTTCACGGTAACGCTGCAATGGCGCGAGCAGCGAGCGACGCCGAGTGCCGCTCATTCTTCGGTTATCCCATCACACCTGCAGCTGAGATTATGGAAGAAATGCAGAGGGGACTATCCCGGAAAAAGGGCGTCTTTCTGCAGGCAGAGGACGAGATCGCTTCGGTCGGGTTGGCAGTCGGAGCCTCGTTGACTGGTGCAAAGTCCATGACCAGCACTAGCGGGCCAGGATTCGACCTAATGACAGAAATGATAGGGCTGGCCTCAACCGATGAGATCCCCATAGTGATTATTGACGTACAGCGCTGTGGTCCTTCAACGGGTATACCATCTAAGTCAGAGCAGTCTGACCTCAATCATGCTATCTACGGAGGGCATGGCGATGCTCCAAGGATAGTCATCGCCCCCTATGATGTAGAAGGGTGCTACCGCTTGGTGATAGAGAGCTTCAATATTGCTGAGTACTTTCAGACTCCAGTTGTACTCCTTTCCGATCAGTGGCTGGGGCAGACCTTCGTAGCCATCAATGATGAATTTTTGAGGAAGGATTACCCCATTATAGGAAGGAAAAAGCCTTCAAAGGAACACAGCGAGGATTACCATCGCTATCAATTAGCCGAAGATCTCATTTCGCCAATGGCAGGCGCAGGCGACGAACTACTAGCATATCAGACTACTGGGCTAACCCACGACGATAAAGGCGCACCAGCTTTCGATCATAAGACCCACCAAAAAATGCATGAAAAAAGGTGGAAGAAGCTTGCGCCACTGTGCCAGAGGGATGATCTGGTCAAGTTCTTTGGGAAGGAAGAGACTAGCAGGGGAATAGTAACGTGGGGTTCTTCTGCTCAAATTGTAATCGAAACAGTTAGAAAGCTAGGGCTACAGAATGAGATTAAAGTGTGTGTTCCAGAGCTAATTCACCCTCTTCCGGAAAAGATCGAGAGATTCACAAGCTCGGTGGAGAGACTGCTGGTCATAGAGATGAACTATTCTGGTCAACTCTATCGTTATCTGCATTCGCTACTAGACCTGCCCCGGAGGACTGAGGTCTGCTCAAGAGCCGGCGGACAGCCCTTTAGCAATGAAGAGCTAACTGAGCCAATAACGGAGCTTGCTAGATGACGCAAGTAAAGGACCACAGAGCAAAACTGAAACCTGTTTGGTGCCCCGGGTGTGGAAACTTCGGCGTGCTCAGTGCTATAACTAAAAGAGTGCTGTGTAACCTTGGCATACCCAATTTTCGGACTTTCATGGTATCGGGTATTGGTTGTTCATCGAGGATACCTGCTTATGTGGACACATACGGTCTTAACAGTATTCACGGCCGAGCAGTCGTTATTGCTCAAGGAGCGAAACTGGCTAAGCCAGAGCTAACGGTAATAGCCATTGGCGGTGATGGTGATTTCTTCAGCATTGGTGCAGGTCATCTTCCTCATGCTGTAAGGAGAAACATTGATATCACCTGCATCATGGTCAACAACTTCGTGTATGCGCTCACCAAAGGGCAGGTCAGCCCCACAACTCCATATTTGCAACGGGGCGAAGGACCTTTTCTCTCCCTGGAGATGTATCCACCGGTAGACCCAATGCTAGATATGATCAGCTACAGTCTCTCAACAGGATCAAGCTTTATCGCCCAAGGCATTGCTACTGATGTGGCTCACCTCGACTGGCTGATTGAGGAAGGGATCAAACATAAAGGGTTCTCCTATATTAGCGTCCTCACGCATTGTGTCACCTTCAATCCCCCTGAGCTATTCAGCACAATAAGAGAGAATGCAACCTATCTTAAAGAGGGGGAACCGGTTGAATTGCCAGAATCGTCCTCAGAGAAGCCCTGGATTCATGATCCCAGCAACATTGACTTGGCGCTGAGGTTGGCTCAGTTTCCACTTCTAGAAAAACCGTTCCTGGGTATACTCTTTCGGGGGAATCTACGCGGTAGTGATGTCGAACCTTCTTCAGGCCATTAACTGCGTACAATTGTAGCAACACGTATCACCAGAACATGGCCGAATCAAGACAGGGTAGTTATGAGAATCGTGCTACGGAGATACTATGGCGGATATTTTGTCGGGGTAGCATTCTGGTCCGGGAGCTACGCCTGGCTGTTCCGCATTGGCCTAATCACTCACTACCTCGATGTCCACATTAGGAGGAAACGTACAAAACCGGAAACTTAGCCTTAATGCTAACCCTGTTGCTCCTATGCTCATTTCTGAACATTTTCCAACCGTACGCGAGAGTTTCTACAGCCGACAAGGACCAGAACCCCAAAACTCAATTAGTGCACGTCAAGGCCTTGGCTGTGGTGCAGTAAATGTAATTCATGTGCCCTGCCCAGGTATGGATGCGTCACTCGTTCAGCCGTCATTGTAATGTGCCTGTAAACCCCTTGTAAGTTCGCTTTTAGCTTTGTAAGCGATTCTTAATCACATCCATGTACAATTATAGGCCGCGGGGTTTGTGCTTGCTCAGCGCATGATTGGAGGCTCACAAGCTCAGTAGAGCCTGAGTTCTCTGCCATATGTCTCCCGCGATGGCCAAACGAGGCTACGCTACATAAGCCAAACGGGCTTAGAACTCAAGGGGGTCGTTGTTCTGAACATTCGCCAAGATTACCAATGTCGCTGACATAGGCTGTATCATCTACGATGGCGATGTAACTATGAAAGCGCTGATCATCGAAGATGACTCAGAGAGCGTAGGGTCTGTCTCCCTGGCTCTCCGAATGCTCTGGCCTGATGCTGAGTTGGCAACCACTCACCTGGGAAAGAAAGGGATAAAGTTGGCGGAGAGTGAAGCCCACAACATTATCATCCTTGACCTGGGGCTTCCCGATATGAGCGGCTTCGAGGTGTTAAAGCAGATACGCCTCTTCTCCTCCGTACCCATCATTATCCTCACCGTTCAGGCAGAGGAAGCCGATATAGTCAAAGTGCTTGAGTCGGGAGCAGACGATTACATAGTCAAGCCCTGCGGACAGCTCGAGCTTCTGGCACGGGTAAAGGCCCGGATGCGCGATAAGAACCAGTTCGCTGAAGAGCTACCCCTCACTCTCGGCTCACTAAGCTTCAATCCTCTCACACGCCAGCTTTCGTATGGGAAAAAGGAGACAGACCTCACTGGCATCGAAGCTCGTATCATTCGATATTTGATGGCACGCGGAGGTCGTGTGGCGACCTACTCCAGCATTGCGCAGGACGTTTGGGGTAAGGATTACGTCGGGACTCTGCACTGTCTCCGGGTTCATATCAGGCGCCTGCGCAAGAAACTGGAAGCAGATCCTAACCACCCACAGCTTATTCTCACTAAGCCTCGAATAGGATACTTCCTGGCAAACCCGGGCTGAACCTCATCTGGGCAAGTTCTCCTCTAGACGATGAACCCACTATGGTCGCAGCCTACTAGCACTATTTTCTCCCCCCTTGGGAACGTATGATCAAACTTTTAGGGGATTGTTGGTCTATGCTACGCCATGATAAGCTTTGCGAAGAGATGTTTATCTTAGTGCAATAAAATGAAGAAAGGTAAAAAAAATCAGCCCCAAAATTAATCAAGACAGCGTTGGAATACAAGGTGTGCTACACCCATCGCTCGTTTCGGGGCTGCCCTGAACGGTTGCCAAGAACCTCTCAATGGGCTCTGGGGAAGTCGGACAAACCGAATCAATATAAGGACAGAGGGTCTAAAATGGACGAGGGCAAAGGAACAATACTCATAGTCGATGACGAGGAGTCTATCAGGAACGCTGTTTGTCGCAGACTCAAGACAGAAGGCTACAATTGCGTGATAGCGGCCGATGGCAAAGAGGCTCTGTGGAAAGCGTTCATGCAGGACTTTGCTCTGATGCTTCTGGACATCAAGATGCCAGGTATGTCAGGAATGGAGGTGCTCTCAAAGATGAGCACTGATCATCCTGATACCAGCGTGGTCATGATAACTGCGGTGGGCGATAGCGAGACGGCTGTCGAAGCCATGAAGCGGGGGGCATATGACTACGTGACCAAGCCCTTCAACCTGGACGACTTAGTTATTAGAGTGGAAAGAGCTCTCGAAAGAAGAGGATTGGTACTGGTGAACAGAGAGTATCAGCACCGCCTGGAACAAGGGTTGGAGCAGCAAACAGGGCAGGTGCGGCAATACTTTCACGAAGCTATTGAAGCGCTTGCCCATGAGGAGATGGCTCTGAAAAAGCTATCTGGGGAACTCAGCACTGATGAGAAGGCAGAGCGCAAGGATGTCTGCATGCAGATGGCCACGGTGCTGGCGCAGATGGTCGAGATGCACGAGCCATACGCCCGTGGTCATTCTGAGCGAGTAGCCCTGCTGTCCAATGAGATCGCTCTTCGGCTTGGCTGCTCTGACCAACTAACATGGGATATACGGCTTGCTGCCATGGTCCACGACATAGGGAAAATTGCAATCCCGGATCACATTCTTTTCAAACCGGATCATTTGACATCAG
>SMTZ1_10017757_pt1 | contig 16846 bp, 19 predicted proteins | sample DeeMarSWOR136_30_FD_25667 | JGI IMG/M metagenome (IMG submission 25667)
CCGAATCACAGAGCGGGTACATGGTCGGCGTGTTGGTTCAAACCAATTTCGGAGGAATCCTGACCATCGACGGCGCCCCTGTGGGCAGGGAATTAGCAACGCAAGAAGACCACGCTCGTGAGGACGGCTCTTGCATGATCGTAGTCGCCACGGATGCTCCGCTTCTGTCGCGCAACCTCAAGCGACTGGCCAAACGAGCGGTGCTCGGCCTGGCACGGACCGGCTCAGTGATGAGCAATTCCAGCGGCGATTACGTTATTGCCTTTTCGACCGCCGAGGCTCTTAGGCTGGGAGCCGAGAAGAAAAGAGGCTCCGGCGAGGTATTGTCCAACAGCGAAATGACCACGCTCTTCAGGGCCGTTGTGGAAGCGACGGAAGAGGCCGTATACAACTCACTTTTCAAAGCAACGGCTATCCGTGGCAGAGACAATCACCTTTGCGAGGCACTGCCTATCGAGAAGACCTTGGAAATCTGCCGCAAACATGGAGTTCTGAAATAGCGGTATATCGAAAATTCTTCGAGGAGTATTGGATGTGATCTTTCGAAATGTACGAGCGATATGGTTTCTGTGTGTATTGCTATTCCTATCAGCCAGCACGGGCTGCAAAGGGCTATGCGGACAGAGCAACATCATTCGCCCGGCGAAGTCACTACCAGCGACAATGCCGTGGGACCTGGCCGCATTGAGTGAGCCTCCGGAGTACGAATGGTCCAATCGTGAGAGCCCGGTATGGTCACTCTACTATGCGGGGGAACGTTACAAAGGTAAACAGACGCGCGTATTTGCCTACTATGCCAGCCCTGCGACGTTGAATACCCGGGGGCTGGAAGGCAAGATGTTTCCTGCCGTTGTGCTGGTCCATGGGGGCGGCGGCACGGCTTTCAAAGAGTGGGCGGAGCTCTGGGCTCGGCGAGGCTACGCCGCTATAGCGATGGACCTTGCCGGCTGCGGCCCGGGCCGGGAACGGCTCGCGGATGGCGGCCCCGGCCAAAGCGATCAGGAGAAATTCGGCGCGATTGATGGACCCGCCGAGGACCAATGGACCTATCACGCCGTGGCAAACGTGATCCTGGCCCATTCTCTCATCCGTAGCTTCGAAGAGGTGGACGCCACTCGCACGGCGATAACCGGAATCAGTTGGGGCGGATACCTGACCTGCATTGTCGCCGGGCTTGACAATCGCTTCAAGGCGGCGGTGCCTGTGTACGGCTGCGGGTTTCTGCATGAAAACAGTGTATGGCTGAATCAATTTGCGAAGATGACGCCGCAGCAGAAGGATAGATGGGTCCGGCTGTGGGACCCCTCCAGGTACGTCGGATCGGCGGTGATGCCGGTGTTCTTCGTCAACGGTACGAATGATTTCGCCTATCCGCTCGACAGTTATTCGAAGACCTACGGACTTGTCAAAAGCGAACGCAACTTTCGAATCACCGTCAATATGCCGCATAGTCACGAGCAGGGATGGGCGCCGAAGGAAATCGGGCTTTTTGTGGATCAGTACGCGAAGGATGGTGTTCCACTGGCGACGGTCAGGAGCCCGAAGATAACCAACGGCCAGGTCCGCGCCAAGGTCGAGAGCAAGACGGCCCTCGCCTCCGCGAATCTGCACTATACGACAGGGGCCGCGCCGATCAATAAACTCAACTGGGAGACCGTGCCGGCACGCGTTGAAGGCAAGCGGATTGTCGCGCCCGCGCCGCCGGATGAAGCGACCATCTGCTTTCTTACGGTCAGCGACGTTCGTGGTGCGATTGTATCGAGCCAACTAGTATTCTCGACCGAGTCGAAGTGAACTCGAAATAGTCATCAGGGCGGAGTATGGGATTATGGCAGAAAGGCGAAATCTGAACGTTCAGCATCGTCAGTTGGGATTAGCTTTGTCCCTGCTCCTTGGATTCGGTCGTGGCGTGGCGGTTGGTGCGAACACGGGCTCCTGGGGCGATCAGGCCCGCTTTGCCTACAGCACCGACGGAGAGTCGTTCAGGCGCTTTGGCCCGGAATTCACGATCAAGTTCGGCAACTGGTGCGGCGACCGCCTCGGCTTCTATTGTTGGAACGACAATATTATCGCAGGCTATGTCGACATAGACTATTTTCACTACGACTACGACGGGCCGAAAGGCCGATGACTTCTTTCGGAAGAGGTAAGATTTTCCCGCTCTGAAAACCTCATTTTCTGAACGAAAACCGGCTTTCGGTGAAATTTTTGGAAGAAATAAGGGAAAAAGACTTGACTGAATGTGCTCTGTAATATAGAGTACTCTGTACTACAAATAGAAGTAATGACGTGCCTCAGGAGATTGTGCTATGAATGTATCGCAGGACGACGCCCGAGCGTCGCTATCAACAATCCGGGACGCAAGGATTCAAACCCAAAGGGCCGCAATCTCGACCTATGCGAGTCCCATGATGATTCTCTGGGGGACTCTTTGGATCATCGCGTTTATAGCAACCCATTTATACATCGAACACGGTCAACACATTTTCACAGCGATGAATGTCGTAGGAATTGCGGTGTCCGCTATAATTTTCTACCAGCTCTTTCTCTTGGCTCCCTTTAGCGGCATGCAGTGCAACGCGTTTATCAGCACGGCTGGGATGTTTGCCTGTGTGGTGATGGGCCTCTGGTTCAAGAGCACCTTCATGATCGTCCTGGGGCTTGTCATGACGGGCGTGACGTTGGTGGGTTTCTATCTTCTGACCTCCTGTTATTGCCTCTGGATGGCGATGATGGGAGGCGGGTCTCTTTTGGGTGCCGGTTTGTATATACGCGTGCGATGGAGGTGAGAAATGGCGCAGCTTGATAATATCATTCATCAGACGGTTCGGCTGCAAATAATGTCGTCGCTCGTGAGCCTGGATCAGCGTGAGCGCGTCAACTTCACCACCCTGCGCAAGCTGCTGAAACTGACCGACGGTAATCTCGGTGCGCATCTCAATAAGCTCGAACAGGCAGGTTACATTGAGATTGAGAAGACGTTCGTCGCCCGCAAGCCGCAGACTTTTATCTTCGCTACGGGAAAAGGCCGGGATGCGTTTACTGAACACACCACGGCATTGCAGCAAATCATCCAGGGCACAAAAAATAACGATTGATTGCAGGCAATAGCGGAAAGAAAAGTAAGATGAAAAAAACAATTTTGAAACGCTTTTTTGTATGGTCGCCTTCCGAATTCAAAACAGAAATGGATCACCACAAACGACAACAAAGCAACGCGGAACGAACAATGCAAATCAATGAAGGGACAAAACGATGAGCAGGTCAAAGGTATGGTTATTGTCATTGGCGGTACTGATTATCGCTGTGCTGGTCTCACTGCTCGCAGAGTGCGCGGTTGGGGCCCGGCGGGAAGAACCAGCGTGGTGGCGAACGGATCTGCTGCCGCCGAAGCAGGAGTCCGTCCGGGGCGAGGGGCTCACCGCTCGGTTTTACTATCCGGCGAAGGGGGATGGACCCTGGCAGCCGGTTGTCCTGCTGAGTGGATCACAAGGAGGGCTTGTCACCGCCAAACGGCGGATCCACCCGCTTGTCTGTTCAGGATATTGTGTGCTCGCGGTCGCCTATTTCAAGGCAGAAGGCTTACCAGACGAGCTGATCAGTGTGCCACTGGAGTTCTTCGACAAGGGCAAAGCATGGTTGGCCGAGAACCCGAAGGTCGTTCAAGGCGGAATTGCTGTTGTCGGCGGTTCAAAAGGTGGCGAGCTGGGATTGTTGCTGGCAAGCCGTGATTCCGACGTCAGATGTGTCGTCGGAATTCTTCCGGCGAGCCACGTCTTTCAAGGCATTGCTCCCCGGTTTCATATGAGCTCGTCTTGGTCACACAAAGGCAAAGACCTGCCGTTCGTACCCTACGTGTTCAACGCCACTCTGTTCAGGGCAATAAAGAGCGGCGGATTCCGCGACGTGTACCAAGAGGCGCTGGCAAACGCAGGAGAAGCGGGGGAGGCCGCTAGAATACCCGTTGAAAAGACAAATGGAGCGGTGCTCCTGCTTTCTGGAAGGAAAGACCAGATATGGCCTTCAACAGACATGTGTGAGACGATCATCAAGCGACTCAAGCAGGCCGAGTTCCCGCATGCCTTCAAGCATGTGGCCTATGACACGGATCACAGCGTCGGTTCTGCACGCGAGCACTGGATTGAGATAACGGCTTTCTTGCGGAAGCACTATACGGTCGAAGATCAGACAAAACCGCGATGCGACCCGTGGTCACTGTCGGGCGCGAGCAGTCCTGGCGGAGTATGAATCATGAAGAGGCCATCTAAGTTCACACTGTGGTACAAAGTAGCCTGCCTGCTCTGCGGAGCGCGTGATTTCCATGGACAGGAGCGTGACCAAGAACGGGACGAACAGCGACGTAAGAAAAGGGAAAGGGCCATGGATCGGATCGTCCACATTGAGGAGGGCATTGTCTGGACGATCCCTTCAGCGCCCCGCTTATGCGACGAGCTGGACATCCAACGGGACAGGGTGGACATCGGGGGCTGCACGCTCTACTGCGAACAGGAGGGAGAGGGCACGCCACTCGTTCTCGTCCACGGTGGGCCCGGTGCGACGCACCACCACTTTCATCCGCATTTCTCGCGGGCCGCTGCGTTCGCTCGGGTCATTTACTACGACCAACGTGGATGCGGGCTCTCTGACTACAAGCCGGGCGACGGATATACAGTGGACCAGTCCGTGGATGACCTGGAGCGGCTCCGGCAGGCACTGGATATCGACCAATGGGTCGTGCTCGGCCACTCTTATGGCGGCATCCCGGCTCAGTGTTACGCCATCAAATACCCCGAGAACCTCAAGGGCCTGGTGTTGGTGTGTGCCTCGACGGGGCTCCACGGCCAATCCTTGCCCTCGAGGGCGCGCGATTTCATCTCGCAGCGGGAACGGGAGAAGATCGCCGAGATCCGAACCACCCCCGGCCTCTCCACGGCCCAGATGGTGTACAACAACCTCCTGAATGGGGATTGGAAGCGCCAGTCCTACTACAAACCCAGCCGCGAGCGGATGGCGCAGATGATCCGCTATGAGTGGGTCCATGACAGCAACTTCAACTCGACAATGAGTGAGTCCGCCGCAGAAGTGGACCTTGAAGGTGCCTTCATTCGATGCCCCATTCCAACACTCATCCTGGAAGGGAAGTGGGACATGTCGTGGAACACGGGCAAACCGGCGAGATTCCACGGAAACCATCCCAAGGCCAAACTCGTTGTCTTCGCGGATTCGGGCCACAGCGCCTTTGAAGACGAGCCGAAGCTGTTCTTCAATACGTTGAAGGATTTCATTATTGATCTGCCGCACGTACCGGCCGAAGAGTTGGAGCAGTGGAAGGGCTATCTGGTGACGTGGCGGCAGAAGCAGCAAGAGAAGAAGGCCTCCTTGCTGGGCGCAGAGATAAGCCCCGGAGAAGCGCAAGCCATCGAGTATTTTGAGAAGACGAAATGGGAAATACTGCGGGGGCAAGCGTTCAGCGACCAGTCCACGCCGCCCCATGCTTTCTTGACTCTCATTTCGGCCTATTGCCACAAAGACCCAAATGCTCTCGAACAGATACTGCCCCTTGTCAAGCGGCAGCAGTTCAAGAAACTGTCGTCACCGCAAGTACGAACGAAGATGTTAGATTTTGTTCAGGTGTCGACCGTCTGTAGAATTCCGGTGTACAGCGGATCGCCGAAAGAGTCCGACGTATGCGCCGTCTATACGAGTGCCTCGCCTGACAAGGAAATAGACCAAGCGTTCTCGTTTTGCTTCGTTGAGGGGGCATGGCGGTTTGCAGGCAGCACGAGTGACATATACAATTGGATACCACAGGCCCGGCAAGTCGAGGCTATGACAAGAAGCATTCTGGAGTTGGAGCAAGAGGAGGCGAAGGACGGCCCATGACGTGTGCTTAGCGTTGGTCGCACCGGTAACTGGCGTCGTCTTTGACGGCGTAGAGCCGAGCCGAGGATGAGCGAATTGAGCCGACAAAATGGCCAAGAAGATAGCCGACTCCAGAACCTCTGTATTGTTCGAGCGATTCGGCAGAAAGCTGTTGCGGTCGTATATGACTCTTAGGAGCGGTTGGATAATCGCGGAATTATATCCAGCCACGTTGGATTGGGCCGGAGAGCACAGGTGGATCGAGCGGACCGGTTCAGGTTTTAGCTATTGTACCGTGGGCTAAATCAACGTTGTCCTCCTCCGCCTCGCCTTCGGCATCGTCCGCGGCCTTGTTTTGGGCCGGCGGGACCGGGGCCAAAGCGGTGAGGTCCGGCCGTGCCGCGGGCATCTTGCCCACGATTCGAGGGCGGGACGCTCTCGACAGGAGCGGCGATGATTTCAATGGGACCGCCTTTGATGAGCAGCGCTTTTCCATTGACCAGGGCGTCGGCGATCTTTCTGTGAGCCGATTCGAGGATCCTGCCGAGCGTCTGGCGGGAAATGCTCATCTTCTCCGCAGCGTCGGCCTGATAGAGCCCCTCAAGATCGGTCAGGCGGATGGCCTCAAACGAAAGAGGGATTCCTCTCGGTTTGTAGTAATTGGTTTGTGGCAACTGCGCCACGCGTCTGCAATGTCTCGGTCTCGGCATATCAAGCGTTTCTTTAGTGGTTTCTTTTCAAGCACCTGTATCGGTACGATTGTCCGTCTTCGGTCTACTGCGATACTCCTCTAACAGAGCTCGAAGGGCCATAACAGCCAGCTCCGCGCAGTGCTTGCTTTCCTCCGGCAAGCGATAGATTTTCCCGTTACCGTCCTCGCAACGTAATTGGCGCATGCGACGGTGGATCCGCAGCCATCAGTTATGAACTTGACATCATGTATTCTCCCATCCTTGATGCTCAAAAACATCTCGATCGTATCCCCGCAGACACCCGTGATACGAACGTGGCTGTCCGGGCTCTCTATTGTGCCGATATTCTTGGCATTGAAAAGCTCGTCTTTGAACGTCTGCGAGTAGCCTGCCAATATGGCTTCCTGAAGGCTCTTGACAAGTTCATCAATGTTTTCTGCCATTCTTCCAGGCCTTGTTTTCTTTTCTCAATGAGTTCCATCCGGCCGCACGCCACTGAGGAGCTGATAGCACGTCCTCTCATATGAACACCGGCATCACTTTCTTAAACGTTTGTTCGTGTGCGGTGTAATCCGTTCGGATGTCGTGCTTTCGTTCCTCGTTTTCAAAGTTCCCACTATGTGAAGTTCGGCAGCAGGCGGTATTCCGGCGGAACTTCTCAACCAATTGGTGCAAAACAGACAACTATTTTCACTGAATCAGTGATCGCAGACATTATCTCCAATTTCGAGTGCGTTATCAAGATAAGCTTTGACCAATTGGTCGGGATCTTCGGTGGAGGCGCCGACGATGACTTTAATATTGTTTTGGGCAAAAAATCACATCGGCTTTCTGCTCGCTGAGCCATTTCGGTAGTACGCCCGGCTCGCGAGCCGGGGGCTGTAATTTTGTTACGTTAGCGATTTCTTTTGTCTGTTCGTTGACGTCCACCAAAGCGAATTCTTCACAATGACCAAAGTGGGCCGACAGTTTTCCGTTTGTTGTTGGAATGGCGATTTTCATTGTGTCTTTTTTCTCCTTTTGATTCATGTAGTTTTCTTTTTCCAGGGCAGGTCTAACCGAGGTTTCGACAAATTGCCCGTCCAGTTCAAGTACCGGCTGGAACGCTAAGCACATAGCCTCAGCCGTCGGATTCCGAGGGGCGGTATCGACGAACGGCGCGCCCAGGTCACAGGCGTGGGCCAATGCGGGATCCATCGGGATCTTGCCTAAGAACGGCACGCCGAAGTCTCGGGCCATCTCCTGGCCGCCGTTGCCAGCGAAGACGTCTATTCGCTGATTGCAGTGCGGGCAGACAATGCCGCTCATATTCTCGATCACACCGAGGACTGGCAGATCCAATTGCCTGCAGAACGTGATACACTTTTTCACATCGACAACGGCGACTTGCTGCGGCGTCGTGATAATGACGGCCCCGTCGATTTTTCCAAGGAGCTGAGCGATGGACAAGGGCTCATCCCCCGTCCCGGGCGGGCAATCCGTGATGAGATAGTCCAAATCGCCCCAGCAGACGTCTGTTACAAACTGTTTGATAACGTTATGCTTCATGGGACCGCGCCATATCAAGGCGTCCGTGTCATTGCGCAGCAGGAATCCGACGCTCATGACCTTAAGTGTGTCACTGTAGACGGCGGGCATGATCTTGTCACCCACGGCCTGCACCTTCATCCGTTCGAGGTTCAGCAGCTTCGGGATGCTCGGCCCATGAATATCAATATCCAGCAGTCCGACATTCTTGCCCTGCATCGACAGCCAGACCGCCAGGTTCACGGCAATGCTGCTCTTGCCGACACCGCCTTTACCGCTCAAAACAAGAAACGTGTGCTTCACATTCTCCATTTGTTGCTCCTTTCATATCCGTCGTTTCCCTAAAGGACGCCTAATACTGACTCCCATAGGGATACGATCTGGCCCTTGAGGCGGCCGTTCGAGTATTCGACGCCGCTCTTGGCCGCAATCTGGGCCTTTGTCACCGCCGGGTCGTAGGCAATTTCACCGGCGATTTGCAGATTCCGCGAATGTGCTGCGTCCCTGATTTCGGCTGCGATGCTCGGATTGATATCCCATTTGTTGATACAGATTGCTGTGGGAATATTGAAATGCTTTGTGAGCTCGATGACCCGATCGAGATCGTGCCGGCCCGAGAGGGTCGGCTCGGTGACGACCAGCACCCGGTCCGCCCCGGTGATCGAGGCAATCACCGGACACCCGAGGCCCGGCGAGCCATCCACGATGATCAGGTCGCTGTTCTGCTCGGTGGCGATCCGTTTGGCCTCCTTCCGTATGAGACTGACCAGCTTGCCGCTATTTTCCTGGGCGATACCAAGCCGGGCGTGAACCATGGGCCCGAACCTCGTCTCCGACACAAACCACTGGCCATTGACGGCCTCCTTGAACTCAATCGCATCGACAGGACAAAAGTGAACGCAGACGCCGCATCCCTCGCATGAGATAGGATCAATCGTATAGGTCTTTTCGACGACGTCGTTGCCGGGTCCGTCAAATGTCGCCGCATCGAAATGGCAGACGTCCTCACATCGGCCGCAACCGATGCACTTGTCCGTCATGATGGAAGCTAATTTGCCGCCGCTGAAATCGGTGGTTCGCTTCACATCGGGGTTCAAAATGAGATGCAAATCCGCCGCATCAACATCACAATCGGCCAGAACGGCGTTCTTCGCGAGAGCCGCGAACGACGCAACGATACTCGTCTTACCCGTTCCACCTTTACCGCTAATGACCACGACCTCTTTCATCTGTGAGCTTCCATAGCGCCAACCAGATCAACAAAACAATTCCTATACTCCGGCAACTCCCGTACGATCATCTTGCCCGACGAGTATAGTTCGGCGATGCGTCGATCGTCGGGTAGTCTTGCAGCGACCCGTATGCCCTCGGCTTCGCAGTACTCTTCCACTTTTTCATTGCCGACATCATAGCGGTTGATGACAACGGCGAAAGGAAGACTCAATTCACGTACCAGCTCCACAGCCAATTTCAAATCGTTCAGGCCGAACGGCGTTGGTTCGGTAACAAGCAAGACGAAATCTGTATCTTTGAGCGCCTCGACGACCGGACACGACGTTCCCGGCGGAACATCAATGATCGCCAGGCACTCTGGGTGTATATGTCTTTTGACTTCCTTTATGAGAGTCGGTGTTCGTACATGCCCTATGTTCAATTGGCCGCTCACGAATTCGATTGCGCCGGCTTTGCCACACGCAAGGGTACCAATCTCCAGCGGTTTCGGTGTTATCGCGTCATCGGGGCACACGCGGAAACAGCCGCCGCAGGCGTGGCAAAGCTGCTCAAACGTCAACACATTGTCTTTGATGCAGACGATGGCGCCGTACTGACAGATTTGCCCGCATTGACCGCAGGCCGTGCATTTTTCCGTATCGACCTGCGGCACGTCGATCGTCACCTGTCGGCTGGCGGCGATCTGCGGCCTCAAGAAAATATGGCCGTTCGGCTCCTCAACATCGCAATCGAGGTACTGAACCTTGTGTCCCGAATCACAGGCCGCCGAGGCGAGATTCGTGGCCACCGTCGTCTTGCCCGTCCCACCTTTGCCGCTGGCGATAGCCACAACGAAGTTGTCCAGCATGTCACTTGTCCATACCGAAATGAGATGGGACGTTCGGGCCCTCTGCGATCGTCAGCGTGCCGCTCTTGAAGTGCTCCACGGCCTCGGCGACGGTCCCCGTCACGCCGATGTAGAGTTTGACGCCGGCCGCGTCCAACGTGCGCTGGGCATTCGGACCGCAGTTGCCCGTGAGCACCGCTTCGACACCCTCGTCTATAACGCGCTTGGCTGAGCCGATGCCCGCCGCACCACCGGCGACATTCTCATTTTCAATGGCGACAAAATCCATCGTATCCGTGTCGCAAACAATGAAGAAGGCCGCCCTTCCAAATCGTGGATCGACCTCAGAAATCAGGCTTTCTCCGGTTGATGTCACTGCGATTCTCATAAGACGCCTTTCATAATTGAGTAACAGCGGGGCTTTTGAAAAAGTCCCAAAGTTCTGTTTTGAGATTGCCGCCGGATTCTTTGAATCGCTCGCAATGACATGAAAACGCACTTTTTGTCGTTGCGAGGAGCGGAGCGACGAAGCAATCTCCTCTTTTTCAACAGCTCTACGGTCGCTTGTTATTTGTTGGTTTTGGCTTCGAGCTGCTCGATGCGCTGATTGATTTGGCTCAGTGCATCCTGGACATACTCGGCCTGCTTTTTCAGGCCGTCAAGCTCTTGTTCGGCCGTCATCGTCGGGGCAAACGGTCCGGCTTGCGGCATGAAAGGGGTCAGGGGACCACCCCAGGCCGGATAGCCCGTCGCGTGGTACCAGTGTCTCCAGCCGCGACCGCCGCCTCGGCCCCGGCCCCAATAACCTCGCCCCCCGGCGGGACTCATAAAACCAGGCGCCCCATAGCCGGCGCAATATCCCGCAGCTCTTCCCGTCATCGGCCCCATCCCGCCAGGGCCTGTTCCGTCTCCACGTGGCATAATATATCCCTTTCAAACCTTAAAATTAGCTGTTATCATCTGTTATTCTCTTGTCGTTTTTGTTCCACACTCGCGACGTGTGCCTTTGACCACAAACGTGATTTTCTCGTGAAGCCGTGTATCACTCGTCGTCATCCGGACCGAATCAAGTACCTGGCAGACAAAACAGGGAATACAGTCGAAGTAAGTCTTCATGGGCAGCAAATCTCCTCGTCGCCGCGTGGTATGCTTTTCTCCGGCGTTATTGGCGCGTGTTCTGTTCTAAGTGTCTTTCTCATATTCTATATTATGGGCATATGCTCATAATAGTTCAAGAAAAAATCTTGCAAAACAGAAAAATTTTTCAGCGGGGGATGTGGGTCGGATCAGACACCCTCGCGGAAAAATGAAAAATCGCGTGCAATTGACGCGATCCACCCGTAGAATCGGCCGTTTGGTAACTTGAGTATAACACATGGAATGGAGAATCTCATGAAGGAAGAAATGATAGCCGAAACGGTGTTGGAAACGAATATGGGACCTAAGCAACCGAGTCGCGGGAAGGTTCGCGATATATACGATCTGGGCGACAAGCTGCTCATCGTGGCGACCGACCGGATCAGCGCTTTTGATGTCGTCATGGCCAACGGCATCCCTTATAAAGGCATCGTCCTGACGCGGATTTCGCGCTTCTGGTTCGATTTTCTCAGCGACGATGTCGAGCATCACCTGATAAGCGACGACGTGGCGCGCTTTCCGGTGCCGTTCTGCGACCACGCCGAGCAGTTGGCCGGACGCAGTATGCTGGTCAAGAAGGGCGACGTCCTGCCGATCGAGTGTGTCGTGCGGGGATACTTGGCCGGGTCGGGCTGGAAGGAATACAAAGAAAGCGGTACGGTTTGCGGGCAGAAGCTGCCGGCGGGATTAAGACAATGCGAGAAGCTGCCCGAGCTGATATTTACCCCGGCGACGAAAGCCGAGAGGGGGACCCACGATGAGAATATCAGCTTCGAGCAATGTGTGGACATCATCGGCAAAGACGCGGCAGACTACGTCCGCCAGAAGAGCACGGAGATTTTCACAAAAGCCAGCAAGTATGCCGAGACCCGGGGCATCATCCTGGCCGACACGAAGTTCGAGTGGGGGCGCGTTGACGGTAAGCTCATTCTCATCGACGAGGTTTTGACACCGGACTCGTCGCGTTTCTGGCCGGCGGACAAGTACCAGGCTGGCCGAGACCAGGAGAGTTTCGACAAGCAGTTCGTGCGCAACTATCTGGAGAGTATCAATTTCGACAAATCGGGCCCCGGCGTCGAGCTGCCCGAAGACATCCGGGCAAAGACCAGCGACAAGTATATCGAGGCCTATGAGCGCCTGACGGGTAAGGCGTTTGAGGTGTGAGTCCGGTGGCACTTGAATAGAAGAATCGCCAAATTCCACTGGATGCAGTTGCTGGCGCTCGCGGCGGTCCATTTTGTCGTTGATTTATTTGCGGGTATGCCTCCGGCGATCCTCCCAGCGATCCGGGACGAATTTGTTTTGAGCTTATCCCGGGGCGGTTTCGTTCTCGTCGCGCTCTATCTAATCTGTAACGGTGTTCAGGTATTCACGGGCCACGTGCGTTCCGGCAAACGACAGCCGTTGTTGTTGCATATAGGTCTGCTCTTGAGTGCCAGCATATGTTTGGTGGGTCTATTGCCCAGAGGAGCGGGCGGCTTCCCGGCGATGGTCTCTCTGGCCGTCGTCAGTGGTTTTGGAATTGCACTCGTCCACCCGGAAGGATTGCGAGGCGTCCACCGGCTCAAGCGCATTCCGCCGACGGTGAGTACCGCCGTATTCATGGCCGGCGGTTTTCTCGGATACGCCAGCGGCGGAGCGGTCTCGGCCCTTCTTGTTTCCCGCCTCGGATTTCAGGGTTTATACCCGCTCATTATTTGCTCGGTCATCAGTATCGCCATGGTCATTCTGCTGAAAGTCCGTCTGGCGGTTGAACCTAAGACGCCCAATGGAAGTGGGACCCAAGCGACGAGTGATCGCCGTCTGCCTTTCTGGTTCATATTTGCAATGGCGATGCCCGCGGCCGTCTCGACGACCATTCTTGCCGTCCTGCTGCCGACCGTGCTCAATGAGCTTGGCTTTGAACTGACTTTCGGGGGTTATTCCACTACGATGTTCGGCTTGGGAGGCGCCGCCGGTTCGTTTGTCTGGGCCTACATGGCCCGCAAGAGGGACGAGCTTTCCTGTACCATCGCGGCTCTTTTTCTGACCCTGCCCTTCCTGCTGGCCTATCTCGTGCTGATCAATCACAGGGCGGCTATATGGATATTGTTGGGCACCGGCTTTTGCACCGTTTCGGCCTACACATTGATGATAACCCTGTCGAGGCACGCCACCGGCCCGACGCTCGGCCGGAGGATGGGGGTGATGGTCGGCGGCACGTGGGCATTGGCCTATGTCATCTTCATGGCTTTGTTGCTTGCTGCCGAACATTTCCGTTTTGAGACCAAAGCCATTTTACGCTTAACTCCCTGGGGTTATTTATTCTCCGGTCTCTTCGGCAGTTTTCTCGTGCTGAGGATGCGTAGAGCAGTTTCTGCGGAGAAAGCTGGAAAGATCTGAGGCCATTCATTTCTAAGGGAAGCATTTTTAGGTTCAATGATCTACCAACAAGGTACGAATCATCCACGAAAAAGACCGATCTGCTGGCGGTTCACAATCCTTACGAAGAATATGTGCTGAGACAGCAATAGTAATAGTAGTAATCGCTTTTCCAGCTCGCCTAAGTGTCCGTTTTCGAACAGGCTCATCCCAAAATCGGACACACGATTTGTCCGGTGCACAACGAAACACTTCTACATAACGCCTTTTCAGGGCCTTAAGAAGGACGTTCTAAAAAATTGAGCTTGGCACGATAGTTGCTTATCTTCCCGGCATACATTGGCTGATAATGTCCTTTTCATATGTGTCGTATTGTCGCTGTTTTTCTTCAGCGATAAGGATCGAGCCGCCAGCGTTCAGTGTTGGGTGGGATCCGACGCAGAAAAACATGTGATTAATAGAGAATACAAAATCCAGAATACGAAAGGGGTCGTAAATGAGAACGATATGGCACGACATACGTTTTGGGCTTCGTCAGTTGCGTAGGAGCCCCGGTTTCACGGCGGTGGCGATACTGTCCGGTGGCGATACTGTCGCTGGCCCTGGGCATTGGAGCGAATACGGCGATCTTCAGTATGATCAACGGCATCCTGTACAAGTCCCTGCCTGTCCGCAATCCGAATGAGTTGCGTGTAATCAACTGGGTAGGTCATAAGCAGCTGCGTCTACGGAATGGGCGCTGGCATCGTTACCAAGGTAACATTGTCCGAACCAAGCCTCATAAATATTACGGCGGATCTTTTTCGTATCCCGCATACCGGGACTTTGCGGAACAGGCAAAAGGATTCTCCGATATTTTTGCCTTTTCCAACGGTGAGCATCGCTTCTCAATCAGTGCAGGAGATACCGCGTCTTTTGCAAACGTACTGATGGTGTCGGGCAACTTCTTCAAGGGCTACGGCGCACGGGTCTTGATTGGAAGACCGATTACACCCGAGGATGATCGCCGCGATGCCGATCCCGTGACGGTCATCACGTATAATCTGTGGAAACGGATCTTTGGCCTTGATCCCCATGTCCTGGGCCGGACACTCGCGTTGAGGAATGTGGCCTTCACTGTCATTGGTGTGCTGCCTCGCGATTACGTAGATCCCCTGGCTGGTGAAAGGCGCATCGATTTCTATGTGCCCATGATGGCCCAGCCGCGACTTCTGCCCTATGATAGATGGTTGGATTCAGATAACGTATGGTGGGTTCAGATGATGGTGCGGCTGGCTCCCGGAGCCGATGAGACCCAGGTCCAGACATCATTGGAGCTTCTTTTCAGCCATGCTCTGAATCGTTCTGAAGTGGAATTTGACGACAGACCCGGGATCTTGTTGCAGAAAGGTTGGCGAGGAATCTTGGGTAATCGTGGGAGGATAGCTGAACCCTTGTGGATTCTGCAGTTTGCGGTGGGTCTGGTCCTGTTGATCGCCTGCACGAATCTGGCCGGCCTGCTTCTGGCTCGCAGTGTGGCCCGTCAACATGAGATGGCCGTGCGGGCGGCGATGGGCGCCGGGCGGTGGCGTCTCATACAACAGTCACTCACGGAATGTATGGTTTTGTCACTGGCGGGTGTCTGTCTCGGATTGGTATTCTCTGTATGGATAAGAACAGCACTAACCGGTTTTATCATTGATCCTTCAAGCAATAAAGACTTCCACCTTCGGGTTGATGCGAATGTCTTGATGTTTACTCTGGCCATTGGTGTGGTTACTGCCTTATTGTCCGGCCTTTTTCCGGCACTGCGTGCCGGAAATACCGATCCATCGGCCGGGCTCAAAGACAGTGGGAGTCGCGGCGCGCCTCGGCTCCGCCTGGGGAAAATTTTGGTCACTGTGCAGGTGGGTTTGTCCGTCATTCTGGTTATGGCCGCCGGACTCCTATGCCGAACCCTGATCAATCTATATCGAACGGATAGGGGATTCGACACGGAGAATATCTTGTTGGTGGACATTCAACTTACCCATTCTCTTTCCAAAGTGAAAAATTACAGACAGTATCATCCTTCAATGCGTCAGAAAATTGCGGCAATCCCCGGTGTTAAGTCAGTAGCCCTATCAAATTGGACATTGCTGGGCGGAGGCAGACGAAGCCCCGAAGTCTCGATCCCCGGTCGTCCCGATGCAGAGCAGCGAGAGTCACATGAACTGGTCGTAACTGACAAGTACTTTACGACCATGGGAATCAACCTCCTGCAAGGGCGTGACTTCCTTGCTACAGATACAGAAGGCTCCCAGCGTGTCGTCATCGTCAATGAGGAATTCGGACGTTTGTTTTTCCCGGATGAGAATCCTCTGGAGCAGTTCATCAAGGTCTGGGACGAGCAATGGCAAATTGTGGGTCTGTGCAGTGACCACACATATGAGGATATACGTCGAGACGTTCCACCGATTTTTTATCTGCCTCATAGTCAAGGAGATAAGGAATTCGATATGACCTACGCGATACGCACTGTGCTCCCGCCGCTATCGCTGGTACCTGCCGTGCGCAAGGCCGTAGCTGAGGTCGATCGCAATCTGCCACTGGAAGGGATCACGACGCAAGAACTCGCAATCAAGGAATCTATTGCTCAGGAACGCCTCTTTGCATTGCTTTCCGGCAGTCTTTCCCTCCTGGCCTTGGTGCTATCCTGCATCGGCCTGTACGGATTGATGGCCTACAATGTCTCACGACGAACCGGTGAAATGGGCATTCGCAAGGCGTTGGGCGCCCGTCCCTGGGACGTGGCCCGACCGATCCTCCGGGAAGCTCTGACACTCACGGCCATAGGCGTAGCCATCGGATTGCTCGTCTCATGGGATGTGATCCATCTGATCCGGGGTTTTCTCTACGGCATCAGTCCTAATGATCCTCTCACGATGATCGGGGCCGCCGTTATCATGGTCGCCGTCGCGGCCCTGGCTGCCTGGATACCTGCACGACGTGCGGCCAGGATCGAGATATACGATATGGATTTCGGATGTTGGTTAAGAATTCGAGTTATACGTCTGTGGTGGTTCGACGTTTCAGATGAACTCAATAGGAGGTAACAAGTCATGAGGCGAGTAACAACACTACTATTAATTCTGGCTGGTATTCTCTTTGCCAGTTCCTACGACGTATGGGCAAGTCAACAGGAGACATCGAAGCATACCATCGTGCCTGGGGTGCGCGTCGGCAACTA
>SMTZ1_10010834_pt1 | contig 16842 bp, 11 predicted proteins | sample DeeMarSWOR136_30_FD_25667 | JGI IMG/M metagenome (IMG submission 25667)
TCGGAAGGTCAGGCTCTTGCCGACCGCCGGTAGGTTGAGGACGCTGCGACCCGTGGCCAAGAACGGCAAATCGGCTTCGTTCCGGATGGCGTCGATCTTGTCCACCAGCGACTCGGCTTCCTCGGGCAGACTGCGGATCACGTCGTGATACTTCCCGGGGATCTGGCCGTATACCTTCTCCTCCAGTTCCTCCTGCACCACGCGGGCAATGGGCGCGTAGTTGAAGGTGACCTCCCGGTAGCCCTTGAGCACGAAGTTGTAGTACGGCAGAACCCCGACCTCGTTCAGCACCTGGCGGAGCTTCGCGGCGTGACCACGGCGCGACGACGCGGCTGTGAAGACATGCTGGTTGGTTACGATCCAGCCCGCCGACAGCAGTCGCGCGATCGCATCCCGCGCTTCCGGCGTCACCTCCATCGGAGACTCGATGTGCGTCTGAATCACGAACTGCTTGATACCGATCTGTAAAGCCTTCTCTCTGAATCGGGCCAGGATGTCTATGAGTTCCGGTGTGATTCGCTGAGGCAGGTAGGCCAGCAGGCGCGAACCGAGGCGAACTCTGACCAGCTCGGCGTACTTCTTGCCCTGCTTGCGGCGCTTGTTCGCCGCCTTCTTCGCCAGAGCCATGTCATAGATGGCATCCAGGATCTGCTCCAGAGAGCGGTCCGAGCTCATGAGCGCGTCGCCACCGGTGACCAGAATGTCCCGGAGCTGGGAGTCCTGCTCGAAGTACCTCATCAGCTCGGACAGCTTCTCCGGCCACGTGACCTTCGGTTGTAGCGCGTCGAGGTCGAAGTTCAGGCGCCCGCGCTGGAAGTCGAACATCCTCTGGCAGGGGGCGCAGAGGCCACCGCAGGCGCGGCCCACCGTGTCCGGGATCAAGATCGCCACATCCGGGTAGCGCCGGTGCACGTTGTCGTACGGGGGTAGTAGCCAGCCGGCCGCGTTAGGCTTGCCCGGTTGGATCTGGTCTTCCTTCTCCCAGGCGACGATGTGGCCAAACTCCTCGACGAGCTGCGTGCTGTAGACGACGTAATAGCGGATGGCGAGGTCGGCGCCGACGGCGAAGTAGGGCACCCGGACGTGCAGCAAAGAGAGGAAATACGGATTCACGAAGAAGGGGATACCTGCTTCCCTGGCCCGGTAGAGTATCCTCATCGTGTCCGGATCCAGCGAGTCCCCCAGCATCTCGTTCAACAGCTCCGGCGATCGGACCGCGAAGTTGAGGTGGAAGTACATGTCGTTCCACCACTCCAGAGCCCTCTCGAACTTCTCCTCCCGCGACATCCCGCGTTCGAACTGGAACTTGGGGCTGCGGATCTCACCGCGCTCCATCCGGTCGATAATGATGTTCAGGATGCGCTCGCGGTTCTCCTTGCGTAACGCGACGATGCGCGGATCCAGCCCGGAGGGATACCTCGCCATCCAGGCCTCGACTTGCTCGCGACTCAGCATCCGGCGCGTGCTCTTGCCCGTGAGCTGCCGGAAGAGATGTAGCATGTCCTCGAAGAAGTAGGGCTTTGCGCCGCCCGTCCCGCGATTGACGGCGAGCCAGATGAGCTTGATGGGATTACTCACCGCCAGCTGGCCGCGCAGGTTGAGGTCGACGAACTCCCGACCCGCGTTGTCGATGTAGTCAAGTAACCGGATCGCCGCGTAGTCACTCCAGTTCAGCGCCTCGAAGGTCTCCCGGTCCGAACGCCTGCCCTCGTAGTAGGCCAATGCCGCAGGGCTCTTGCGCAGCTCCTCCATCACCCAGTTGCGCACTCCAACCAGCGCCTCGGTCTCGTTCTTGGAGTTGCGCATGATCTCATCGAGCTTCGGATTCTCGTTGAGGAGGGTTTTGAGAAGCCTATGCGACTTGACGGTGATCGCGATGTGGTCGAGTTGTTCGATCTCTCTCATGGCCACTTGCTCCGAGCGAGGCGGGATCCAGGTCAGGCGCTCGCCAGGCTATCCGGTCTGCTGCTGTTGCGACGATCGGTCTTCCACGGCGCTTGAGGCGGAAGGCTGCGTAATGGCCCTCACCCCACTGCCGGCGAGCGAGCAGCCGATTGCCAGCTAGTCAGCAAGGACGGCTGCCCAGCCTGCGCAGGCCGTCTGTAAGGGAGGAAACATCCTCGCATGATCCTCGATTAAAGATAGGCTCCGGGCCGGACCTGGGCCAGTTCGTGGGCCGCGCTGCTCCACGTCGTTTCTGACAATTGGGCCTCGTGTGCGCGATGATCGGCGTTGAGGGGAGCCCGGCGGCGTGATTGCCCGTGTGCAGCGGCGGGCCCATCTTGGCAGCCGACAACCCTGAAGCCCTGCCTTGAGCGTAGCTGGTCGACCCTGTCGGGTGGAGGGCGTGGTGGAACCCCAGCACAAGGTTCTGATCATGCGTTGCGATGCCTACGATCCCGAGCGGATTGCAGGTATCGTCAGAGAGGGCATGGAGGAGCTGGGTGCGCGGCCCTCCGGCAGGATCCTTCTCAAGCCCAACGTGGTCATCGCCCACCCCGAAAAGTTCCCACACGCCTTCACCCGCAAAGAATTTCTGGACGGGGTGATCTCGGCGGTCAAAGCCAGGGCCGAGAACGTCGAAGAGATCGCAGTGGGTGAGCGGTCCGGTATCGTCATACCCACCCGCTACAACTTCAAGCAGGCCGGCTATCCCGAGGTTATCAAGAGACACAACGTCAAGACCTACTATTTCGATGAGTCCAGGCAGGTGCCAGTACGATTGTCTAAGCAGGGACGGCTGCGCGACAACGTATACGTGGCGGAGCCGATCGCGAAGTGCGACTACCTCATCAATCTGCCCAAGTTCAAGGCCCACCCGTGGTGCCGGGTGACCCTCAGCTTGAAGAACTTCATCGGTCTTCAGGACGATCGGCACCGTCTGGTGGATCATAACCTCTTCCTGGAACACAAGATCGCCGACCTGCAGGAGGTCATCGAACCGAAGTTCGTGGCTATCGACGGCATCATCGCCGGTCAGAGGATGATGCTGACTCCGACGCCCTTCCCGCTGGGCGCCATCGTCATGGGCACGAACCCCTGTGCCGTGGATACCGTGGGGTGCCATATGGTGCACGTGGATCCCGGGGACGTGACTCACCTGCGGCTCGCCGTCGAGCGGGGATATGGGCCCATGATCCTGGACGAGATCGAGGTCGCGGGCGATTTCCCGCTGGAAGAGGTGCAGGAGCGAACCCGAGGCTTCGAGATCTGCTTCGAGCGGATCGACGACTACTTCCGAGACGACGGGAACCTCACCTGCACAGTGGGGACCTTTCCAGAGAAGCATTCCCCCGACTACTGCTGGGGTGGCTGTGCAGGCGCGCTGCAGGAGGCAATGCACATCTTCAGGACCTTCTATCCCAATACCGAAAAGAGGATGAAGAAGATCCACTACGTGGTCGGCAAAGTGGAGGGGCCGCTGGCCCTCGAGGGCGATGAGAGGGTCATCTTCACCGGGAGCTGCACTAGCTGGGAGGGCCGCATCGACGGGGAGGCCGTCAAGATCGAGAGCAGCTACAAGACGGCGAGCGAGGTGGATGAGCGAAGCACGAAATCCCACGACATGCTGCTCAAGATGAGCAAGGCCCTGTGGAACTGCGCAAAGAACCGTTCATCGCGATACGTTCACGTCAAGGGCTGCCCCGTCTCCGTCGCCGAGCACGTGCATTACGTTTCTGCTTTGGGCAAGATCAGGAATCCGAACTTGGAGCCGTGGCTGATGATCCCGGTGTACATCGCCTATTGGCGGATGCGGGCCAGCCGTTTCCTGAACCGATTCTTGGGGACCACGCTGCGCTGAGAGGATCTGGATCCCATGCCGTCTCTCCTCCAACAACTGAAGGAAATTGGGCTCGTCCAGTCGCGAGCGGTCGGGTGTTCCGTCTTCTAGCAGTCACGGGCCAGGCTTGACGGGGATGGCGTGATAGTCTGAGAGCTTCGCCGGGGGTATCGCCACGCGCAGAGCGTTCATCACCACGACGACGTCGATGATCTCCTGTGCAATCGCGCCGGCAACCGGGGGCAAGTAGCCGAAGGCGGCGAACAGCATGCCGATTGCGCTCAACGCCAAGCCGCCCACGGCGCTCTGCAGGGCGATGGACCGCATGCGGCGGCTGATGTGCAGGAACTCATCTACCCTGTGCAGCGTGCTGTCCATGATCACTGCGCCTGCAGCTTCAGCCGTGATGTCGCTGTGCGACCCGAACGCAATTCCTACCGTCGCTGCGGTCATCGCAGGGGCGTCGTTAATGCCATCGCCGAGGAAGATGGTCTTGGCCCGCTCCGTTTCACGCCGGACCAGCTCGAGCTTCTGCTCGGGACTCTGGCCGAAGTACACTTCCTCGATGCCCACCTGATCTGCCAGATAACGGACTTCTGACTCCCGGTCGCCCGATACCAGCATGACGCGGTCCAACTGGTGTTTGGGCTTCAGGTGAGTGATGAACGACACGCCTTCGGTCCGCACTTCATCACGGAACCTGAAGGTCGCGGCGTAGCGACCGTCGATCAGAATCACGCACTCCAGGCCACCGGCCAACGGGGGCAGAGCCGCGTTGGCAGCGGGGCGTTGCGCGATGAGTTCCTTGCGGCTTGTGACCTCGACGCGCCTCCCGTCGATCGTTCCGCGCAGAGCGTCGCCCGGGCGCTCACTGATCTCGACGGCATCGACCAGCGGCAACCCGGCCTCGCGGGCGGCGTCGAGGATCGCGCCGGCGAGCGGATGTTTCGAGTAGCGCTCGAGGCTGGCGACGAGCGCGAGCAGATCAGAGTCGGCGAAACCGCCGGCCGTGATGATCTCCGTCAGCTTGGGCCGGCCGTAGGTCAGAGTTCCGGTCTTGTCGAAGATCGCGGTGCGGCAGGTGTCGATCTGCTCGAGCACTGCCGGATTTCTCACGATGATGCTATGGCGCGCCGCTAGCGATATCGATCCGATAATGGCGACGGGAATCGCGATTAGCAGCGGACACGGCGTCGCGACTACCAGGACCGCCAGGAAGCGAAGCGACTCGCCGCTCGCACCCCAGGCGATCAGGGCGATCGTTACCGCCAGCGGCGTGAAGTACGCACCGAGCTGGTCGCCGAGCCGTCGCAGCCGGGGCCGGCTCTGCTCCGACTCGTGCATGACCTGCATGATCTTGGCGTAGCGGGAGTCGACCGCCAGCTTCGTGGCACGGATGGTCAGAGCGGTATCGCCGTTGATCGCGCCGGATAGCACCTCTGACCCGGGCGATTTCGACATGATGTACGGTTCGCCGGTAAGATACGACTCGTCCATCACGCCGTGCCCGTCGATCACCTTGCCGTCGACCGGGCAGATCTCGTGCGGGAAGACAACTAGGGTGTCGCCGATGCGTACGTCCTCGAGCACCACATCGCTGACGTCACCGTCACGTTTGCGATGGGCGATCGAGGGCATACGCTTGGCCAGCGCCTCGAGCACCGAAGACGCACTGCGCACGGCATAAGCTTCCAGCGCCTCTCCCCCCGAGAGCATGAGGACGACGAGCGAGCCGGCGAGGTACTCGCCGAGGAGAACCGCCGTCACGATCGAGATCCCGGCCAGCAGATCGGAACCAAACTCGCGCCGGAACAACCTGATCAGGAGGTCGAAAACCAGGGGCGCGCCGCCGAACAGCAGAGCGGCGATCAATGGCAGCTCATGCAGCGGAATACTGACCAGGCCCCCGGTCGGCTTCACCGCGAAACGGAGAATCAGATGGAATGCGATCGCTGCCAGTGCAAAGAGCGCGATGATACGTTCTTTGTGACTCGGACGAGCTGCTAAGGGTGCTGGATGCGTCGGCTTCGCCATTCCACCTCGGGATCTTTAGAGTGCCTGGGTCTCCTGTTACTGCAGGTGCGGATCGCGCTGTATCTGCGTGTTTGAGAATCGCGCTGTCAACGTGACAGTTCGCTCATGGTGGTAACTGGTCGCACAAGCGCAACGCTAGACGATGAGACCTCGAGTTCGCCGCCAGTGTACCCGTCAGCATTCCGGAGGGACGATCAGGATCCCGGAGTCGAGGTCTGGTAGATCAGGCTTCGGCTCCGGAGCCGGCTGCGGCGACGGCTCGCGCTCCAGCGCGAATCCCACGATCTTCGCCAGGGCCTGCTCGAATGAGTAGCCCGCTTGCTCTGCCGAATCCATGAACGAGACGCCTTCTGTAATGTCCGGGTTCGGGTTCACCTCCAGCACGTACGGCTTGTTGTCCTTGAGGCGAATGTCGATGCGCGCGTAATCCCGGCAGCGGGTGATCCGATACGCCTGGATGGCCACTTTCTCGACCTTCTGGAACAACCGCTTGGGGAGGGACGCCGGGCAGATCGCATGCACACGATGGTAGACCTCCTCCAGCGGGTTCCATTTCGCCGCGTAGCTGATGATGGGCGGGTGATCGGGCGGCAAGTCGGAGAAGTCGAACTCGATGGGCGGAAGCACCTCCGGCGGGTCGTTGCCCCATACCGAGACGTGCAGCTCCCGTCCCTCGATGAACTCCTCGACCAGGATCGGCACCCCGAAATCTTCGTACACGTGTTTGAGCCGCTCGGCGAGCTGCTCGCGATCGCGGACCACGGAGCCCTTCTCCACGCCGTAGCTCGCATCTTCCCATGACGGCTTCACGATGAGCGGGAAGCCCAGGCCGAGCCGCTTCGGTACCGTCGGCCCGTGAAGCATCTTGAAGCGCGGCGTCGCGACCCCGTTGTCCTGCAGGACATGCTTGGTGAGCCCCTTCCTTTGGCACAGCGACAGACCGAACGCTGGCGCGCCCGTGTACGGGATTCGGTAGAGGTCGAACATCGCCGCGATCGCAGGCTCGAGATCGGCGTCGTCATGGAAATGCTCGACCAGGTTGAAGATGACGTCGGGGCGGCTGCGCTTGAGCACCCGCTCCAGCTTCTTGAGGTCCTCCTCCAGGTTGACGGCGCGCGCCCGGTATCCCACCCGCCGCAGCGCGCGCACGATATCGTCGTACTCCTCCTTTAGTGTCGAGACGTGGATCGGGTACTCCGGCTCGAACCCCAGCTTCGCAGGGTCCACGTCTTTGAGCTTCTCGTACCAGTCTTCGCCGACATGGTTGTAGAGGACGATGACCGACTTCTTGCGCTCTGTAGGTTGTTCCATCGCCGTGCTCAAACGCTCCTCCGCCTCATCCCAGTGTTGGCAACCGCCAGAAATATACTAAGTTGCCCTGCGAGGAGAGAGACGCCCCTATGGGAATCTATCCGCAACCCAATCGCTGGCAGTGTGGGCCCTTCGCGCTCAAGCACGCGCTCCTGGTCCACGGGATTCTGGTTCCCGAACGGGAGATCTCGAGGGCCGCCGGGGCAACCTGGCACGGCACCGACGACGGCCAGCTCGCCAGGGCCGCCCGCCGCTTCGACTGCGATCTCCTGATGATCCGCAGGCTGGACCCGGGGAAGGCGCGCCGGAAGCTGGTGCGTTATCTGCGCAAGGGCATCCCTTGCCTGGTCTGCGTTCAGGAGTGGAGCCATTGGGTGACGGTCGTGAAGGAGGAGAAGGGCCGGTTCATCCTCCTCGATAGTCGGGATCCGGCGGTGCTCGTCATCGCCTCCTGGCCCCAGTTCAAGAGCCAGTGGGTCTGCCACGAGCCCGACGAGTACGACGAGGAGACGGTCTACACGATCTACGACTTGCATCCGCTGGTTCCCCGAGGCCGCACCCGGACACGGGCGAAGTTCTCGCTGGAGCGGGCGCGCTACTTGCGCCGCAGGTCGAATCGCGAGTTCATGCGGCTCTGGGACGTCTACGTCGAAGACTTGCTCGCCCTCTGCAGGCCGCGCACGCCGCTCAGCGAGAAGGTCATCTCACTCGGCGAGTTCCTGCGGCGGCATGAGGCAATGATCCTCGACCAGCTCGACTTCTGGCACGGCGACATCGAGCAACCCGCCGCGAGGAAGGTGCTTGAGCAGATGCATCTTGTCGCCGACACCTACGGGCTCGTGATCCCCGCCGACGATGAGAAGCGGGCGATCGCGGCCATCGGCATCATCCTCGGATTATGGGCGGCGGCGGAGTACGGCGTGAAGCCGGTCTACCGCGTGGAGCAGAAGCGGAAGCGCCGCTCGTCCTAAAGCGAGCTGATCCAGAGCGAACCTGGATGCCGCAGGCGGCATAACGCGCTCTCGGCCAACGTTTGCCTGCAATGGATCTCTCGTTATCAAGACGGAGGAAGTACCAGATGAAAGCTCACCGACTTAGCCTCATCGTCCTCCTCTACGGAGTCCTCTTCTCACTGGATGCGATCGCCCAGGAGATACCGACGCAAGAGGAGTTCTTCGAGATCGTACGCACGCAAGGTGTGGCGAGCGCGGTCGAGGTCTTCCACAACGTGCGGCGGCAGAACCCTGATGCCGTCATCTTCGCTGAATACCCGATGAACAGTCTCGGCCTACGGTATCTGTATGGGGGTCGAGTAGAAGAGGCTATCGAGCTGCTCAAGCTCAACGTCCTGGCGTATCCTGACGCCTTCAACACGTACGACAGTCTGGGCGAAGCCTACATGATCCACGGGGACATCGACCAGGCAATCGATAACTACGAGAGGTCCGTCGAGTTGAACCCCGACAATCTGACCGGTGTCAGGTACATCTACCTCCTGCAGCACTACACGAAGCACGAGTACCACATCCCGATGCGGGATGGCGTGAGGCTATACACGCAGGTCTACATCCCCAAAGACCGTAGCCGGACCTACCCCATCCTGCTCAGGCGCACGCCGTATTCGGTTGGCTACTACGGGCCGACCTACTTCCGCAGCCGGGTGGGTCCGAACGACCTCTACGCGAGAGAGGGCTTCATCTTCGTCGAACAGGACGTACGCGGTCAGTACCAGTCGGAAGGCGAGTTCGTGGTGATGAGGCCTCACAAACCGCACAAACGAACCCCTCAGGACACCGACGAGAGCAGCGACACGTACGATACCATCGAGTGGCTGTTGCAGAACATCCCGAATCATAACGGGAGAGTTGGGCAGTACGGCATCTCCTATCCCGGATTCCAGACGGTGATGGGCATGATCGATGCCCATCCTTCGCCGCAGGCCTCACCCGCCGACATGTGGATCGGGGACGACTTCCACCACAACGGTGCTTTCCGCCTGATGTATACCTTCGATTGGCTGGCTCGTAGTGCTCGGACGAGAACCGGCCCCTCCACGACTGGGGCTGGGCGGTTCGACTACGGGACCCCCGATGGGTACCAGTTCTTCCTCGATCTCGGGCCGCTGCCGAACGTTGACAGGAAGTACTTCCACGGTACGGTGCCGACCTGGAACGAGTACATGGAGCACGGCGACTACGACGACTATTGGAGACAGCAGAACGTTCTGCCGCACCTGGAGAACATCGACCATGCGGTCCTTCATGTCGCCGGCTGGTTCGATGCGGAGGACTTCCGCGGGCCGCTGAACATCTACTATACGCTCGAGGAGAAGAACCACGACAATAAGAGCACGATCGTCATCGGGCCGTGGCTACACGGTGGCTGGGCGTCGATGGACGGCGACGCACTGGGTGAGATCAACTTCGAGCAGAAGACGGGCGTCTACTTCCGGGAGAACGTCGAGTTGCCGTTCTTCAACTACTACCTCAAAGACAGCGGAACGATGGATCTCCCCGAAGCCCTGGTCTTCGAGACAGGTTCGAACGAGTGGGAGTCCTACAGTGATTGGCCGCCGCAGGAGGCAAGCGAGAGGTCCTTATACTTCCACGCCGATGGCGGACTTTCGTTCGACCCTCCGTCCGGCGGCAGAGAGGAAGCCTACGATTCCTACATCAGCGACCCGGACAAGCCGGTACCGTGGTCGGCGGAGCTTGGCACCAGGCAGGGCCATCTTTGGATGGTCGAAGATCAGCGCTTCGCGGCACACAGGCCGGACGTCCTCGTCTATAAGTCCGATGTTCTTACCGAGGATGTCACGATTGCCGGCCCGATTATCGCCGACCTGTTCGTGTCCACGACCGGAACCGATGCGGACTGGATCGTCAAGCTGATCGACGTGTACCCGGACACGACATCCGAGCGAGGCGCTGACTCCGGCATGCGGATGGGCGGCTTCCAGATGATGCTGGCCGGCGAAGTGTTCAGGGCGAAGTACCGGAACAGCTTCGCGGACCCCGAGCCGCTGGTAGCGAACCAGGTGACGGAGATCTCTTTCGACCTGGGAGACAAGTGCCATACGTTCAAGCAGGGCCACAGGATCATGGTGCAGGTTCAAAGCACCTGGTTCCCTGTGATCGACCGGAACCCGCAGCGCTTCGTGGACATCTATCACGCGACGGAGGAGGACTACGAGAGCGCCGTGCACAAGGTCAACCGGTCGGAAGAGTACTCTTCCCGTGTTAAGGTCCGTGTGCTGGAGCGCGACTAGGAGTGAGTGCGTATAGTCGTTTCGATGGTCGCTAGGTCTTCACCATCCAGCCGTCGAGGAGGTTGATGATCCGATTGCCGTAGGCCGCCCACCTCTCGTTGTGTGTCACCTGGATGATCGTGGCGCCCTGCTCGTTGAGCTCCTTCAGCAGATCCATGATCATCTGGCCCTGAGTAGAGTGCAGGGCACCTGTCGGCTCGTCGGCAAGGATCAACTTGGGCTCTGAAACCACAGCCCTGGCCACCGCCACAAGCTGCTGCTGCCCCCCTGACAGCTGACTCGGGAACAGGTCCTTCTTCGCCACGATCTGGAAACGGTCCAGGATGTCAGCGACGAGAGCCTGCCGTTCCGAGCGCTTTACGTTCCGATAGGAGAGCGGGATGTCGAGGTTCTCCGCCACCGTCAGGTCATCCAGCAGATGGAAGTGCTGGAAGATGAAACCGACATAGTCCCTGCCCAGCGTCTTACGGTCCTTTGGCGATATATCATGCACGGCGTGGCCGTCCAGATAGTACTCGCCTGAGAAATCGCCATCGAGCATCCCGATGATATTCAACAGAGTCGTCTTGCCCGCGCCCGACGGCCCCATGATCGTCAGCAACTCCCCTTTCCTGACGTCCATGTTGATCTGGCGAAGGACGAACGTCCTACCGGCACGGGTCTCGTAGCACTTCTCGATGTTCCGCAACGTGATCATCGCCGCTGACTCTCAGCTGTCGCTCACCCTCGGCAGACCGGACCCTTGCGAGGTCTGCACCGGGTTCCGCGGATTCGTGTGACAGCGTCTTACCCACCGGGGCAAGCGTTGTGCCGGGCTGGCTGAAACCTCTCCATGATAATACGCGTCGAGATCCTATGGGATAGGACCGCCTGCGGCGCCTGTCGGGCCGCGCCTGCCGGCGCTGCGGCCGTGCGGATGCGGACACACCTGTCTCGGAACCGGACACCGGGCGAGTACCGAAGACCCTAAGGGGGTCTGCCGAGCTTCACTTCCGGGCGACTATCACCATCCGGGCAGCCTGGTGATCGTATGGCGCACCCGCCAGATCGCCGAAGGCATCTACCGAGGCGAATCCACATTCCTTCAGAAGACGCGACAGCTCGACCGCCGAGTAGAGCCGATGCGCCAATCTGAACTCTGTCTTCTCCCCGTCCTTTATGAGGATCCAGCGGCTTTCCAGCCACGACCACGAGTCCGTGACTCGCCGCTCATAGAGCCAGATCTCTCCGTCCTTGTCATGCCACTCCCGTGGCGTGAAGACGCGTGCCAGATTCTCCTTACCCATCAGGTCGAGGACCACGGCAGCGCCCTGTTTCAGCGAATCATACAGGTTCTCGGCAACGCGGCGATCATCTTCGGGATTTTCGAAGTAACCGAACGAAGTCAGTAGATTTACGGCCAGGTCGTATTCAGCGGGCCGGCAGAAGCGTCGCATGTCGTCCTCCACGAACTCCACAGCGAGACCTTCGGCTTTCGCTTGAGCGCGAGCCTCGGTCAGGAACTCCCGCGTCCTGTCGACGCCAGTGACCCGGAAGCCGCGCCGCGCCAACTCGAGAGCGTGTCTGCCGATTCCACAACAGAGATCGAGCACACTCCCGGGAGGATCGATGCCTACCAGTCCGATGATTCGCTCCACCTCCTCCGGCGCCCGGTCCAAGCGGTCGCGGAGCAGATGGCCCACGCAGGTTCGCCAGAACGCGTCGTCCTCATACCAGATTGTCATAGCTGGCCCCCCATAATGAGGCTGAGTGGCGATGATGGCATCTTGGCCGGCAGCTGGCAACGAGTGCGGCGACAACGGCGTAGACTGTGCGAGACGCGACGTTATGTCAGGAGGGGGAGGGCGATAGAGATGGCTATGAGGAGAACAATGATCCATTCGAGGATCTCTAGGCGGCGCGCGGAGGACTCATCGGTCAGCTTCTCATATATGCTCTCGAGGGTGCGCAGCTTGCGCAGAGCTGACGCGTCCCATGCTGCTAGATGGAGTCGTTCGGCAGTCAGTCCGTAGACACGGCTCAAGTATTCCTCACCGAATACCTTGAGCGCGTTAGAGACCCGCTCGAACAGAATGGCGCCATCGACCTGTAGCCCGGCGATCTTCCTCATGTCGCGCCGGTAAGAGCGCAGCGGCCTTCTCCAGATCCCTCCCTGCTGTGACACGATAGCGTACGACTCCTCCAGTGCCGTGTCCAGCTGACGATCCAGGAACCGCATCTCCAGCAACTGCACGTTCGCGAACTCGATTACGGTGCGGAGGTCGTCCACATCGCGTCCGTACAATAGGGCGGCATTCCAGTCGAGGATCGCCACGTCCGATTTCCCAAACGCGATCCTCAGGGCGACGGCGTCGCGCACCTCTTGCTCGGAGAGCGCTTCGGCTTCGGAGCGGATGATTTGGGCCACCTGATTCGCGTGGAGTGTCGAGAGGTCGTTGGGCGTCAGGCCGTTCTCGAACTCCTCGATGTGGAAGATTACGTAATCTTCAACGATGTCGGCGATGGCTAGCTCCCTCGTACCGTCTTGCAGGACACCGAGCAAATCGGCAACCAGCTGCCGAGCCTCTCTCGGGAGATCCTCGCTACCATAGATCTCGCCGCTCAGCGTGATGAGCTCGAGGAGTGAACCCGCGAAGGGAATCGTATATGTAGTAGTGACCGCGCCGAAATCATAGATCACCACATCTGCACTCGCCTGGCTCTGACGGCGCCCGATGCGGATTGGATTCGCGTTGAGTGAGATGACGAGAGGTGCGGGGCGGTACTCAAAGTACTCCAGGGCACGACGTCTCTTCGTGATCTTCTGCCTGTGCGTGGCAGCGACGACGCGCTGCTCACAACCCTGCAGGTCGATATGCGGAGCCACGTCGAAGGCGAACAGGACAATGCACGCACCCTGCTTGACACGTGGCTCTGCGGACGGCGTCTGATTCGGCATACGGCTATGGATTCTACTACGTAGGGATCGTTTGAGGGAGGGGCGGCGCGGACGACTGTGACGTAGCAGTGCAGCTCGCCGGCGCGTCCTTCCTTAGAGCAGTTCCTCTAGCCCGAGCGAATCGCCGTACGCGAACAGCGCCGGCAGTCCGCCGGTGTGCAGGAAGACGATCGTGCGGTCCGCTGCGATCAAGCCACGTCGAACGTGATCGACCAGGCCTGCCATGGCTTTCGATGTGTAGACGGGGTCGAGCAGCAGCCCATCACAGCGGCCGGCGAGTCGCATGGCGTCGCGTGCCGCGTCGGTGAGCATCCCGTAGCCGGGACCGACGTAGTCGACGATGCTGGTGATGTCGCCTGGCAGCAGGCGGGTCGACAGGCCGAGGATCTCCGCGCACTCGTTCCCGAACGCGGAGATGCATTCGGCAAAGGTCCAGCCCGGTGCGATCGGCTGGGGAACGGCCGGCAGGCCTACGAGGCGGACAGGCGACTCGCAGTGCTTCGCCGCTATCGCAAGACCGGCCTGCGTGGCGTCCGACGAGCTCATCCAGATCTCATCGATCGTCAGCTCGAGTTCCTCGGCTTGCTCAATCAGCTCGACGAACGCGTCTGCATACGCGACGGCATACCGACCTAGCCGTGACTCGTCACCGACGCGTCCGATGTGCACTCTCTTCCCTTGCGCTTCGAGTTGCCGCGCGCGCTGTCGGATGATCTCGCCGTGCTCCACCCAATCGATTCCTTCCAGCGTCTCGACCTTCGCGCCCACCAGCAAGTCGAGCAGCAGTCCACCCTGGATCTCATCGTCCTTTTCGCCACGGACTTTGCGGAGCAGCAGGTGACATTCCAGGCCGAGCTTCGCGCACGCGGCCGCCAGCTGGCGGCAGTAGTTCGACTGGACCGCAGCACCTGCCACCACCGTGTCCGCGCCCTCCTCGATTGCCTGGCCGAGCACATACTCGAACATGCGAGTCTTGTTGCCACCCGTGGCGAGCCCGGTGAGATCGTCGCGCTTCACCCAGATCTGAGGTCCGGCGAGCTCACGGGTGAGGCCCGGGCAGGGTTCCAGCGGCGTCGGCAAGCTGGCGAGCGAGACGCGCGGCCTTGCCGTCAACACCTCACGCAGCTCGGCAAGCCGCTGCTGGTTGGCGTTTCTCATGACCCCTCCTGGGTGGGCTGATCGCGAGGTGCTGAAGATGTCCGGAGCTTGCATTCAAGATGGCCGGCCGTTCCCCGGTCAGCAACGAGCAGGGCGGCTGCTGATTGGACCCAGGTCCGTCCTTGCAGCCGCCGCGCATCTCGCCATCTTGGTCATGAAAAGGAGGCCTTCAATGTACAGGAACAACGCCGTCTTAGGCCTGTGTGTCTCAGGCCTCTTCATGGTCTCGCTGGGACAACAGGCCGGCTATGAGGAGCTGCTCACCATCAAGGAAGTGGAGGCGGTGACAGGGATTCAGGGCATCAAGCTCGTTGCCCGCAATCCCCAGATAGGCGCAGGTGGAGAGCTCAATTTCGCCCTGGCGGATGGAAGTATGGTTCTGATGGTGGGAGTCCAAGACGCACCTATGTACGACGAGTGGAAGACTCAAGAAGGTTTCTTTCATGAATCGGTAGCCGATCTCGGAGACGAGGCCTTTCAAGGGCCGAGTTTCGGCGAGCATCGCTACGTCCTGATCTTCCGCAAGGGAGGTAAGGCGATAGCTCTCTCCAGTTTCTTCAATCTGAAGGCCGGCGGAGAGCCGTTCTTGAGCCAAGAGCAATTGCGTGAGGTCGCCAGAATCATCATTCCCAGACTCTAATCTGGTCGGCATGCCTGCCGCGATCCATGCGCACCTGCTCAGCGGCGCTTATGCCCACCAGCGGTCGAGATCACGCGGCCGTAAGAGTGTTCATCCCGGTGCACTACCTGGAGGGGAGGGATCTACCATGTCCATTCAGGGGCGTTGTGGCGCGATCGTTCTGCTCGGGCTTCTGATCACGGCGAGCATGGCCCAAGCACAGGAGTACACCGGGACGTACATCATCAGCGGTCAGGCCGGCGTCGTCACCCTCACTCTCGAGCAGGACCAATCCGGCGCCGTACAGGGCCAGATGACCGGGGCCGGAATGGTGGTCCTCCTCCAGGGCGGCCGGGAGGATCCCGGTATAAGTGGGATGGCGACGACCGCCGACGGCGCAACGTACGGATTCGTGGCCCAGCTCGGCGAGCAGGATGGGTACCTGTACCTGAAGCTCTTCCCGTTCGACTACGCGGGCAACCCGCTCTACGACTACGCCGAGACGCTCATCTTCGCGCCGCAGGCGGCAGGAGAGGCCGGCGCCGCACAGGCCACGCCTCAGTACTGGGCGCCGGGCGCCGCCACGGAGAGAAACGTCTACATCAACCGCGTCAAGCTGCCGAGCGAGCGCGTCCAGGCGCTCGAGCGCCAGTACCAGACGCTGATCATGGACGGCCGCTACTGGTACGACGCGAGATGCGGCGCCTGGGGTGTCGAGGGCGGACCGACCTTGGGCTTCATCCTCCCGAACCTCGACCTTCCCGGTCCCATGCCGGCCGACATCTCGGGCGGCGGAACGGCGATCTTCATCAACGGGCGCGAGATCCACGTCCAGGATCAGATCGCGCTGCACCAGGTCTTCGGGGTCACGATTCCGGGCCGCTACTGGTACGACGCGAGGTGCGGCGCCTGGGGTGTAGAGGGCGGACCGACGTTGGGTTTCATCCTCCCGAACCTCGAGCTTCCGGGTCCCATGCCGGCCGACATCTCGGGCGGCGGAACGGCGATCTTCATCAACGGGCGCGAGATCCACGTGCAAGACCAGATGGCGCTGCACCAGGTCTTCGGGGTCACGATTCCGGGGCGCTATTGGCTCGACGCTCAGGGCAATCTGGGCATCGAGGGCGGTATGGTGATCGCCAACCTGGCGGCCGCCATGCAGGCCGCGGCCGGGCGGGGTTACGGTTCCGCCACCGGCGCGGGAGGCACGGTCGGCAGCGACAGCGAGGGATTCATGTTCTCCGCTCGGACCCTGGACCGTAAGTCCGTCTTCTGGTACAGCGGGATGTAGACGGCAGCCCACCGACCCTGGCTGTCGCCGCGGTGTCGGACACGTCAGATGAAGAGGGCAGTCCCACGCTGCCCTCTTTTCGTTCCGGCGGCGTGCCAGTGCTGCGCGTCTTGAGAACCTCGGCCTGCTTCAGCGAGGCCGAACGCGAGGTTGGCGATCAGGGGGGCGCCGGATAGATTCGACGCCAATCTGCAGGACAGATTCGACATTTGGCACTGGCCGGCTCTTCACAGAAAGGAGGACTTCGTGCAGGTAGGCGGCAAGAGCATCCAGTTCGACCCGGACGGCTTCATGATCGACCCGGATCTCTGGGACGAGCAGGTGGCCTCGGCCATTGCCGAGGAGGAGGGCATTAGCGACATGTGCGAGAAGCACTGGGGGATCGTCAACTTCATCCGCAGCTACTGGCAGGAGCACGACTTGGCACCCCCGGTCCGTCTGA
>SMTZ1_10003059_pt1 | contig 16839 bp, 20 predicted proteins | sample DeeMarSWOR136_30_FD_25667 | JGI IMG/M metagenome (IMG submission 25667)
GAGCCACAGCCGTTTGACAACCATTATTTGTGTTCGGTGGCGGTGAAGCTCAGTAACTCTCCAAACTGTGGAGGAAAAGTGAGGCAAATAATTGTCACTCAGGGCTTGACAATTGGAGTTTTGTGTGTTATTTTTGCACTCTATTGCGATACTCAGCGTAGAGTGTATCTAAAAGCCGGTGGTACAGCGGTATCACCGTGAAATGTGATCGGGCTTTTGGTGCCAGGTCCCTTTGTGTGATGCAATGTGCATCCCCGAGAAGGTCTGGCACTTTTTTTCGCGGGAGCGACGAAGCGGAGCCCTTATTTGGACGCTTGGGCTTCACCGACCGCAGGGTCGGATTTTTGGCGATGTAGGTAAACCAAAACAAAGCTATATAAAAGAACAGCCCCGCATGAGTAGCAGCTCACCGGGGCCACGGCATCAGATGTGGCGAGACACCTGCTTGCGTATTTAGTATAGCCTATCACAAGCGATAGGTCAAGGAGAGCCGGCCGTGCCACCTGATGCCAAACGCGGTCGGCTTTTCTATGCCAGGTCGTGGCCGAATCTAAGGCAAGCCAAACGGTCTTGATATCAGAGGGGGTGGGTGAACTTGAAAAAGGAAGGAGAGCCATGGCCAAGAGGAGGTCTTTCCGCTGTGCTGTAGTATTGTTTGTCTTCATCGTTATCTTGTTCCCTCTCCTGTGTCCGCAGGGAGTGGCCGGTGCCACTCCGGTAGATTCATGGGATGAGATTGACTTTTCAGCCCAAGTATTTCAGGTTGATCTGACCAGGGACTGGAATGGTGACAATTGTCGATGGACTACCGACCTGGGTGGAATTGAGGGTCATTGGTCGGCGGGAGTTCAAGTGGTAATAGCAGATGACACAGATCCCAGATTCCTACTTGGGTGGGCTCCAGGGGACAGTACAACAGCCCCAATATATAAAGAATACAATGGTGGCTGGGGCGTAGCGACTACAGAGTTGCCAGCTGGCATGGCTGTAACAGGTAATTACAACGAAGAACACTACGTAATCGAAATACCGAAGTCCTACTTAGGCGGGAGTGGGGCGACCTTCTACTGGGCTATCAATGTAGAAGCAACATGGCCAGATCACTCAGGAAGCGAGCAACAGGGGTTCCCCGCTGATTGGGCGCGATGGACAGCAACAAACTGCTATCAAGACTCAGTACCGGAGGAGCCCACCACAGAAGGGTATGACCTAGGCATCGCGGTGGTAGTATTCGAAAACCCGGAGGGGACTGGCGAGACTACTGCTACCACAATAGCAACAACCCCATGCGGCCCGATACCATCCGATTACACCATGGTAGGGTCTTACGTAGACATAACTACCACGATAATCTACAGTGGAGTTGTAACAGGCGTCAGGTATGACGATTCGCAGGTCGAGTCTGAGCGGAGACTCAGGCTGTTCCACTGTGATGGGACCCAGTGGACAGATATCACAACATCTGTGGACCGTGTTTACAACATCGTATACGGACGGCCTACCACACTGTCATCCTTTGCAATCGGAGAGGGAAGCGGATGCTTCATCGCCACCGCAGCCTATGGAACGTCGACTGCTGAGCAGCTCGATGTGTTGCGGGCGTTCCGGGATCAGGTGCTGCTGGAAAGCACCGTGGGCTCTCAATTTGTGGCGTGGTACTACCAGTTCAGCCCTCCTGTAGCGGATTTCATATCAGGAAGCAGCTTTTTGAAGACTCTGGTCAGGGAGCTGATAATCGACCCCATCGTGAGTCTTACCACGTTCACACAAGCTATATGGGGTAACTAACCGTGGGGGTACACAATAACTTGAATTGAAAGAACGCCTAGCCAGACTAGGTAGTATATTCCATCTGGAAAAACGGGACACTTTCGCCCTGTAGATAGAGGACACCTCAGGCGGCTAAGCCCTGCTGTCTGAGGTGTCTATTGTATAGCCTACTGTCCCTCAGTATTCTAGTCCTTAGGTCGTGTTTGCGCTTAGAGATGTTGTCTGGGGAATGGAATCACTTGGGTTTGCTGTCAGGGACTAAGTCACTGTTACTATTTGATGTTTTAAAAATGGCACTTGAAGAAGGAATTCATATCGGGGAGGCTGCTAATCTACTCGGGGTGGGTACCTTGCTAAACTTCGAATTATCCAAAGACAGTATTGGCGATCTGCTTGGGATACCAAGAGTGAATTTTGGTCCGAGCGATACTATTTGCTCCCGATGCCTGTGCCCCAAATCCCTAGCATGCGTATAGGCTCCATCTTGGCAAGAGGTGGCTAGGCGTCATCTAACCCGGCCGAAGTTCTGGCTAGCTCCCAAGTGTAGTCGTACAGATGCAACCCCTTGCTCAGTGCTATCAGTTCTCCATCGCCAGCACCGATCTCGCTTGCCACATACTCCTTTAGGAGCTGTATTGCTGCCAGATTGGATGGGAACCCTGCCCACAAATCCCAAGACCTGAAATAAACTATGAAGTGCAGTTTTTCGTTCTCAACTCTCGTGTCGATGCCTCTCAAGCAAGGCGGGTCAGAGAGTCTAATGGATTCCTTGCTTCCGACTGCCATGAACCCTTGATTCGTATTGTAACCATCCACATTGTACATCCGAATCAACTCCGGTATCTGGTATTCTAGGTCCTCACCGTAAGTGTACTGCTCCGTGTCCGCCTTAAAGGAAGTCATAAGGTATTGCAGATAGTTCTCTACATAATCCATCGATGAAGGAGGTGGTACCCCTAAGGGTACATCGGGAATGAGTGGTCGACTACCCGGGTTTCTAACCTGTAGTACAATAAAGTCGAGTTCTTTTCTGCGATGTCCAACGTTACTGCCTCGTTCAATAGTATACTCGCGCCCTTGTGCAAGTGCCTTGCGCAAGCACAGGAACCAAGCTTCCGGTAGATCCCTAGCTTCCACTACTGAGATTTGCATAGAACATCACCTCGGTTCTTGGATCGGCTATTGTTGTAAAGATCAAGCTTCATGTTCAGTCCTAGCATTAGCAGACCAAGAATTGCATTTGTCTCTGGCACTAATTCTATCTCATTTGTAGACCAACGTCGAGGGAGGTGAACTCCGGCTTAAGCAGCGATGTAAAGTGTAGAGGAGCATGTCAGAGAAAAGTATATGATACATATGTATTACGGCAGTGCTGGCAGCGCTCGTCATTGACGAGGAGGATTATATGGGTGGTCCCTATGAGCGAGCTAAAGCAGTATGTAGTCCTTCGTCTCCCGGAGGTATCCCCCCTATGGGGGAGGGCGCTGCCGGTGTGACATTTTCCAACTGCGCCTATTCCGGTGATGACGAATTATTGCGACTGGTGGGCGAGCTGCGGTTTGGGATGGTTAAATTGAAGGGAGGCCTCAAAAGCCTCCCCTCAAATCGCGCTTCACCCTGATCGAGCTGCTGATCTCCTTAGCGCTAGCATTTTATGCTAGACATTAGGGGCGTAGCGCGAGATATATTATTCAATCATGACAGATAGAATGTCAACATCTATTAACCTCATCCCAGTTGATTTTTCTTCCACAACTCTGGGGAATCCTGATCAGGAAATCTTATCCTATTCTTCGATAGGTTTTGCTTCATTGCTGTTGCCAAATCGAGCAAAATACCGGGATTGTTGGCGCCGCCACAGCCATATGCTACCAATCACTGCCTATCGCTTAGGCTTCAAAAATTTGATTTCCCTCTTCATTCACTCCGGTATTGTGGTGAAGTTACTCTCCACCCATGGTGTTATCAACTCATCGATGCCTTCACCGCCACTGGAAAGTACCCTCCAGTTGTAGGTGGTTTCCCATGTCAGGGCAAAAGCAAACCGAACAGTATTCTGTGGCGCAGCGAATGTCTCGTCTGCTCTGGTTTGCTAGACATTTCGACGAATTGTGGTTCATACCAGCTGTATTTTCTCGGACTTGACAGCAGGCAACTTCTGTGAAAAGCTTTAAAACTGAGTATATAGGGATAAACAGAAACGAAGCTCGGTGGGTAGCCCGAGATGAGCACTGAAAAGGCAATAGAAGAAAATCACGTTGCACATGTGGGCAGGTTTACACGCATTGTTCCCTATGATAACTTCACGCACCAAGTGAGGTAAATTGCCAGGGCTCTCATTCTAGACACCTCACGGATAGGGTTAATCCAAATATAAAGGGGAGGTCACAATGGAGTACGAGCAGATTCTTTTCGAGCGGGAGGGGCCTGTAGGTATTGTTACGCTGAACCGGCCTGAGAAACTAAACCCCTTCACTTGGAAGATGATCCAAGAGATCCTGAATGTGCTTCACGAGATGGAGAAGGACGACGGCATACGGGTTTTAGTGATTACAGGCGCAGGAAGGGCTTTCTCTTCTGGCGACGATATGAGCGGCGCCTTTTTTAAAGGGGCACCTTGGGAGTATGGGCTGGATATACCTCCGTTCGCCCTGATGCCTCAACACAGGCTCATTACCGCCCTGCGCCAGTTGCGCAAGCCAGTCATTGCCATGATTAACGGCCTTGCCCATGGCATGGGCTCCGATGTGGCCCTAGCCTGCGACTTCCGCATCGCCTCTGAGGAAGCGCGGCTTGGGGACATTCGGATGCAGAAAGGCATCAATCCAGGCACCGGGGCTACCTTCTTGATGCCCCAGGTTATCGGGTTAACCAGGGCAGTAGAGCTTCTCCTCACCGGCGATACCATCGATGCCCGCGAGGCGGAGCGGATAGGGCTCGTGAACCGAACGGTACCAGCGGGGGAACTGAGAAGCACGGTGATGGAACTAGCCAACCGCCTAGCCACAGGGCCTATAAAGGCCATAGGCATAGCAAAAGCTCAGATCTACGGGGAGTTGGGAATGACAATGGACGAAGCATGGGCTCATTGGGCCTCAACGGTGGAGCCGGTTGAGGATACTGAGGAGGGAGTAAAGGCCTTCTTTGAGAAGAGGGCCCCACGCTATAAGGGCAAGTAGCTCTACCCGCGCCACGCTGGGAGTTCAATTGAGTATTGACAAGGTTGAAAAGGGAGGTCGTGGTAGTAGGATGGGACGCTGCTATGAATTGCAAAGCATTTGGACGAACGCAGCGAGACGCAAAGCCCGTTTTAGGTGAAGTTTCTTGAATTTATGAATCTGATATATAAGAACTGTTTACCAGCGCTGCCTCCCACCTCGAGGGCCCTAGCGGCGAGGGCGAGCCACATTGACGGTGATCCTGCGCCCTTTCAACTCCGTGCCGTTCAGCTTGGCGATCGCGGCCTCGGCTTCAGCCTTGTTGGCCATCTCCACAAACCCGAATCCTCTGGATACGCCGCTGTATCTGTCGGTGATGATCTTGGCGGATGTAACCTGCCCGAACTCTTGGAAAGCCTCCCACAATTCCTCTTCGGTGAGCTCGTGTGACAAATTGCCGCAGTAGATATTCACTTTGACCTCCTTTTTATCTCTTTTTCCTTGACATTAATACCGAAATTTCGCCTAACGTTTCCAGCATATATGACGTTGCGACCAAAGGAGGCAATGTCCCGAAGGGCAAGGGAGCGCAAGCCCGAAGCGTATATGCTGTGTTCGGCGAAGCAATTCATGTAGATGCTCCCCTTTCATATTCTTCCAATAAAGTCTCAATAAGCTCTTTAACAGAGATGATTTTATCTATCCTATAGGCGTTAGCTCCCGCAAAAGCAAATCCCTTTTCAAGTTTCCCCTTTTTAGCATTGGTTAATGCAAGAGCAATGCAGTATGGCGCATTCTTAAAATCACAGGTTTTCAGACACTTCCAGGGGCAGTTAAAAGGTTTTTTAACTCCTGATGACACATCTTCAAGAAACTTATTCTGTATAGCTCTTCCCGGTAATCCAACGGGACTGTCAATTATGATAAGATCCTCTTTTTTGCATTTTACATATGCCTTCTTAAATTCTATGGAAGCATCACACTCGTGACTTGCAACAAACCTGGTTGCCATCTGCACTCCCTGAGCCCCTAACTGGATGAATTTATGAATATCAGCACCTGTATATATGCCTCCTGCAGCGATTACTGGAATGCTTTTATTAAAATGCTGCTCATAGGGCTTTATCATAGAGATTACCTCCGGCAGTATCTTTTCCAATGTATAGTCAGAATCATCGATCTGCTCCTTTTTAAATCCGAGGTGTCCACCAGCTAATGGACCCTCAACAACCACAGCATCAGGTACATGATTGTAGTTTTTTCCCCAATATTGAAATATAATTTTGGCCGCTCTTGCAGAAGATACTATAGGAACAACCTTGGTTGTGGCTTTTCTCGACCCATCCAGCGACGATGTTATATAATGCCTTAGTGGAAGTCCTGCGCCAATAAAAACTAAATCTGCGCCTTCATCCACTGCAACCTGTACGAGATCATGGGAATCTGAAAGGGCTACCATTATGTTTACACCAATAACGCCCGTTGTCATCTCCCTGGCCTTTTTTATTTCTTTGCGCAAGGCTCTTTTATTTGCTTCCTCGAGATTTGTTCTAAAATCGGGCTCAAGTATACCAATCCCAGTAGCAGCAATAATTCCAATACCACCCTCATTTGCAACAGCTGCAGCTAAACCTGATAAAGAAATACCAACGCCCATTCCTCCTTGAACAATTGCTAGGTCAGCTTCCAAATCACCTATTCGCAGTTTTGGCATCTTTTTGAAACTCATATATTGCACTCCTTCAATCACATATACTATTTCGCCTCATGTCCATATAGACGAAATCAGGGGTCGCCAAATCCGCTCTGCCATGTGACTTTACAGCCCTATCCTCTCAGCGATCCCTTTCATCGCCTACAGCCTCATTCCCAATCGTAGCGAATGGTGACATCAATGACGAACAGTTAAACCTGTCGCTTTGGCGAATATCTCTCGGTCAGGTCACCGGCCATGGGCAGCTTGTAGCTCTGCCCCTGGTAGGCTTTCACCATTAGCACGATCCACATCACAAAGGCAAAGAGTTCCACAAACGATATGATCACGGTGAACAAAACACCCGCGGGGCTGGGAATCCACTGCAAGAAGCCAAAAACAACTTGAACCGCGGTTACGGCACCGAAGAAGATAATCGACTGCACAGCGTGGAAGCGGACAAATTCGTCCTTCTCCTCTATCAGGAAGAATATCAGACCGGTTAACCAGCCCAGCACATACGATAGCAGCCTTCCGATGTTGCACTCAAGACCTGTGCTGCTCTTCTTTTCTTCGCTCCTTTCTTAGCCCCTTTTCGCAATCTAATTATCAGGGATTTCCCATACCAACTACCATGGCGATGTTAATACCCCTGACCACTGGCTGTCAAGTGGCGACGGTGGAGGCTAGGTATCCTTCATGAACACCCTGCCTCTTTGATTTCATAGGGATTGTACATTATGGACAAATGTGACATTAAAACCCCAGTGGCCGGACGCTAGCTCTTCAGGTCGCCTAAGAATTCTATGATCAGACGGTTGACTTCGTCCGGCTGCTCCTGCTGGGTCCAGTGACCACAATTATTGATCAGGCGGGTGGTGAGGTTCGATACGTGACTTTCCATGCCTTCCGCCATTTGTGGTGTGGTTATTGGGTCATTCTCGGCGCAAACCATGAGTGCTGGCATAGTGATTTTGCTGCCTTCGAGGTCAGCGGTTGTCTCCCAATTGCGGTCGAAGTTGCGGTAGTAATTGATCGGACCAGTAAGACCTCCTTTGCGGAAGGCGTCGCCGTAAACCTTGAGGGTCTGCTCGGTAATGAAGCTCTGGTTTGTGGCCAGTTGGCGCATCGTGGCTTCCAGCCACGCCTCGATATTGGGCTCAATGTCCGCCTCTGCCCTTCCTGGCTGTTGAAAGTAGAGAATATAGTTGAAACGGCCGTCAGGAACCTGTTTGAAGACCTCAGTCGGGCTCGCTGTACCACGTTCCAGGAATGGAGTGTTTAGTGAGATTACTCGCTCAACGCGTTGCGGAACCATCAAAGCCATCTGCCAGGTGATGATCCCACCCCAATTATGCCCGACAATCACCGCACGCTCCAACCCAAGCCCATCAAGTAGACCCACTAGATCGCCAACTAGATGATGAATGTCATAGGACTCGACTCCTTCGGGCTTGTCTGTCTCGCCGTAGCCGCGCAGGTCGGGTGCAATGGCACGGAAGCCAGCACTGGCTAATGCTGGTATCTGGTATCTCCACGAATACCATAGCTCAGGAAAGCCATGGAGAAGCAGTACAGGGAAGCCCTGTCCTTGCTCAACATAGTGCATCCGGATTCTGTTTGTCTCCACAAATCGGTGTTGCCATTTCTCATTCATATCAACCACCTTTCCCAGGACGAGTTGGGGCGAAGCACTACCCGTTACGATTGCAACAGGATTATAGCATACTCGACTTCCCAACCGGTATCAGTAGCACTGGGCGGTACAATTCGCTATTTTGTGTTGCATGCCGAGCAATGGCAGCGGTGAGTTGCGGTCTTCACCAGGATGGCATGGATATGATAGACGAAAAGCTGTCCCCTTTGAGCTAGCTTTATTTAAATAAGGGAAGCTGTGCTTGGAAGAGGCGACGGTGGATGCCGGGAAGTAGCCCGACGCCGGGGCTTGCGCTAGCTCACAGTTCGAATCCTGCTCGGCACGAATGGGACCCACGGGCGAAATTCGGTTTTGCATTATTGGGCGTCTACGGACGAAACGCATTCCTTAATATATCGGATGAGTACAACAAGTTGACACGACCAGTTGTAAAGGGTATGATGCTTCGTACTAAAGTTAGTGTCGGTTAAGCTTATCTCGATGGGATTTTACCCGGGTGCTGAGTCAGCATACCAAGGTCAACTATAAGAATATTCGGAGGGAGAGGGAAATGGTATCTACTCAGGTTCTAAAGGAGTTTGGGCTTTTTAAAGGGTTAGACGACAGCGAGTTGACAAAGATCGCCGAGCTCTGTCATGAACGCACTCTAGATGACGGTACGATGTACTTTGACCAGGGCAAGAAAGCAACAGAGCTACATCTTTGCCGCAGTGGTAAGGTGGACATCATAATTCAGATTTGGGAGCCCTGGGGCATTCAAGTCACAGTTCATACGGCAGGTGGGGGAGACATCTTCGGCTGGTCTAGTTTGGTGGAGCCATATATATATACTGCCTCTGCCAAGATTGTAGAAAGAACCGAGGATATTTACATAAAAGCGTCGGATCTAAATAACCTCTTTGAGGATAATCCTCGTATAGGGTATATATTCATGAGGAATTTAAGCGCTGTTATTAGCTCCAGGCTGACGCAATACAGGAAGAAGTTGGGCGTGGAAATAGCCGCTACAATTAAGAAAGAATGGTAGACTGCTTCTGTAGAAATGACACAGGATAGAGCAGTGGCAGCTCGTCGGGATCATAACATAAACGTCGTTGTTTCGAATCCAGCTCCCGCTACCGATAGATTTAGGGGAAGCATCTCCGCACCCCCTTTTTATATTGTGGTCGTCTGCAGACGACATACAGCCATACTGGCCTCTGTCCATTGCTCGCTTAAGCGTATAGGAACAGGGGTACGAGCCTCAAGCCCCTGCTCCTCGGAAACAGGCACTATCCTCCCGTCATCTGACTTTCCAGTTCTCTCTCCCAGCTATCATCGCCCTCTATCCACTGGTATGGCAAATCGATAATTGTGCCCGGCTGCTTGATAGATTTCAGGACAGCGAAGGCATCTTTGATAATCTTCATCTGGAGTTCATGGTCAAATGGTTTCCCGGTCGTGTGCCCCAGGGGGAAGTCTACGAAAACCGACCTAGGCGGCCTCACCGACTCGGTGACATCCCGTGCCGAACTTACCGAAATGGTTGGTATCCCTGACTCCTCCACTATTCTAGCGATCAGTCCCACGGACTGATGGCAAACCGGTCAGGCAGGAACAAGGAAGAAGACATCCACACAGCCCTCCTTTAGTCTCCTTAATATCTCCGGGGCCATCTCATTCTGCAGGGCAGTGCGGCGGAAGATGCGCCCCATGATGGTGTAGTTCACTGGGGCAAGCTCACCAATGTATCCCTCCTCTTCCAACTCCCTGAACCGCTCTATGGGGAAGATACAGTTCACATCTTTATCGGCGTCGGTGTGATCGTAGTTATTGTGGCTTATAGCCAGCTCTGTAACATCGATATCCTTAGGGATTTCGCGGAAGGTCAGGTCATTCCTATCCGGACTAAAGGGAGGCTGCTTCCCCCTGATGTATACTCCTCCCGTGCTAAGGAGCGCCACGCGGCATTCCTCAAGTTTTTTCCCAAAAGGGGTAAAGGGAGAGGTCTCATTCAATGTCCACTCATAGGGCGGGAATCCTTGAGCAGAGAACAAAGCCCTGGTAAGCTCGATGTATTTTACTGGCGACATTGTAGTCCTCCTTTGTTGTCTCGTTATGGTAATACTTTCCTAAATAACGTGGCGGGGATGGCAAGATGCTAGCAGGCTTCAGATGCGTTGTCAAGGAGCGATGGTGGGGACTGTAAGGGGTCGAGCTAGCGGTGAACCTCTGTGCGTTCACGAAGCAGTCACAGGGTTGGAAAGGGAGGTTGTGGTAGCAAGATACGGTGCTGCTACTCGCTATAATACTGACGGCCTGCCAGGTATCGAAGTGGCATGAAGGACTCACAACGTTATTTTGTGCAATTGAACAAAACGAGAGAAAGGAGGGAGTGAATCACCAATGTATTGGATGGGCATACCCACTTGACTGCCGGTGAGCCGAAGTATTAATATAGCCAAAGTAGTTCATGTGGGAAATCCTGAATTAGAACCTATAAGGAGGTGGAGATGTATAGGGGTGAAGGTAGGTACAAGACTTCGGCAAAGCACTGGACAGAGTCGGCAAAGAAGGTGCGGGGACTGGTCCGGGATATGTATACCAGCGCCCTTGTCGAGGAAAAGCCGGTAGCCTGGGTCATGCTGAGCATGATCAACGAGCTCTTCGTGGCCATGGACGTCTTGCCCGTCTATCCCGAGAACTATGCCGGGCTGTGCGCTACCAAGAGGGTTGCTGAGCCCTTTATGCAGCGGGCCGAGGCCGATGGCTACTCCGATGTCACCTGTAGCTATGCCAGGATCGGCCTGGGCTATGCCGGGCTGTGGCAGGATACGGGGGAGATACCTGATTTCGCCCCCGACGGAGGCATGGCCAAGCCGGCGATGATGGTGGGCTCTAGCATGGCTTGCGATACCAGGTATAAGTGGTTCCAAGCCTTCTCCCGATACATGGATGTCCCCTGCTATAACTTCGACATGCCCATTCCTCCGGCAGGGCGTATGCGCCGCCCCGATGCCGCGCTGCACTATATGAATTATTTCCTTGCCCAGCTACGAGGGCTGGTTGCCTTCATGGAAAAGACGCTGGGCAAGAAGATGGACTGGGATAAGCTGGATGAGGTTGTGCGCCGCTCGCAGAAGACTAATGCCCTGTGGTATGACTCCTTCATCCTCGCCGCCTCCGCTGAACCGTGCCCCATGCCCGTCGAGGATACCTTGAACAACTTCGTCCCCGCCTTCTTTATGTCGGGGTCGGTGGAGGCCCTAGAGTTCTACCAGGGGCTTTATGATGAGGTAAAAGAGCGGGTGGATAACAAGGTGGGCATCATCCCCGAGGAGAAGTATCGACTTATCTGGGGCGGAGGGCTCCCCCCTTGGCATACTATGGACATCTTCAACTATGTCGAGAACCGGGGCGCCATTTTCGTGTATCAAACGTCCTATCAGCCGTTCGCCCCGGTGGAGCTACCCGATAGCATCACCGACCCGCTGATGCGCATGCTCATAATGAGGAGCGTGCCAGCAGGGGTGCGCATCGCCCAGGAAAGAGGGGGGTCGCGGCCGAGGCTGGGTGGCTTCACCGGACTGACCAGCCCTGCCTTTTTTATTGAGCCCTTCCGCGCCCAGGGTGTGGTGATGAGCATGCTTCGCTCGTGCCGGGGCACCACCATCGGTCAGATCCACCAAAAGCGCCTTCTTGAGGAGAGTTCCCCGGTGCCGGTGCTCATCCTGGAGAGCGATATGTGCGATGTTCGCGATCACTCTGAGACTGAGTGGAAGATGAAGTTGGATGCTTTCTTCGAGATGATAGAGGCTAGACAAAAGGCGGGTGGCTAGCGTCATGCCTTAGCATGGCAGGGATATGAGGGTTGGCCTAGCTAGTCGAGTGTGCGTTCGCGAAGTAGTTACAAGGTTGGCAGGTATGTTATACCGGCAAGAATAGGCGCTGCTACACGGTATTATGCTGATGGTCTGCCCAGTATCGCCATTATGCCAGCCGAGATTTTGTATTTGAAACCGGGACCATGGGAGGGCCCCCAGATACGCGGGTGGTCGAAGGCATTTTCTCTTTGCTATGATATCCAGACCATACCTTGTAGGCCCCTCTCAATTTCAACGAAGTGAATTTTGTAACCCCACGGCTCAAGGATCTCTATAAAGCAGCCATTTTCTATTCTCGGGTTTTATCATCCATTCCACCATTTTTCTAAAGCTGTCTTCTAGAGATAACCCCGGTTTCCAATTCATGTGAGCTAGTTTTGCACCGTCCAAAGCATAGCGTCTATCATGTCCAGGTCTAGCTAGGTGGAAATCGACAAATTCTATTTCTTCAAGCTTCAAATCTTCCCCTCGAATTACTTGAGCGATAATATTTGCCAAATCTAAAACGCTCTTTTCTTCTCCTACTACATTATAAATTTCCTCGGGCATCCCCTTTTCTGTTAAAAACGTCAACGCATCCGCAACAGTTCTAGCATGAATCCAACACCTGCAAGCCACCTCTTTTTCGTTTTTGCCGTGCAAAATAACCTTTTCATTGGTCAAAATCGCTCTAACAGTTTTAGGGATGAATTTTTCTGGATGTTGCCGCTCTCCAAAAATATTCATAGAACGAACTACTAAAATCGGGAGTTTAAAAGCATGAGCGAAACTGAAGCTTAACAAATCTCCACCCGCCTTTGCTGCTGCATAGGGGTTAGAGGGCTTCAATCTATCCCATTCTTTAAAGAACACTCCTTCTGGCGCAGGACCATATACTTCATCGGTGGAGAATTGAATATATTTTTTTAAATTCGGCTGATATTTTTTGACGAATTCGAGCAAATGAGCTGTGCCCAAAACATTGCAAAGAATAAAAGGAATTGAATCCTGCAGACTATGATCTACATGCGATTCTGCTGCAAAATGCCAGATGTAATCTAATTCTCCGATCATTTCAGCAGTAGTTCGTGAAATGGGGGCTCTTAAATCATGCCAGATGAATGTAACTCGTCTTTTTTCTTTCTCCCAAATACCTATATCAGTTAAACGGTTTAAATTTCCAGCATAATTCAAATTATCTACGATGATTATCTCCCAATCAGTATTCTTCAACAAATGTTCCACTACGTGATGGCCAACAAAACCTGCTCCGCCGGTGACTAAAATTCTCAATTTTCTCGTCCTTAAATTTTAATTGGGCTCCTTCGTTTCACTTTTTGGCCCAGCATTTCTCACAGTATGCTTATATCAGGCTACCGTGCCTTTCTAGCTAGGAAAGATAAACTAATCCTTGCTCTAATGTCAATAGTCGAAGTCGATCAAACTGCATAGAATGGTTCATGAGGTAAACGCAAACAGCCGCAGGCTTTAAACTTCAGCCGTTTGTGAAATCCCTTTGGCGTAAGTTTTTTGGGTAACAACCAGCCAGAGTCAAGGGCAGTGTGTAAGTGGCGTGTCCCTACGTGTATTATGGGTGGAGGTATATTACAACCACTTCTGCGCTAGCTTAGGGGCTTGTTCGATATCTTCTCCTCAGATAATCGGAAAACCCCTGCAGAATATATATTGATACCTTCCATTGTCCGAGCAGACGCGAGTAATCACGCATAACCTTGGGGAGACAGATAATGGAATATAACATAGAACTAACGCGCTGAAGCTTGGTAAAGTGCTTTTCCATAAATATAAAGTGCCCTCTGATAGCATAATACACGGGAAGACCAGCGTGCCTCTTCTCTTTACCAGGCGCAAACCCCTTGTGCCAGATTTTGGACTTTGGAACAAACAGAATTTTGAAGTCCCTCTTGGCAGCCCGAACACAAAAGTCTACATCTTCCCAGCCGAAGAAAAACCTATTATCAAGCGTACCCACCGTTTGCAGTACTTTACTCGAAATAAACATGAAACAGCCAACAATCCAATCAACTGCCAGGATTTGTTCAAACTGACCACGGTCGACTTCTCCTCTCCCTATGATGGGAGTCCTTCCAGTCCAGTAGTTAATGAAGCCACCGGCAAACCATACTATCTCGGGAGCCTCGTAACAATAGATCTTGCCGCCGACAATTCCAACCTTTCGATCGCTTTCGGCAATGCTAACCAGTTCCTCAAGAAAATCAGGGGCAACCAGTGTATCGTTGTTCAACAGCACGACATAATCCGCTCCTCTGGCCAAGGCGTCTTGCATTCCGATGTTACACCCCTCAGCAAAGCCATAGTTCTCGTCGTTCTCAATCACTTTTGCATGTCCCCCAAATCTCTCCTTTATGAGGGTGGGGTCATCCCCCTCCGAGCCGTTGTCAACCACAACCACCTCGCAATTGGGATAAGTCGCCTGACTGAGAGATTCCAGGCATTCAGCGGTGTCGTTAAAGTTATTCCAGTTCACGAGGATAACTGAGACTTTCGGGAAGGACATAGAGATCGCTCCTTATCTTGTTTTCTGGCTACAGCAATTATGTATGCTGATTGTATAAGTTCGCTATTTTTAAAGCTGTACACCTCATAGTTTTGATCCGCAGACTTCTCCACGAGGTTGACATCGCGCTGCCCATAGAGGGTGATATCGACAAAATATCTGCATAGTAAACGATAGAATTCCTCGGGCCAGAATTCCTTAACGTGAAAAGGGTTTGGGGGCTTGTCCACGCTGGGAGAAAAGACTCTCCTGTTGGGAGTTGAGCAGATGAACAAACCATTCTTCCTCAACACCCTCCTACACTCAAACAAAAACCTTCTATATTGTCTAATATGCTCTATGGTTTCGAAAGAGATGACAATGTCAAAAACATTGTCATCGCAGGGCAACTTAATGCCATCAGCACATATAAAGCTTGCCTTCTTATCCCCACCAAACCTGTCCTGGGCATAATTTATCGCCTCTATTGACATGTCCACACCAACCGCCTTTCTCGCCCCTTTTTTCACCAGATAATCTAATCCGTAACCAGTCCCACATGCCACATCCAAAACAGCCTTGTTCTGGATCAGGCTCGCTGCAAAGATGTATCTATTTATATGCTCCAGGTAAACCCAATAAGGGGTCTTACCTGGCACCACGCGTTCCCCACTAAACTCCATCTCCGTTCGATACATGTCTCGGCAACCGCTAGCGATTTCGTTTATTGTCGCAAGGTGTCCATGAGCGTTAGTGATATGGACTCATAAGGCAAACTTTAGGGACTTCCTGAGCGCAGGCGAAAGAATAATCTGCCCCGGAATGGGCTGTGGAGAACACTCGCACCATCTTACTAACATGCAGACAGTATAACGCAAATCAACCGGGATTTCCTATATCAACTGCTGTGGGTATGTTAGAACCCCTGACCGCTGGCTGTCAAGGCATCTAGGCTAGTCCCTGCAATGTCAACGCCAGGATGAGAGCTAGCCTAAACCTCAGTCAGAAATATGGCCCCCGAGACCAAGAAGTAGACCCCCAGGCCGATAAGGGCCACACCACAGACCAGCAGCAACCCTCGGTATATCCTCTGGCTCATAAGGCGCCTCCCCCGTGCGACGACCAGGGACACCATACTATACCAGCCCAGGTCGGATAGGATATGGCCCAGGTAGAAGACGACTACCCCTATGGCCCCCGCTGCCAGAGACCACAATACATAGGTGGCTCCAACGGTGGCCCACCATACGAGCCAGAAGGGGTTGGCCACGCTCAACACCGCACCGGTTGCAACCAGCCACCGCAACTGCTTTGCCGGATGAGGGTTTACCTCCAGTGGGACCACGGCTCGGCGAGCTTGGCGAAGAAGGGCAAACGCCATGCCTAGCAGGAAGAGTCCGCCGACCACCCCAATGATCCCAGCAACTAAGCTTTGCCCCAGAACCTCGCTCAGCCCCCAGACCAGCGCCAGCACTAGCAGCAGTTCGACTATGGCGTGGCCCAGAACCAGGAGCGGGCCAGCACGAACCCCTCGCCTCGCCGCCTCACTGATGCTGACGGCAAGGAGAGGTCCGGGCATCATGGCACCGGAAAGACCGACGACAAAGGCGGTGCCGAAGATGAGGAAAAGGTTGGCGGCCACTATTTCAGTTTGGCATATGGCGGGGGCAAAGTCAATCAGCCAGCGAGATGCCTATGGTCAGACCATGGAGACTTCGTCAACCTTTGATACACGCTCTTTGAAGAAAATGCCCCAATCCTGATTCTATGTGGACAAACTATTGACATTTCTGCAATTAATGGTCTATACTCCGCCCAAGAAAGGAGGTGTACTAGTGCAAGGATATTGTGTGAAGTGCCGGTCCAAAAGGGAAATGAAGGATACCAAGAGCATAACCATGAAGAATGGCAGGCCGGCAACTCAGGGTGTGTGCCCGACGTGCGGCACCAAGATGTTCAGAATAGGGAAGAGCTAAAGCTGGTATTATATAATCAGCTATTAACGAGGCTGGGTGATCGTAGAGGATACCCAGCCTCTTTGATTTGAAGCGATTGCGCAGTATAGCGTATTGTCTGGCGAGAAAAGGGGTTCTTCCCGCTTTACTTCATTTGTTTAACCATGCTCTACGCTACCGCTTTAGAACTTCCTTCTTCGTAACGAACTTCATGGCGATCGAATTAATGCAGTAGCGATGTCCAGT
>SMTZ1_10003062_pt1 | contig 16835 bp, 14 predicted proteins | sample DeeMarSWOR136_30_FD_25667 | JGI IMG/M metagenome (IMG submission 25667)
GGAGGCAATAGGCATCCCTCGCCAGGATGTCATAATCGATTGCCTGAACATGCCGGCGGCAGCGGATAGCCAGGCAAGCCTGACCATAATCCAGGCTATAGGGAGAATCAAGGCCGAGTTGGGAGTGAACATGACTCTGGGAGCCAGCAATATCTCTTTTGGCTTGCCTGACCGAACCCTGCTCAACAGCGCTTTTCTGGCAATAGTCATCCCGCTGGGGGTAACCTGCCCCGTAGTGGATGTGGCCAAGGTGCGCGCATTTGTCCTCGCCACCGACGCGTTGCTCGGGCGCGACACCTATATGAAGCGCTACATCCAGGCCTATAGAGAGCAGATCAAATAGCGGCCACCGTTCTTGCAACCGTCTGTGCCAGCTTCTATAATGAAAAGCGTTCAGAGGGAGCCAATACCGCAAGTGAGCTCTGTCAGGGAAACACTGAAGCGTTCCGACCTCTTCTACGGATTGACCGACCAGCAACTGGACAGATTGCTCCCCCTCTGCCGGGAGGAGGTCTACGAAGCCAGCGTGGTTGTCTTCCCTGAGGGTCAGCCCTGCGACACCATTTACATCGTCCGCTGGGGCAAGGTAGCCCTGGAGATGGGCCTCCAAATCAGCCGGGCCGCGGAGGAGAGCGCAACCATTGCCGTCGTAACAGAAACCGGTAGTCTGTGTTGCTCCGGCCTGATAGACCTTTGCATCCTCAATGATACGGGCCGCACTCTGGAGAAGACTGGTCTCATTGCTATGGACACCGCAGAACTCAAGCGGTTGCTCGAAGACGACGCTGACATGAAGTCCAAGATTATGGGCAACCTTGCCGGGGTGATTTTCTCGAGGCTGGCACACACCAGAGACACACTCGGACACGTGCTGTCGGTCGTTTTCCACGACCTCAAGGCCCCCTTGGCCGCAACGGAAAGCTACCACCGCGCTATGCTCGGAGGCTTCGCCGGCCAGCTTAGCGCCGACCAGAGAGACATGTTGCGGAGAAGCAGCGCCAGGATCTCAGAACTCCTTAACGTGATAAGCCGGATGACCGATATCTCCCGAGTTGATGCCAGAGACTTGGTCATGACCAAGGTCTCCCTGGCGCAGGTGGTATTGGAGTCCGTTGACGCCATGCAGCCGCTAGCCAGAGAGAAAGGTTTGCTGCTCCAAGCCGACATACCCGCTCACCTGCCACCCATCCAGGGAGACCGCGAACAACTCAAACAGGTGCTTGCTAACCTGCTATCCAACGGGATTAAGTTCACTCCCGCCGGAGGCATGGTGACGGTGAGAGTAATCGACAGGGCAGAGTACCTTGAGGCTCAGGTGAGGGACACCGGAGTTGGCATTCCTCCCGAGGAGCTGCCCAAGATTTTCGATGAATTCTACCGTGGCCTCGATCTGGCTGAGAGAGGGGCTGGCCTGGGACTATCGATAGCCAAGAGGATAGTCGAAGCTCACCACGGCCAGATATGGGCAGTGAGCCCCTGTCCTGACACCGGCAAGGGAACTCAATTCGCTTTCTCTCTACCCAGAGGCCTGGAGGAAACACGCGAGAAATAGATGGCCAAGATCCTCGTAATCGACGACGACCCTGACATTCACATAGTGCTGAGAAGCATATTGGAGGGAAGCGGCCATCAGGTCGTTGCCGCGTATGACGGAGACGAAGGTCTGCGTAAGGTGGTGGATGAGATGCCCGACTTGATCATGCTCGATGTGATGATGCCGCGCAAGCATGGGTTTGAGGTCTGCCGACAACTCAAGAGAGACCCCGCGTATCAGTCCTTCGCCCAGATCCCGGTGCTCATGCTGACTGTGTACCCCGACGAGAGACAGAGAATACATCGGTCCATACAGAAATGGGATATAGCCGCAGAGGCCTACATCCAGAAGCCATTCGACCCGCAGGAACTGTTGGACAGGGTCAACGAACTGCTAAGCAACTAGCATCCACTTCCGTCATGGGCCTTCCCGCAACGCCGCCTCCGTGAGGTTCATGGTCTCCCCTGGCGCGGTGCCGTGTCCATTTGCCACCTTTCGCCTCGCCGCTGTCATGCATGGCTGCTCTCCAGGAGCCTCTTGATTCCAGTATCCGTGCGAGATATAATTCCACATTTACCGCATGAAAATCGCAGTCAGCGGCAAAGGAGGGGTGGGAAAAACCACGCTGGTGGCTCTCCTCTCCACTGTATTCGCTGAAGCCGGTCGACCTGTTCTGGCAATTGATGCCGACCCCAACGCAAACTTGGCCACCGCCTTTGGCTTGCCCGACTCAGAGAAGATAGTGCCCATATCCAAAATGGATGACCTTATCGAGGAAAGGACGGGCGCCAGGCCGGGCCAGATGGCCCCCTACTTCAAAATGAATCCCAAGGTCGATGACCTGCCGGACAGGTGCTCTCTAAAGAGCAACGGGGTCAGGATAGTGGTCATGGGCCCGATCAAGGCTGCCGGTAGTGGATGCTACTGCCCCGAAGGGGCGCTGCTCGCTGCGTTGGTGAGTCATCTGCTCCTCAAAGTGAACGAGGTGGTTATCCTGGACATGGAGGCGGGCATAGAGCACCTGACACGCGGCACTGCGAGGGGAGTAGACAAGCTAATCATAGTAGTGGAGCCGAGCATACGCAGCGTCGTCACAGCCCTGAGGGTGAGGGATCTCGCCCTGGAAATAGGCCTTCACAGCATCGGGGTGGTCGGCAATAAGATCCAGAGTGACGGCCAAAGGGAGTTCCTTCTCTCCAAGATGGCGGGCTTCGACTTCCTTGGCTTCATCCCCTACGACGAAGGCATCGCCCAAGCGGACCTGACTGGTTCTCCTCTCATCGGATCCAGCGACACCGTCTTGAGCGAAGTGAGAAGTATCGCTGCCCGACTGGAGGCATCTGACAGACCCACCCACAGTGAAAAGAGGAGCCACACTGTTAGCGTATCTAATAATGGACGGGAACTTCGCTCCAATTGAGTCTGACACAGGAAAAGCCATAATCTGAAGCTGACAAGGAGGTAAGACTATGCCCTACGACGCTACCACAATGAAGGACTGGCAAATCGCCGAAGCGGCCGAGCCGAATATGCCGCGGTCCGATGAGTGGCGTGAAAGACTCGGGCTGCTCAAAGATGAGATCATTCCCTACGGCAGACTATCGCGGCTGGACTTCATCAAGATCATTGAGCGTCTCAAGGACAAACCGGACGGCAAGTACGTGGAGGTGACCGCCATAACCCCCACACCCCTGGGAGAGGGTAAGACAACAACCACAATGGGCATACTTGAGGGACTGGGCAAGCGAGGCAAGAATGTGGGCGGCTGCATACGTCAGCCCTCCGGCGGACCAACCATGAACATCAAAGGTACTGCCGCCGGTGGCGGCAATGCTCTACTCCTTCCCATGACCGAATTCTCTATGGGCCTCACTGGCGACATCAACGACATAATGAACGCCCATAACCTGGCCATGGTGGCCCTCACCGCCAGGATGCAGCACGAACGCAACTATGACGACGACGAGTTAACCAAACGTAGCGGGATGCGTCGACTGGATGTTGATCCCACCAGGGTCGAGATGGGCTGGATTATGGACTTCTGCGCCCAGAGCCTGAGGAGCATCGTCATAGGCCTCGGCGGTCGCATGGACGGCTTCACCATGCAGTCCAAGTTTGGCATCGCGGTGAGTTCCGAACTCATGGCCATGCTCTCCATCGTGAGGGACCTCGCAGACCTAAGACAGAGGATGGACAGCATCACCGTGGCCTTCGACAAGAAGGGCAACATTATCAGCACCGGTGACCTCGAGGTCGGCGGTGCCATGACCGCTTGGATGCGTAACACCATCAACCCCACATTGTGCTGCACGGTGGAGTATCAGCCCTGTATGGTACATGCCGGCCCCTTCGCCAACATCGCCGTAGGGCAGTCCTCCATCATCGGTGACCGTCTCGGTCTGAAGATGTTCGACTACCACGTGACCGAGAGCGGCTTCGCCGCAGATATCGGCTTCGAGAAATTCTGGAACGTTAAGTCACGCTTGAGTGGTCTCCAGCTGCACGTCTCAGTCCTTACCACCACCATCAGAGCACTGAAGATGCACGGCGGAGGACCCAAGGTAGTGGCCGGATTGCCCTTGCCTGAATCGTACACCGAGCAGGACCTCAGGCTGCTCGAGAAGGGCCTGCCCAATTTGCTGCACCACATCAACACCATCAGAACGTCGGGCATCAATCCAGTGGTATGCATTAACACCTTCCATACCGACACCAGCGAGGAAGTTGCCATGGTGAGAAAGGCAGCTGAAGGAGCTGGAGCGCGCTGTGCCGTGTCCTCTCACTGGGCCGAAGGCGGAGAGGGCGCCCTGGAGCTGGCGGATGCGGTCATAGACGCGTGCAACGACACCAATGATTTCAAGTTCCTGTACCCCATGGAAATGAAACTGCGGGAGCGGGTCGACAAGATCGCCAAGGTGGTGTACGGAGCCGACGGCGTGTCCTGGACCCCCGACGCTGAGGCCAAAGCCAAGATGCTGGAAGCAGACCCCAAATACGATGACTACGCCACGATGATGGTCAAGACCCACCTGAGCCTGACGCACGACCCCGCTGTGAAGGGTGTCCCTAAAGGTTGGATCCTGCCTATCCGCGATGTGCTTATTTACTCTGGAGCCAAGTTCCTCTGCCCCTGCGCCGGCACCATAAGCCTGATGCCAGGCACCAGCTCCAACCCCGCCTTCAGGAGAGTGGACGTCGACACCAAGACCGGCAAGGTGCAGGGCCTCTTCTAGAGCACAACAAGCTCAGGCCACAGGACATGGCCTTCGGCCGACACGGCCGCTAGTTTGCTGGTGAAAGCTGAGAGCGTTTCCCTCACTATCGATGGTAGGAAGATCAGAGCCGCTGCAGGAGAAAGAGTCCTGTGGGCGGCTCTGGACAATGGGGTCTATATCCCCAACCTATGTGCCATTCGAGAGAGACAAGAGCCTTTCGCCGCCTGTCGCCTGTGCTTCGTGGAGATAGAAGGCAGTGAGGCACCACTCTCGGCGTGCACTACTGGAGTAGTGGAAGGAATGGTGGTCAACACCAGGGGCCCAGCAGCCCTCAGGCTCGCCCGCACCGCCTTCCAGTTGCTCCTGGCCAGCCACCCCGTGGACTGTGCCACCTGCCCCAAGAACGGTTCCTGTGAACTCCAGAGGATCGCCAAGCATCTGGGTGTGAGGCTCAAGACCAGAAAGTTCAGGAAGATCCTGCCCGACCTGCGCGTAGACAGCACGAGCCCTGTCTTCAACTACGATCCTAACAAGTGTGTTCTTTGCGGAAGATGCGTTTGGGTGTGCACAGAGAAGCTCGGCATAGGCGCCATAGGCTTTGCCTATCGAGGCTTCCTCAGAGTAGTCACCACCTTTGGAGACGAGCCCATAGGTCAATCTGCATGTCAGGGCTGCGGCGATTGCGTCCGCTTGTGCCCTGTCGGTGCCCTCACGTTCAAGGACAAGAACCAAGAAACGTACCAACAGGAAGGGGCTATTTGACTCAGTGCTTATGGTCTGCTAATCTGTTCAACTGGCGTGACCCGTGGAATACTATCCCACACTGAAGGAGTAGCGCATGATTATCATTGGTGAAAACATACACGTCATAGCCAAGACCGTCTCCACGGCAATAGCAGACAGGGACGCCAAGGTCATCCAAGACCTCGCCAGAGCCCAGACTGAGGCCGGAGCGGACTATATCGACTTGAACGTGGGCCCATTGAGGAAGAACGCCGAAGAGACCATGCAGTGGTTGGTCAACACAGTCCAGGGTGCCACCGACCTACCTCTGTCTCTCGACACGATGAATCCCATAGCTATGGAAGCCGGATTGAAAGTCTGCCGCACCAGGCCATTGCTGAACTCCGCCTCGGGAAAGACCGACTCCAAGGAACAGATGCTTCCCCTGGCCAAGAAATACAACTGCGATGTGGTGATTTCCGTGATTACAGACAAGGGAATGCCGCCAGATGTCGAACTGAAGGTGGACAGCATCATGGATACGGTCACATATGCCAACGAGCTTGGCATCCCGAACGAGGACATCTGGGTCGACCCCATCATCCTGCCGGTCAGCACCGCCGGCGAAGGACAGGGCTTCGCTAAGGTCTCGCTGGAGTTCATCTCCATACTCGAAGACCTCCTGCCCGGGGTGAAATCAACGGTCGGCCTCTCCAATATATCCAATGGCGTGCCAGAGGAACTCAGGCCTATCCTCAACCGCACCTACGCCGTCATGCTCGAAAGGAACAAGCTCTACTCCGCCATAGCCGATCCGCTGGATAGAGACCTCGTGAGGCTTGTCAGAGGAGAACTGCCGCACCTCGTCGAGCTTATCCATAAGGCGATGGATGGGGACGACATTGACCTCTCTCCCTTGTCTAAGGAAGAGGCTGATTATGTAAAGACCGCTCAGGTTCTCATGGGCCAGAATCTCTACTCGGATGCCTGGCTCGAGAGTTAAGGAGGTAGGTTAAGTTATGGAATACCACGCTCCGGTTGAGGCCCATTCTGGAGTAGTCAGAGAGGAGACCATTGGCAACGGAGGCAAAGCCCTCAAGATAGGGGGTGAGAATATCCTCCCTTTCCACTTCTTCGATGAAGGGGCAAATCCCAATCGCCCGAAGTTTGCCCTGGAAATTCTTGACATGGAGCCCGCGGGGTGGCCGGAGCACCTGTTGGAGCCCTTCGAAGACGCCGTGTCCGACCCGGTGAAATGGGCCAGGAAATGTGAAGCCTTCGGGGCAGACGCGGTCTTTCTCCGTCTGGTAAGCACCGACCCTGCGGTGAACGATAGCCCTGCCGAGCAAGCGGCCGCACTGGCCAAGACGGTAGCCGAGTCGATAGGGGTACCCCTGATTGTCTATGGCTCCGGGGATGACGCAAAAGATGCCGAAGTGTTGCCCAGGGTTGCCCAGCACTGCAGCGGCATGAATCTGCTCATTGGCCCGGTGGCCAAGGAGAACTACGAGGTCGTGGGCCGGGCAATCTTGGAGCACGGCCACCACGCCAGCGCCCTCACGCCACTGGACATCAATCTACTCAAGGAACTGAATGTAAAACTGGGCCATTTTTTCCCTGTTGAACGGATCGTCATCGACCCGGAGTCCGCGGCATTGGGCTACGGCATGGAATACAGCTTCTCTCTCATGGAGAGGGTGAAACAACTGGGAATTATCGTTAAGGACAACATGACACAGATGCCCATAATCGCTGATTTGGGGGCCGAGTGCTGGAAGACCGGTCAAGCCATGCAAGACAGAGACCAGGGTCTCTTGTGGGAGGGCATCACCGCCCTTTCCCTTCTTGTGGCCGGAGCGAACATCATCGTCTTGCGGCATCTCGACACCCTGAAACTAATTAAGGAAACTATGGAGGTACAATAGACAAATGGCACAAGTAGCGGAAAAGAAGCTCTCCACCAAACTCGACGAGATTCACGAACTGATAAGGGCCGAGATTCCCTGGGAGCCGATAGGCCCTACTCCCATGCCAGAGGTCCCCGACCTCAGAAACTGGGACAGGAGGCTGCTGAAGACGTACGCCCCCTGGTACGCCCCGTTCTGCGATGTATGTGCTCTCTGCACCTACGGCAAGTGCGACCTGACGGGCGGCAAGAGGGGAGCCTGCGGCATTGATCTCTCAACTCAACAGGGACGAATAATCCTTCTGGCCTGTCTCATGGGCTGCTCTGCCCACGCCGCCCATGCAGGGCACATTCTGGAATTCCTCACTGAGAGGCACGGGCCAGACAAGAAGATAGACCTGGGCCCGTTCATCGAGATCGAGGCTCCAAACATACGGACAGTTGTAGGCCTAAAACCCGAAACCCTGGCGGACCTCAAGATAGCCATCGAGTACGTCTACAAAGAGATAACTCATCTCCTTGACTCGACCCATACCGGGCAGGAAGGGAGCTACCTGGACTACGAATCGAAAGCGCTGCATGCCAGCATGCTGGACCACGTAGGAATGGAGGTGGCGGACCTGGCTCAGATCGTTGGCTTCGATTATCCCACCTCTGTCGCCGATGTGCCCTTGGTGGAAATGGGGTGGGGCGCCATAGACAAGACCAAGCCGGTGATTCTGGTCTCAGGCCACAATCCGGCGACTTCCACAGTGGTGATCGATTACCTGCGAGAGAACAACCTTGAAGATAAGGTCGAGGTGGGCGGCGTGTGTTGCACTGCCCTGGAGACAACCAGATACTCGGACAGAGCCAAGATCGTGGGCCCTCTTTCCCGCCAGCTCTTCTTCATCAGGTCGGGCATTGCCGATGTCATAATGACCGACGAGCAATGTATTCGGACCGACACACCCCAGGAGGCATCCAAAGTCGACTCGTTGGTCATTGCCTGTCTTGACAAAGCCATGTACGGGCTGGAGGATGCCACCGACATGGACACAGAGGAGATCGTCAGGCGAATGGTGGACAACAGAGAGCACTTCGCCATACTTGACTCCCCCAAGGCAGCCGAGGTGGCCGTCAGGGTTGCCATGAAGATAGCTCCACAGCGGAGAAAAGCCTGGTTGACCTCCGAGGAAGCTGTGGAACTGGCCAAAAAGTGCACCAACTGCGGCATTTGTGAGCAGGTCTGTCCCAACCTCTTCTCCATAGGCGATGGCATAACCGAGGTGGCCAAGGGCAACTTCGACCTCATAAAGAAGCAGTTCAACCTGTGTATTGGCTGCGGAAAATGCGAGCAGGAATGCCCCAACCACGTTCCCATCTTCAAGATTATGCAGATGGGAGCCAGCATGGATACCTGGAAGGCCAGAGTAGGGCGCGGGCCGGTTATGGATACGGAGATCAGAAACGTTGGGGCGCCGATAACCCTGGGCACGATCCCCGGCGTCATTGCTCTGGTCGGATGCTCCAACTACCCCGACGTAGATGACATCGCCGACATGGTGGATGAGTTCGCCAAGAGAAAGTACATCGTGGTCCTCACCGGCTGCGCAGCTATGGTTGCCGGGATGAAGAAGGACGCCGACGGATTGACTGTGTACGAGAAATACCCGCCTGATTTCGACGGCGGCGGCGTGGTCAATATCGGCTCGTGTGTCGCCAATGCCCATATCTCCGGCGCGGCAATTAAGATAGCCAGCATCTTCGCGGGACTCCCCCTGAGAGCGAACTACGAAGTTCTAGCTGACTATGTTCTCAACCGGGTGGGAGCCTGCGGCGTCGCATGGGGCGCCATGTCTCAGAAAGCCGCTTCCATCGGCACGGGATTCAACAGATTGGGCGTCCCCGTAGTGCTGGGCCCCCACTCATCCAAGTACCGGAGACTGTTCCTCTCCCGGAAGGAGGACGACGACTGGAGTGTTATGGATGCCCGCAAGAGGGAGATCGTGGACACTGGAGAGCCTTCCCCCGAGCACCTGGCCTACGTGGCCGAGACCAAGGAGAAGGCCATGGTCATGATGGCAAAGCTTTGCATCAGGAAGAACGATACCCCGCAGGGAAGGTCAATCAAATTGAACCACTATATCTCACTCTACAAGAAGTACATAGCCAAGGACCTTCCTGAAGACATCCATCTCTTTATCCGAAGGGACCCCGACATCCCTCTGGTGTACAAGAAAGAGGTGCGGGCACATCTACAGGAGATCGGCTGGCAGCCCAAGGAGCCTGTAGGGCTCCCCACCCTGATCGGTACCTACCCCAGTAAGGTCTCTGTGGATGCGGTCATACACTGAGAGCAAGCAATAAACCAGAAGGAGGGAAGAATGAGCGCAGTAGTCCCATTCCACCGGGTGAATGTCCTGTGCGGGTTGAAGTCCGCCAGGCTGGTAGAGAACGCCGCGGAGTACGCCAACTTGATTCGCAAGGCCAAGAGACCGCTCCTGGTGCTCGGCCCCCTGCTGCTTGGCTCGTCTCCTGACGGCAAGCTTATCCTGCAGTATGCCCTGGACATCGCCGGCGCCATGAACATCCCCATATGTGCCACGGAGACCGTTAAGGGCAAGATGGAAGAGTTGGGTGTGAAGCCAGACAGCGCCTACGATGCAGTGGAGATAGCCAATGCTCTCAAGGACCTCGGCTGGAGAGGCGTAAGGAAAGAGGGAAACCATGACCTGGTAATCCTCTTCGGCATAAGGAGCGACCTCGGGAATCAAAGCCTCTCTGCACTCAAGCACTACGCTCCTCACTTGAAGACAATGACGTTGTGCAAGTACTACTTCCCCAATGCCGACTACTCCCTACCCAACTTCAAGAAGGATGCGCAGTGGCAGGAATTCCTCGAGAGCCTGATTGACAACCTAAGGAAAGGAGCGTAAGCAATGGAGTTTCATGTAGACATCGGCCCTCAATACGAAGGCGAGGTCGTCAGGAAAGATGACCTCTTCCTGGAGTTCGGCGGACCGAAAGTGCAATTCAAGTTCGAACTGGCAACCGTCAAGAGCCCCGAGGAAATAGAACACGAGAAAGTGGAAATCATCGGCCCTGACATCAGTGAACTCGAACCCTACGACGACGAGAAAGGCACCGGGAGCTATCCCATAGCTATCCTGGTTGATGTTGCTGGGGCGGAGCTGGACAAGGACGCTGAGGCGATAATCGAGCGCCGGATCCACATGTTCACCAACATGACCGAAGGCTGGTACCACATGAACCAAAGACAGGATACCTGGTTGAGGATGAACAAGGACTGCGCCGAGAAGGGCTTCAACTCGCTCAAAGAACTGGGCGAGATCTACAACCTGCTCTATACCTCGGAGATGTCTATCATCGAGAAGATCCAGACCACCATCATCACCGATCCTCAGAAGGTCAAGGAGCTCCTGCCCCACGCTCTGGAAGTCTATGCCGCTAGGGACGAGAGGGCTCGAACCCTACACGATGAAGACGTCGATACCTTCTACGGCTGCGTCCTCTGCCAGAGCTTCGCCCCCACCCATATTTCCATCATCACCCCCGACAGAATTGCCAACTGCGGAGCCATAAACTGGTTCGACGGCAGAGCTGCCGCCAAGATCGATCCGGAGGGGCCCATATTCGCCGTACCCAAAGGAGAGTTGGTAGACCCTGTAAAGGGCGAGTACACCGGGGCAAACAAGATTGAAGCCGAACGCTCCCTGGGAACCTACGACAGGGTCTATCTCTACAGCGCTTTCGAGCACCCCCACACCTCCTGCGGCTGTTTCGAAGCCATCGTCTTCTATATCCCCGAGGTAGACGGCTTCGGAGTGGTACACCGGGAGTTTAAAGGCGACACTGTCGTGGGAGACACCTTCTCCCATATGGCCGGTGAGACCTCTGGCGGGAAACAGGTAGAAGGCAGGCTGGGCACCGGACTGGAGCAATTGCGGTCTCCCAAGTTCATCCAGGCCGATGGAGGGAGAAAGAGGATAGTCTGGGTGCCCAAGGACATCAAGGAGCGCTACAAGGAAGCCTTCGAAGCAGACGGCGTGTATGACAAGATCGCTACTGAGGAGGACGTTAAGAACACAGACGAGCTGCTCCAATTCCTGGAGAAGGTAGGGCACCCCTGGATGACAGGCGAGGTGGAGCTCCCCGGCTAGATATGCCAGGCACTCCTTCCTAGCTCCCATACCACTGCCATCCCGAGCAACTGAAACCGACAGGAGGTCTGTAATGCCAGTATCGGGGTCCGTTATCGTGAAGATGCTACCCGGAAAGAGGCCATGCAAGGACTGTGGCTTCCCCACCTGTTTTGCCTTCGCCATGAAGCTGGCGTCCGGCGGAGCTACTGTGGACAAGTGCCCCTATCTCTCCGAGGAGACAAAGGCCCAGCTGGTAGAATTGCTGGCGCCGCCCATAAGGCCCGTCGCCATAGGCTCCGGAGAGAACACGGTGCAGATCGGCGACGAAGAGGTGATGTACAGACACGAAAAGACATTTGTGCATCCTCCGGGCATCGCCCTCCTGATCTCCGACAAGGAAAGCGAGGCAGAGGCCGCCGCCAAGATGGCCAAGATCAAGGACTTGCAGTTCCCCTGGGTCGGCGTCACTTTGAAGGCAGACCTCCTGGCGCTGCGTTTCGAATCGGGGGACAAGAGCAAGTTCCTCGGCTTGGTCAAGAAAGCCTGCGAATCCACCGATCTCGGCATGGTGCTCATCTCAGAAGACATTGATGCCTTGTTCTCCGCCCGCGACGTGTGCGCCGATAGGCAGCCCTTGCTCTACCGCATAACCGCCGACACCATGGAGACAGCAATCCCCAGAATCAAGGAGAACCCTACTCCCGTGGCAGTCGGAGCGGAGAGCATAGAAGACCTGGTGACGCTGACCACCAGGCTAAAGGATGCCGGCATTGACGATGTCGTGTTGGATCCAGGCTCCAGAAATGCGCTGGAGGCAATAAGGGACCAGACTCTTATCCGCAGAGCAGCACTTAAGCAGGGCTTCAGGCCCCTCGGCTATCCGACCATAGCCCTGCCGTACCTCATGGCCGAAGACAGATTGAAGGAGACTCTCATCGCCTCGCTCCTCATTGCCAAATGGGCCAGCGTCATCGTCCTTTCGGACTTCGACCGGTATTCTCTGCTACCCCTGCTGGTTCAGCGACTCAATATCTATACCGACCCGCGCTTCCCGATGGCTGTGGAAGAGAAATACTACGAGGTAGGCCAACCCGACGAGCACTCCCCGGTTCTGGTTACCTCCAACTGGGCTCTCACCTATTTCCTGGTATCATCAGCAATTGAGGCTACCAAGGTCCCGGCCTACGTTTGCGTCAAGGACGCCGAGGGGCTCGGAGTTCTCACCGCCTGGGCAGCCGGCAAGTTCAGCGGCGACTCTATAGGCGCCTTTATCAAGAAGTGCGGCATCGCCGATAAGGTGAAGACCAGGAAGCTGGTCATCCCGGGCAAGGTGGCACGAATCAAAGGCGAACTCGAGGATGCCCTGAACCTCGAATGGGAAATAGTAGTTGGCCCCAGGGAGATCACCGGCATAGGAACCTTCCTTCCCCAATTCGCCAGGCAACTCAAAGAATGACCACTACAAGGGAGCAGGCTCGCCAGGTTGTCGCCGCCCTCCTCGGCTCCCACAACAAAGAGAAGAGCAACCTGATTCCCCTGCTGCAGGACACCCAGGCTGCTTTCGGCTATCTTCCCCAGGTAGCACTACAGGAGATCGCCGACTTCCTCGGAGTACCGCCGGTTCAGGTGTGGGGAGCGGCCACCTTCTATAACCAGTTTCGTTTCCTACCTCTGGGCAAGTGTCACATTCAGGTCTGCATGGGCACCGCCTGCCATCTGGCCGGGGGCAAGCTCATTCTGGAAGCTCTCGAGAGGCAGCTCGACATCAAGGTAGGAGGCACCACCATGGACGGCAACTTCAGCCTGGAAAGAGTCGCCTGTATCGGCTGCTGCATGCTGGCGCCGGTGGCGGTAATGGCAAACAAGGTCTTTCCTAGGCTGACTCCCTTCAAAGTCGAAGAGGCTTTGGTGCCCTACAAGCAAGAAGCCCAGGGAGACCAGCCAGGAAACGACGCACCTTCGTGACCATCGCTATGTCTCAGCAAGTAGACAGGACAGCATTCGAACTGATCAGCACCGCAGCCGACTCCGAATGGCAAGCCCTGCACAATAGTACGTACGTTCTTGTCGGCGCGGCCACCTGTGGTCGCGCAGCCGGCGCTATGGACACCATTGACGCCTTCAACAAGGAATTGGAGCGCCACGGTCTGCAAGTGCCCGTTATCCAGGTTGGCTGCATCGGCCTCTGCTACGCTGAGCCATTGGTTGTGGTGTCCAAGCCTCAGTCACTCCGCATAGCGTACGCCAGCGTCACCCCGGAGATCGTTCCCCGCATCGTAGAGGGCTACATTGTGGCCGATGACCCCTGCCTCGAGCTCGCCCTGGGCACCCTGGAAGGAGGCGGCGAGGAAGCCCCATACATACCGGAGGTCCCCAGGTTCGAGCATGAACTCCGCCTGATATTGCGCCGCTGCGGCTACATCGACCCCGGGAACATCAACCACTACATAGCCAATGGAGGCTATAGGGGGCTGGAGAAGGCGCTGAAAATGCCGCCCGCAGAGGTGATCGATCAAGTGACCAGGTCAGGGCTGCGCGGCCGAGGGGGTGCCGGCTTCCCCACTGGCCGCAAGTGGGAGCTGTGCCGCAATGCTACAGGGACGACTAAGTACGTCATATGCAACGCTGACGAGGGAGACCCCGGCGCCTTCATGGACCGAGACATACTGGAGAGCGACCCGCAGCAGGTCATCGAGGGAATGATCATAGCCGGCTACGCCGTCGGCGCTGCCCAGGGTTACATCTATGTTCGTGCCGAATACCCTCTGGCCATTGAGCGCCTCAACACTGCCCTAGAGCAAGCCACCGGCTCGGGCCTTCTCGGCAACGACATCCTGGGCACTGGATTCGCCTTCCATATACAGCTGACCAAAGGGGCCGGCGCTTTCGTCTCCGGTGAGGAGACAGCGCTGCTGGCCGCTGTTGAAGGGACAATGAGTGAACCCAGACCCAGACCACCCTATCCCTCGGAGGATGGACTGTGGCACCGGCCTACCTTGCTCAACAACGTCAAGACCTTCTCTTACGTTCCCTTGATCATTGAGCGGGGACCAGACTGGTTTGCCTCCATCGGCACCGAGGGAAGCAAGGGTACCGCCCTGTTCACCCTGGCTGGCAAGATCAGCCACTCGGGCCTGACGGAAGTACCTATGGGGACAACTCTGCGTCAGATCATCTACGACGTCGCCGGCGGCATGTCCGACCAGAAACAGTTGAAAGCCGTACAGATAGGCGGTCCTTCAGGCGGTTGTCTCCCAGAAGCCCTGCTGGACACCCCCGTTGACTTCGATTCTCTCCGACAGGCTGGCTCGATGATGGGCTCAGGGGGCATGATTGCCATGGACGAAGACAACTGCCCGGTCGACGCCGCTAGGTTCTTCCTCGACTTCAGTACCAGGGAGTCTTGCGGCAAATGCACACCGTGCCGTCTGGGAACCATGCAGATGCTCAGGATACTCGAGGACATCAGTGCCGGTCAGGCCAGACTCGAGGACATCGACTCTCTCCTTGAACTCTCCACAGATGTCAAGGGCGGGGCTCTATGCGCCCTGGGGCGCACGGCACCCAATCCTGTCCTCACCACAATTCGCTATTTCCGAGAGGAATACGAAGCCCATATCCTGGAGAAAAGGTGCCCCGCCAAGGTTTGCACCCGGCTCACCGCCTACTACATACTACCCGACAGATGCGACAGGTCATGTGAGCACTGCGTCCTCACCTGTCCTGCTGAAGCCATCAAGGGTGGTGCCGGCGAAATAAAGCACATCGACCAGGAGAAATGCGTTAACTGCGGCATCTGTCTATCCGTGTGCCCCCCGGAGTACAATGCGGTGGTCAGGCTATCCCCTATCACCGAATTGCCCACGGAAGATGCCGCCGCCAAAGAGAAAGCCTTGAGCAAGCCAGCATAGTCTCACTACCGATACCCTCTCTCATGCTCAGAAGAACAAGCAGAAGAGAAAGCAAATGGCCAGAAGAATCGTCTCCACAGGAAGAGGAGGGACTGGAAAATCAACCTTTGTCGCCCTTGCCACCAGATTCCTCAAGCCCCCAACGCTGCTTGTTGACCTGGATCCCGACCTGAGTCTGGCCGACATGCTTGGGGCCGACTTCGCCAGGGAAGGAAAACGGACCGTCTCCGAGGTGCTCTACGACGTCATTGCCAGAAGGAAGAGCAACATAAGTCCCTCAATCACCACAAATGAGTTAATGGAGTCTCTTCTGTGGAGCGATTGCCTGTACGAAAGCGCGAAGTTTGACCTAATCACCCTGGGAACGAAGCTCACCGAGGGATGCTACTGCGCCCCGGACAATCTGCTCCGGAGGACCATTCCCAAGCTAGCCAAGAACTACGTTAGCGTGGTGGTGGACTCACCCGCCGGGGTGGAGCACCTGAACCGGAAGGTGATGTCAGAAGTGGATGATATGTTCGTTCTGTGTGACCCCTCGGACAAGTCTTTGAAACACATAACGAGAATCGAGGAGATCCTTAGACAGGTGGGAACCAAGTACAACCATCTCTATCTGGTCGGCAGCCACGAGTTCAACGAGCAGGCGGAAGATATGCTGCGCTCGAGTGGCCAGGCCTACTTGGGCAGAATAGACCACGACCCCGAAGTGGAGAAATACAACCTGGAAGGCCGATCTCTGCTCCGATTGCCCGACGATTCGCCCGCTCTCCTCTCGGTGCAGAGAATTCTCGCGAAGGCAGGCTATCGATGAGCCCGCCGTCTGGCAGCAGAGTACACACGCTTGGTGGCAGAACCGCGGCAATCAGCGGCATGGAGGCCGCCATATCGGCACTATGGCAAAAACAATAGTGTCCACCGGCAGGGGAGGGGTGGGGAAGTCAAGCTTCGTGGCCCTCGCCAGCAAATATCTCCATCCCCCGATGCTCCTCATCGACTTTGATCCCGATGAGAGTTTGGCGGGTATGCTCGGCATAGATCTGAGCAGTCAGGGCACGAAGACCATTTCGGACACGCTTTACGTTATTAGCGAGCAGAACAAGGCCACTGGACGCGCCGGCTACGATGTCCTTGATGACGTGCTGCAACAGGCCATCCAGAGCGACTGCATATACAGGAGCCCCCAATTCGACCTCATCACGCTGGGAACCAAGTTCACCGTGGGCTGCTACTGTACCCCCGATGCGGTCATCAGGGAGGCCATCCCTGCCCTGGCCCAAAGCTACCAAGAGCTGCTCATAGACTCGCCAGCCGGATTGGAGCACCTGAACCGCAAGGTCGTAGTGGATATCGATGACCTCTTCGTTATTCTCGACCCCTCCGAGAAGTCCATCAAACACATAG
>SMTZ1_10008961_pt1 | contig 16834 bp, 13 predicted proteins | sample DeeMarSWOR136_30_FD_25667 | JGI IMG/M metagenome (IMG submission 25667)
TCGATCGTGCTGAAAGGGTGGCCTGAGAGGACATTCCTCTTCAAAGGATGGGCGTCCCTTTGTCATTGAACTCAATGTTCCGAAAGGAGAGAGAGTCAACTTCTCCTGTTCCTCTAACGTTTCCCGAATGGTCTTCGCCATCTTCGTTTTCCAGTCAGCCGTGAGCGCTCAGCTGATTGCGGACACCTCATTGACAAGGCGACACTCGATCGACTATGCTTGTTGAAGATAACGTACCATAAAAAAAAGACTTTATCAAATTGAACCCCCGATGGATTTGAATGAAATAAGGGCAAGAATCCTCAAAGACCAGATCCTTTCCAAACTTTCAAATCTTGCCAAGGAGAAAAAGGTACCTCTTTTCCTGGTGGGTGGCTACGTTCGAGATCTATTTCTCGGAACGCTTCAACAGGTAGGAAAAGATTATGACTTCACCTTGTCCAAAGGGAACGCTCCATTCATTTCGTTGATCGAGCAGGCCCTCCAGCTACGTTTCTTCAAAGTCGGGAAAGAGGAGATCGACACCATCACTTATCGTATCATCAAAGAGGACATGTCTATTGATCTCACATTCCTCCAGGGTGATGGGATCGAAGAGGATCTGAAGAGAAGGGACTTTACGATCAATGCCATTGCGTTCTCCCTGCGGGACGAGACATTCCATGGGGTTGGAGGGGCCTTGGAGGATATTGAAAAAAGGGTCATCCGCACCGTCTCAAACCACTCCATCGATCAAGACCCATTGAGGATGCTGCGCGCCATCCGTTACCTCTGCACCCTTGACGGTTTCATCACGGAAGAAACCTTGAAGGAGGAAATATCCCAGAAGAAAGAACTGACACGGAAACTGCCAGGGGAACGGATCAAGGTGGAACTGGACCATATTCTTCTCTCTCCTCAGCCCGCCCTTGGAATGAGATCTCTCTATGAAGTCGGCTTGTTGCTCACCCTCTTCCCAGAGCTCGCAGGTCTAGAAAGCCTTGTCCAAAATGAGCATCATCACTTGAACGTCCTCCCCCACATTCTCCTTATGGTTGAAAAGATCTCATGGGCTTTCCAGTGGATGGCGCTCCATGGAAAAGAGATCTCTGTCTCCCGAGAGGATCGGCTCTCTTTATATTATGCTGCCTTGTTTCATGACCTTGGGAAACAGGATACCTATTCGAGGGATGAGAAAGGAAGGGTTCACTTCTACCATCACGAATCCTTTTCTTGCCAAGCCGCGGGAGGGATCATGGAAAGGTTGCGATTCTCCAATGCGATGAGGAACAAAATCCTCCGCCTCATTCAGCATCACATGAGAATTCTCAACTTATCTCGCGAGACGAAAGAGGTCGCTCTCAAACGGCTGGTCAGTCACCTGGCGGAAGAAACCCCTTTGCTCATCCTCCTCACCCTCGCTGATAAAGAGGCCAGTCGTGGCATCTTATCCATTCGGATTGATGAGGTGGTGGAAGGCCATTGCCTTCGGATCTTACACCTATTCAATGAAAAAGAGAGCGTCCGTCCCTTGCCCCTAATCACAGGCTACGATGTGATGGCCCTGGGCTACTCTTCGGGACCGAAAGTTGGTCGAATTCTGAACTTCGTCCGCGAGAAGCAGATTGAGGGTGAAATCAAAACCAGGGAGGAGGCATTGCAAATCTTAAGAGAGAGATTTGGGAACTAAGAGACTTCACAGCCTCTCAGATTACGGAGGGCAGATACCTGATACCGAAAAAAGGAAAGGCTGAACTTTTTGATGAATGGCCTGAAAACTATGACCAATGGTTTACCACACCCATTGGGGCCCTTGTGAAAAAATATGAGGCTCAGCTGATTTTGGATCTATTGAAGCCCGGTCCTGGAGAAACGATATTAGATGCGGGATGTGGCACTGGGGTGTTTACACTGGATATTCTCTCCTTTGGGGCACGTGTCATCGGGATCGATATCTCTCTGCCCATGCTCCTGCGGGCAGCGCAGAAGGCCAGAGGATATCCCTTCCAAACAGTATTGGCCGACATCTCATCGCTTCCATTCTCGGCAAATGTCTTCGATAAGGTGGTCTCGGTAACTGCCCTTGAGTTCATTGAGAATGGAAAGGCTGCCATCAGCGAACTATTCCAGGTCTCCAAAAGGCGAGGAACCATCGTGGTGGCCACATTGAATAGCCTCAGCCCTTGGGCTACGCGGAGAATGGCTCAGGCAGCGAAGGGACACCCGCTGTTTCAAAGGGCAATCTTTAGGTCTCCGGAGGAATTACGTTCGATGGCTCCTGTCGATGGTGTCATTAAGACGGCGATACACTTTCAAAAAAAAGAGGACCCAGCTAAAGTGTCTGAAATTGAGCTCGAAGGAGATGGGAAGGGTCTTGATACTGGCGCCTTTGTGGCGGCCCGTTGGGAAAAACCCTGAAATGTTTGCGAACCTTTCTGTCTTCGGGACATGGCATGCTGCAGCATCCTCGCCAACATAAGGTTTCTATTCCTTCATAGCCTCTTATCAAAAAGTTTGACCCGCTCGCCTTGCCCCAGCTCGTCCCTCCATTTCATCAACTCCAGCTTATCGCCCTGATCCTTCAGGATTTGAACGAATATCGATTCATGATCTTCATGAAGCAACCTTTCACCCGGGTTCGTGCTGAAAATCTTTGTCCAGGTGCCTGAATTTGAATATTCGACTTTTCCATCATGATTCAAAACGGCCAAATCCACTTCGTGAGTGTGTCCAATGATGATGTATCTTACCCCAAGCTTTTTCTGAATGATAGATGCCCTATCCTGATAAATCTCCCCGGGTTGGTGTGTGAAGAAGTTCTTAATATTTCTTAACTTTCCCATATTATAGAGAAAAGACGGAACCCAAAGACGCTTTATAGCCTGAAGCTTTTTTAGGTCGATCCCGAAACGTTGCGCTTCTGCCTTTATTCCCTCCTCATTTTTCTGACCTAAGTATTCTAGTTCCTTATTTGAAAACTTCCTTACCTTTGAAACGATTTTTAAGAAGTTTCGGAAATGTTTAACTATCTCCTTAGAAAATAAAAGTCTCACTGCATATTTTTTAAGGTAAGCAGACACGGGTTTGATATTGTCTGCAAAAGGATCTTTCTGCTCAACCTTGTTAAATAGGTACCGGACGAAGAATGAGCCACCCGGCAACATCAGTTCATTGCTGCTCGGGAGATATGGAAATAATAGATAATCAAATGAATTCATGCCGTCATATTGCTGACCGTGCTCGACCCAGATCAGGCCCGGTTCATAATAGAACCACGGGTAGAACTCTATTCCATTGGAAACCACCTTGTCAGGATCAGTAGTTCCATCAGGAAGATATGTCTTCTTCATCTCTTCCCTGAATGCCTTTTGGATCTCAGGAACGGTCCACTCGATATCATGGTTTCCGCTGATAATGGCGAACCTGTTCCCTTTGGAAATGAACCTCCCCAAGGCTTTGAAAAAGATCCAGTGGCCGTCCATCATCACCTTCATCTTCCATATTGTTTTATCGGGAGACGTGCCGAGGCCATAATCCTCTTCGCTCTTTCTCAATTCAAACTCAGCTTCTCCTGGTTTTCTGGTGATCTGAAGAAAATCGACCATATCGCCGGCAGAGACGAGTCGCCACTTCCTATTTCGACGCTCAGATTCCGTGTCGAGATAAGCGAGGAACCGGTCGAACTCCTCATCAAAGAAGAAGTCCTCGTTGAGATTAAACCTCTTGGTCTCTGGATTTCGACCCTCACTGAGGTGTAAATCGCTTAAAATCACAATGTCACATTTTTCTGATTGGGCCATCATTTCCCTCAAATAGACCTGGCCTTCATCTGTTCAGATTTAAGTTGACCCGATTTTATAAAATTAAATCTTCTACGTCAATGGACTCCTCAAAGGCTCTGAATGGCTGGATACTTCGCTTTCGTCCTGGACACCGTGCGCCTGCCTACCGGTGGGCAAAGTAGGCAGGATGCAGGGCTTTCGCCCATAATGACAGAACTGCTGGTTTTACGAATCTCCTTTTGTGTCGTTGACAACAAGGCTTTAAATCCCTTATAAAGTAGTGGTCGGTCATCTTAATTTCAAAAGGAAATGTTGAGCATACTTGTCACAGGAGGGGCAGGATATATCGGGAGTCATGTTGTTAAGGAACTACCCGAGCAAGGCTACCAACCCATTGTCTATGATAACCTTCAAACCGGACATCGAAAATCAGTCAAGAATGCTTTATTCATTGAAGGAGACCTAGCGGATTCAGAGAAACTCCACAAGACTTTTCAATCTTACTCCATCGATGCCATCATGCATTTTGCAGCCGATTGCCTGGTTGGAGAATCGGTAGGAAATCCTTTAAAATATTTCAAAAATAACGTTAAAAACAGCATCCAACTTCTTGAGACTATGGATGAATTTGATATAAGGAAAATCATCTTTTCATCTTCTGCTGCAGTTTATGGTGAACCTAAGAAGATTCCCATTCCAGAAGAGCACCCGTGTTCTCCCACGAATCCTTACGGGGAAACCAAATTGATTTTTGAAAAGGTTTTACAAGCATATCTTGAGGCGGGGAAATTCAATTTCATCTCCCTCAGGTATTTCAATGCGGCAGGTGCCGATCCCGCAGGTGAACTGGGGGAAGATCATTCTCCGGAAACCCATCTGATTCCCGTAGGCATCAAGGCGGTTTTAACTGGAGATTCCATTCCAATATTTGGAGCAAACTACGATACCCCTGACGGAACTTGCATTCGTGATTACATCCATGTGACTGACCTCGCCTGTGCCCATATCCTTGCCCTTAAAAGATTAGAAGGGGGAGGCAATTCAGGAAGTTACAATTTAGGAAATGGGAACGGGTATTCTGTCAGGGAAGTGGTTGAAATGATAAGAAAGGTGACCAAGAGAAACGTTACCACCATTGCGTCACCTCGAAGACCTGGCGATCCCGCCCGGCTAGTGGCGAGTTCAGAAAAAATTAAGAAAGAACTGGGATGGACTCCAAAATATCCTGACCTGGAAACAATCGTCGAAACCGCCTGGCAATGGCACAGAAAACATCCCAAGGGCTACGAAGATAAAGATTAATCTCGAAGCACGAAATCCGAAGCAATTTCAAATGTTCAAAATCAAAATGTTCCAAACAAAGAATGATAATAATGATCTTGCAAATTTAATCATTTGAATTTGGATATTGCCTGCCCTGTTAAATATGAATCGAGTCACTCTCTGGTTTGATTTATCACGAAGCTCTCGAAAAGTAAAATCATCGATTTTAAACAAAACTATTTAACAGGGTAAAGATTTCGATATTCGGATTTCGAGTTTAAAAGGAGAAAGAAGTGTGCGGCATCTTTGGAATTTTTGGTCATCTTGAGGCCTCTAACATCACCTACTTGGGCCTCTATGCTCTCCAGCACCGCGGTCAGGAGAGCTGTGGGATAGTCTCCTCCGATGGCAAGCAACTCCACCATCACCGGCAAATGGGTCTGGTCTCTGAAGTCTTCAACCGGGATATTCTAAAAAGGCTCTCCGGAAAGAGTGCCATTGGCCATGTCCGATACTCGACAGCTGGATCGAGTGAGCTTAAGAACGCCCAACCTTTTCTCGTAGATTATGTGAAAGGAGGCCTAGCTATTGCTCACAATGGCAACTTGACGAACGCTTTTCTTATCAAGAGCGACCTGGAATCGAGCGGATCTATCTTCCAATCCAATATGGATTCGGAGGTGATCGTCCATCTCATTGCTCGTTCAAAAGAAAAGACCTTCACGGAACGGGCGATCCAAGCACTCCAACAGGTTGAAGGAGCCTATTCACTGCTCTTTCTCACAGAGAGGGAAATGGTCGCTGCAAGAGACCCATTTGGCTTTAGACCTCTCGTTTTAGGCGAGTTGAAAAATGCACCTGTCATCGCCTCTGAGACCTGTGCTTTTGACCTGATCGGAGCTAAGTTTGTAAGGGAGATCGAGCCCGGAGAGATTCTCCTCATTAACGGTGACGGTATTCGGTCATTCAAGCCCTTTGCCCAGACTCAACATCACCAGTGCATCTTTGAGTTCATTTACTTTGCCCGTCCTGACAGTTTCCTCTTCAACCGGAATGTCTATGAGGTCAGGAAATCTTTTGGAGTTCAACTGGCAAGAGAGGCGCCAGCGGAAGTGGATATGGCCGTCCCCATCCCGGATTCCGGATTCCCTGCTACGATCGGTTACGCTCAGGAATCCCACTATGTGGGACGAACCTTCATTGAACCCGAGCAGAGGATTCGCCATTTTGGAGTCAAGATCAAACTGAATCCTGTAAGAAAATTGATGGAAGGTAAACGAATCGTCACCGTGGATGACTCCATCGTCCGCGCCACTACTAGCCGAAAGATCGATAAGATGTTTCGAAATGCAGGCGCCAGAGAGGTTCATGTGAGAATTAGCTCTCCCCCAATCACTCATCCCTGCTTTTTCGGGATCGACACACCCAAGAAATCGGAGCTGATCGCCTCTTCCCATAAGCTTAAGGAAATTCAGAGGTATATCAATGCAACCTCTTTAAATTATTTAAGTTTGGATGGCTTGAGAAAATGCGTGAAAGGGGAAGAAGAAAACTTTTGTTATGCCTGCTTCACGGGAGATTATCCCATTTCCTGTCCGATGGAAATTTGACGGGTAAGATCGTTAATAAGTAACTATTCATAGATAAGGTTAAACAACCGGTTGGCCAACTCCTTGTCGAGCTTTCTAAGAACCTTATATTCCTCCAGAGCAGACCCCCTATCTCCGACTCTCAAGTAAGTCATCCCCAAATTGAGGTGGGCCTCGGCTAAACCGGGTTTAATTTGTACGGCCTGTTTGTACGACTCAATCGCTTCCTCATATCGTCCCATCTGATTGTATGCAGCACCCAGGTTCATATGTCCTTCTGCATAATCGAATCTGATACGAATGGTCTGCTTATAAGATTCGATTGCCTCATTAAATTTTTTCAGCGCTGCGTAATTGTTACCTAGGTTATAGTGGGCGAATGCAAAACCAGGCTTTAGGCGAATCGCCTGCTTGCAAAATTCGATCGCCTCCTGATATCGCCCAATTCTGTGATAAGTCCAGGCCAGGTTGTTATATACCTCGGGAAGATCTGCCTTCATCCGAATCGCCTCTTTGCAGGTATCGATTGCCTCATTATAGCGACCGACCATGCTATAAGCTACGCATAGGTTGTTCAGGATATCGGTATCATCAGGTTTAATACGGATTGCCTGTTGGTAAAGTTCAATCGCCTCAGGATACCGACGAAGCTTGCCCAGACAATATCCAATCTGAAAATAGGCCTCTGCAAAATTTGGGTTTCTCTTCACCGCCTCTATAAAATAAGGAAGGGCCTTTTCATAGTCTTCGGCCAAGAGGACAACCCTCCCCATATGGTAAAACTGCATTGCAGAAGCAAACCTTTCCTCTCTTTTTGCATCTTCTCGCTCAGCCAGGGTTTTTTGATCAGCAGGAGTAAGCCTCCCTATTCTCTCTCCGGGAATTGCAAAATTCAGATTTTGCCCTGGTATCACGAAAAACGAAACCACACCCACCACTTCTCCCTTCATGTTAACGACAGGGCTCCCGCTCGATCCTTGCGAGATGGGTGCCGTAACCTGAAGGATCTTCCCAAACTCTGGAACCTCCCGAATGGCTGAAATAATCCCGTCGGAGACCGTTTTCTCAAACCCCAAGGGAGTTCCAATCACAACAATCTGCTCCCCTACTTCAGGGAAAGAAGGGTAAATGGACAATGGATGGATAGCCTCCTTGGGAATATCTACGGAGACCCGGATCAGATCGCCCTCCTCGTCTTCGGCAATGACTTGTTTAACAGGATATATTTCCCCGCTGCTCGTTCTCACCTCCGCCCGGCTCGCTCCCTTCAGCACGTGGTAATTGGTGATGACATCACCGTCCCGGGTGATGAAAAAGCCTGTTCCCTGGCCGAGGGATCTTCCTTCTTTGTCATAGGTGAGAAGAACAATAATAGAAGGTTCAATACGTCTAATCATGGCCGGTAAATTCTCTTCACCAATGCAAAGGGCCGAGGGAAGGCATAGCAGAATGGAGACCAAAATAGTCGCCATTCTCAAATCAGTGGTCTTCATTTTGGTTCCTTTATAAAATTCGAATTTATCCTAATTAAGTCTACTAAATAGAAGGGAAATAATCAATGAAAAGGAAAACCCTGGGAACCGATGAGAAGGCTATTTCGTTTCAATGGGGTAATTGGCCTTGAACCATCCGTTCCAGCCACCTTTTAGAGCAAAAGCTTTTTTGAAACTCCTCGAGATAAATTCCCGTGCCGTCCAGGCACTGGTCTCCTCATTAGGTCTAGCACAATAGAAGACAAGCGTCTTATCTTTGGGATATCTATCTGCCCAAGTGTTTAAATCCTTCTCAGAATCCTCGCGAACGGCGCCTGGTATTTTCCATTTACTCTCTTTCCAATCCCCGCTTTCACGAACATCCAGGATGATGACATCGGGATTTCCTAACAATGACTTGAGTTCTTCTTTTGTCATCCGGGGAACCTTTAATTGGAAAGTCCACTTCTCAGCACATCCAGCCAAAATAAAACTTACTGCCAAAGCAATAACTATATAAAATCTTGAATTCACTTTCAATCCTCCTCACCGAATACGGTTAATAAAAAATTTCTGTTTATAGAAAAGTAAGACCGACATCCAATATCATATCAACTCCGTTTCACTCAAACCCTGAAATGTTCCCCTATCTTTTTTCGCTTCCACCGAACTCGCTGGATGAGAGGCCAGTTCAACTTCAGGGCCCCTTGCTTAGGACAGTGGGCAACGCAGAGGCCGCAGTACCAGCATTCGTCTGGAAAAAGGATAATGGGAGGGCTTCCTTTTATTGGATGAGGGATCATGATGTCCATTGGACAGATCTCAACGCAAACGTTACAACCTGAACACTTCTTCTCTTTGAATAGGAGCGGCCTGCTCGGTGTGACTGGATTGGGTGCTGCATAGATTCTTTTTTTCATCGTTACAACCTATCTTCTATATATTGAAGAGCCTAAATAATCCTCATTCTTCGATTCGTAATTCCCTTTTAAGGAACCATAGAAGTCGATCGGTCTTTCGCCAATTTCCACTCTATTCGCCACTTGCCTTATCGTAATAAACTTGTGCCAGTTCGAAGGATCCACATCAGGGTAATCGTATCGGTTAAATCCCAGAAACTTGCTGCTTGCCCTTCTTGCTAGGCACGCATGGAGAATCATCTCCGAGCAGGTGAGGATATTAATCACCTCTAATGTACGCATCAGTTTATGAGGATCGCTTGCGATAAGGTTCGGTGCCTCATTCTTCTGAAGATCTTTCAACCAGATGAGTCCTATATTGAGTAATTCCTCATTTTTGGGGTCACCGCAATAATTCTGCATGATTCGACTGCTTGCGGCATTCAACTCTTTCCAGTTAAGCCCACCTCTCTGTTTCGTGAACTCATAGACTCTTTTCTTTTCTTCTTCAACCTGTTTCCGATTAATCTTGAACTCCTTTAGCTTTAGGGCGTCATCGGCTGCCTTCCTGCCAGCATATCTCCCCGTTGCCGCTGCATGGTGGTGGTAGTTGGAAGCAAAAAGTTGATCTCCAGCCGCATAAAGTCCCTCAAGGGTTGTTTTCAAATCCCAATCGGTGAGCAATCCGCCGCAATCACCCACCTCGCCGAAGACCCTTTTGTGGGGAAGCCCAGGAGACCGCAACGGGTCCGATCCGAGAAAGAGGTAGCTTTGAAGGAGATCCTGATTGGGATTGAATCCCTTCTCCATATAGGTTTGATAGATGGGAATATGCGTCTTTCCCTCTTCCCGAACCATCATGCCCCAGATGACACGCTGTTCTTCCTCCGGCATTCCTGGAAGATCGGCATACAGGGGGAGCACAAATTCACCCTTCTTGATGCGCTCTGGAAGATCGGGGGTCAACTGGGGGCGTCTATATGCATAAGTCAAAGAGCGTTCCCCCATGAATTTTTGACCAGAGGATGGAAGCGACCGTTCGCGCACCGTCCGAAGAGATCTGCCATCTCTATCCACCCAGGGAATTTCATTGCCCTTGGCGTCAATCATGGAACAGGGATGCCATGTGTTGAATGGGTTTCCCTGGCCATAGATGGGAAAACCATCGCCACTGCCCATGATATGGGCGAGCGATTTTTCCATGAGCGTAAACTTGGCCCCCGCTTTAAAGGCAATCGCATGTCCATCACCAGTGTTGGTTTGGGGACGTAAAGTGTCGAAACCGGTTAATTCGGACTGAAATTGCCATATCCTCTGGGGTCTAGAGAGACACAGAATCGTCGCCTTTGCTTTGAAAATGAGAAATTCACCCGTACGAACATTGATTGCAGTAGCTCCCACCACCCTCTGACCCTGTTCCCCCCTTTCATTCAGCAGGGAGGTGGCCATTGTCCGGTCATAAATCGCCACACCCAATCGTTTGCATTCCTTGAAGAGTGCAGGCTTAAAGGTTGTTCCCCAAACCCGAAAATGGAGCCGATTTTTATAATCATAGGCGAACAAAAGCTTGGTATTTTCGTCCCGAAATTCAGCGCCTTTGAATTCATCATCTTCATCACGGACCTTAGCGCCCATGTTTTCAAGTTCAAGCAATGTATCATAACTTTCCCGGGCTGCAATGTATCGGGAAATGGTATTGGTATAGCCTCCTGTATCCTGTAATTCTGTATCTACGACCTCTTCAGCGGTGATTTCAGACAAAGGGTTTGGGGTTAAAACCCAATGGTCGCAACCAGCACCTCCTGCACCGCTTCTAATAGTCGCAGCCTTTTCAACAAGGGCTACTTTTAACCCTTTTCTTGCTGCACTGATCGCTGCCCAGCATCCTGCAATTCCGCCGCCAAGAACGAGAACATCTGTAGAGATCTTCCTCTCCTCACCATAACGGATCGCATAAGGCCAACGAAACATACCTTGTGTCTCAACCACCTCGTTCCAATCCATCGACTCTCCTATGTGTATGAATTTTCATTTGATCAAAATTTTATTGAATTTATATTTTTCATCTTCTTCTTTCTGGATCGCCAGAAAGACCAGCCAATTTTCATTATCTTCTTCGGGGTAGTCAGCTCGGAAAAAATCGAAAGGGGGTCGGCTTTCTTTTCTCTCAATTGAAGATCGCAGCACCAGTTCTGCATTATCGATGATAGATTTTACTTCCAAAGCACGACTCAGTTCATGAGGATTTTCAGCCTTCAACGGCGCTGTCTTTGCATATTCCAAGCGTTCGAGTCCCCTTTTTAGAAGGCCCTCCCCTCGCACATCACCGCAGTAGAAATCTATCAGATTCTGCACATAAAGCTCCACTTCCTTCCAATAAAATCCGTGCTCACAGCTCAGTGTTTCTGAACAGAACGCTTTCCGGGCATTCATCTTCTCATCACTCACCGGGAGGAAAGTCTTCTGCTCTCTAGCCCGTTTTGCTGCCATCCCTCCTGCATGCCAGCCCATTGTAAACGCTCCAGGGGATGCAGCCCATGGAAGTCCTCCCACCTCATCCCCTGCGCCGAAAAGATTCTGGATACCTGTCTCAAGGTCTTTATCAACCCACAATCCCTTGGCTGCTGTACCAGCTAATTCACGATTCGCCCAGCCGGCATATTCCTGGCTGTTCTTCCCCAAATCAAGGCCTTCCTCACCCTCGAAGTAGCGCAAGAATTGAGTTCCTTTGCCCTCATTCCTGATGGACCATGCAATGTAGTCTATCTCCTCATCCGTCCCTTCACTGAAATCCAGGTAGAAAGGTCCTTCCCCTTGGGCCACCCTCTTCGGCATGCTGGCTCGGCCACCCCGCCACATCTGTCTGTCCTCAATCCACTTTCTTCTGGTTTCTACCGGATCAAACTTACCTTTGCCGAGCTTCTCCCAATCATAAAACTGTGTCCTGGGGACGACCAGATTTCCCTCTCCGTCAATAATACGTGCGGCAGGTTGAACAGTATTTCGCGGATCTCCGTAATTGGGGCAGTAGTTACCACACGGCGCTAAAAGTCTCGCACTGAGGAACTCGATATTGATAATAGGCAATCCTGCACGAACCGCCATGGAAGTTCCATCTCCACTCAACGGAGAGGGCAGCCGAGTGTTGAAATCAACGCCAGAAGGATTTCGACTTAAACGGTTCGATCGCCCGCTCGATAAAACCACAGCCTTTGCTTTGAAGAAGTAAATGTCACCCGTGCGCGTCCCCACTCCCACTGCCCCTGAGATCTGGCCATCGGTCGTGATGAGATCGGTCATCTGAACCCGATTGATAATTTGGACTCCCCTTCTCTTTGCCTCTTGAGTGAGCTTTGCCTTTAAAGGCCCCCCATCGAAGTTAAAGGAGGTGGGCACACTGTGAAATTGTTGGACAATTCTGAATTGACCCGGAATGTTGCTGTTCTCATATCTGAATCGAAGACCAAATCTCTCTAGATCCAACATGCGCTCATACATCGTTCCCGCCACAAGGTAGAAGAGGTCTTTTCTTAAGAAGCCATAGGCTATCCCCTGGCGATGGTCTTCAACCATATCCTCAATTGTATATCCCATCCTTTCGTGGATGGGAGGAATGTACGACCATATATGGTCTATTCCTGAAGCCGCACATCCACTCGCAACCGTATTGGACTTGTCCACCAAGATGATACGAAGGACTTTCTCTTCCGCAGCCTTAATCGCTGCCATACAGCCGGCCAATCCGCCTCCGATGACCAACACATCCGTTTCAATAGGAATTATTCTTAAATCAACCACGATCTCCTACCTCATTCACTTCTTTTTAAAATCGACAAAGAAAGTTTATTTTTTATATGGGCGAAAGGCGCCCCGCATCGGAAATGGTGTTACAATCTTAATTGCTCCCTCCTCTATTTGGGGGCAAACGGTCATGCAGCAACCGCAAAACCAGCATTCATCAGGATACATTTCAATGGGCGGTCTACCTCTCTCTGGATTGGGTGCTAACGCGTCGCACATGCAGACATCCACACAAATATTGCATCCCGTACATACGTCTTCATTAAAATATACGTGTCGAAAACTCACTTTTCCATCTCCCCTCGATATTTATTCTCAACCTGATAGTGCTCCAAAGGCGAGCAAACTCTTTTTCCTCCATTGCAAACCAGTGATCATAACGAAAAGACAAATTCCGCAAAAGAAGAGTAGATTCGTGCTCCATAGGATACCTATGAAAAAGGAAATCGCCCCTATGGCCGCTAAAATCCTTTCTGCTAAATTACATTTCAAGAAGTAGTACCCGACAAATGCAACCTCGAGAGCCACTAAACATAATATACTGGATAATACACCTATGGCTGCCTCAATGGGTTCTTGAGGCTGTAGCAGTAAAATAGGACAGTAGATGAACATAAATGGAATGACAAACCCGCCTATTGCTGATTTCACCGCTTCAATGGCAGATTTAATATAGGGAGCCTCTGCCAGTTTCGCCGCAATGAGGGCCACCACCGCGACAGGCGGCGTGATAAATCCAAAGACGGCAAAAAACATAGTAAAGAAGTGTGCTTGTTCAAACCCTACTCCCATTTTCATGAGCGCCGGAACACCAAATATGGAAACGATGAAGTATGCTGTCAAGGAAGGCCCTCCACAACCCATGAGGACACATATGCCTGCTATGATTAACAGAGCAGAAAAAAGATGTCCCCCACTCCATCCATAAATGCCAGAGGAAATTTTCACACCAAGTCCGCTCATTGTAAAAGTGGCCATGATAAGCCCCACACAAGCGGCTGATGCGCCGATTCCCCCACCAGCTATTGCACCATTGACGAAGCCTTTAAAAATCGCCCCCATAGAAGGGCGGTCTTTTTTTAGAAATGCTACGACAATGGAACTGACGATGGCCCAGAAAGCCACATACATGATACTATACCCTTCAATCAAAAGAGCCAAGATGACGACGAAGGGTGTAACAAATGAGGGCAATAAAAATAGTACCTCTTTAAGATTCACTTTCTCATCAGCAATATTCATTATTTGGAGTTGCCCTGACCGAAAGTAAACATACAACCCCGTGGCTAAATAGTAAAGTAATGCCGGGATCAGGGCCATGGTGATGATCTTCAGATAGGGGATACCTGTAAGGCCAGCCATTCCGAAGGCAACGATTCCCATCACCGGAGGCATAATCTGCCCCCCGTTCGAGGCCGCCGCTTCGATAGCGGCTGCATATTCTGGCTTATAACCGACCTTTTTCATCAGAGGGATGGTGAAGGAGCCCGTGATGGCCACGTTGGCCGCGGCGCTTCCCGTGATTGAACCAACGATGGAACTGCTCACTACAGCCATCATCCCGGGTCCCCCTTGCATCTTACCAGCCACCAGTCTGGCCAACAGCATGAAAAATCGACTTCCTCCTAAGGCCTGCAAGAGAGCCCCAAATAATACGAATAGAAAGATATAATTGGCAGAGGTCGGCAATACGATCCCGTAGATACCATTGGCAAGACCAATGGAAAGATTGGAGATCGTCTGATCGAAAGAGTAGGCAGTGCACCGAAAAGGTTCGGGGAGAGATTTGCCCACAAAGGGATAGAAGACGACGATGAGGGTGAGCACAGGAAGAACTAAGCCGAAGCTCCTTCGAGTCGCTTCCAATACTAAAAGAATCAGAATGACACCGATGATAAGGTCAAGATGGGTATTGAAATAGGCGCGTTCTTCAAGTTCTTGCCAATATATTTGTACATATCCAACCGCCACCAGAGTTGTCAATGTCAACGTCAAAAGCCACAAGAGATGAAATTTACTTTTACTCTTGCCTTTCGCAAGAAGGTCCAGAAATACCATTAATAAGCAAAACCCGAGATGCGTATTTAAGTGGGCTTTGGCCGCCAGTAACATGATCTGGGTGGACAGCATATGGTAAAAGGCCATGGCCAAGCCGGCTATCACCACAAAAAAATACACCTTGTTCTGCTGAATTTCCTTAAGCAATTCTCCCATTGTTATTCGACATTCGTCATTCTGACTTTTTTCTATTCCAAAATAAAGAACCTTTCTCGGACCCATAATGAAATTGAGGTACCAATATCTCTTATAGTATTGGTACCTCAATTTCTTTCAGATTTTTGTATAACTAAAAACCAAAACCCGTGATCTTAATGCCCTTCTCTTTGAAGAATTTGACCGCAGCCGGGTGGTAGGCTTTTTCAGGGATGCTCAGGGAAGCCATGGTCTCTTTGGTTATAATGGCGCCGATAGGAGTATATTCTTCGAATCGATGCGCATTCTCATAGATAACCCTTGAGACTTCCATGATCACATGGTCAGGCATATCGAGATGGGCACAATAGCCGAGGGGTTTGATTAAGGTAACGCAAGCATCGGTCTGGAATGGACCCAACATTTTTGCCGGTAGCTCCATATAGTCGACTGGATGCCCTGTCTTCTCTTTAAATGCTTTCACAGCTTTCTCATCAAAGGAAATGAAATAAGTATTCTTTGTTGCAACGAGTTCAGCAATAAAGGGGCTGTTGACATGAATATTGGGAAGCTTCTTCAAAACAGAACCTGTGTATATCACATCAATCAATCCGTCCCTAAGAGTATCAGCAGCCGCTTTTCCGGCCGAATATTGATACTTGATCTTCTCGATAGGGATCCCTGCTTCTTTAAGGACACCATTGTATGTCAACTCCCGTCCCTTTCCAGGAGAGGAATCGAAGATCACTTTTCTCCCTACCAGGTCTTTCAGACTCTTTATCTCTGGATTCAAAGTACATAGCCCGTTACCGGCGATGCCTGAAAGGGAAACAAAACGGAACTCATCGTATTTGAAAGGGAACTTGGCATAGGGTCCTATCTGTTTTTCTGCTTCCCATAAATCCCAAGGAGTATTAAAGAACAAATAATTCTTCCTCCTTTCTGGTTTCGTAACCAGTAATTTCATGTGTTCAGCAGGTCCGCGTCCCTCTATGTGGATGGCCTTTAACCATGTACTGTTCTTGTTTATCTGCTCCGCCAAGGCCACCCCAAGGGTATAGGAAGCAAACCCTGCTGGAACAGCATCCGCTTTTGTGAAAGGAAGAGTTATTAAACTTGAACTTAAACAGAAACCGATCATGAATAATATTAGTCTTTTCTTTTTCATTTTGGACCTCCTTTCTTGACATTTAATGAATCATAAAATGTTACCGCTCCCTACTGTAATGATACAATAGTGGGACACCTGATCTTGGCTTTGACCAATAAACTCAAGAGGAAAATCTTCTCCTCCTGACATAAGAGGTACAAGAGCTAGAAGCAAATTGAATTTTGATCTATCGATTAGGTTTTCAGAAAATGTCTTGACCCTATTTTCAATCAGGGCGCGGGGGATTCGGAGATCCGGCTCTCGTCTTCGATATACTTTTGCAACGTCTCAAAGATCCTGTCCTCGATCAGCCCTACCGAGTGAAGCCACTCCATGGCATCAGAGATCTTAAACAGGACATGGGGTTCAATCCGAGAGGATCGGAGTCTCTCTTGCCCCCCTTGTTCCCGATCCAAGAGAACGACCAGTTCGTTGACAACCCCCCCCTGATCCCTGACCACTTCTGCCGCTTCAATGACGCTTTCCCCAGTGGTGATTAAATCGTCTATAATCAGGACACGATCATTCCGTTCCAGAATCCCTTCGACCTTTTTCCTTACTCCATGCTCTTTACGTGCTTGACGATAGTAGATGAGTGGAATGCCCAATTTTTGACTTACAACCGTGGCAAAGGGAACCCCTGCTGTTGGCACCCCCAAGATCTTATCGATTCTTTCTTTCCCGATCTCATTGGTGACAATCCTGG
>SMTZ1_10003064_pt1 | contig 16830 bp, 19 predicted proteins | sample DeeMarSWOR136_30_FD_25667 | JGI IMG/M metagenome (IMG submission 25667)
TGCGACCATCGTCCTGTTTCTCGTCCGAACAAGGGGAGAAACTGCTAAAGCAGAGGCATGAACTACATTCCCATCTCCATGCCAACGCCAAGGGTTCTCCGAATCAAATTTCCAAGACCTAGGCTCGACAATAGGTACCACGGCCAAAAGTACAGGCCGAAGCCGCTACTTGGAATGTTGAATCCTATCATTGGCTCAAGGAACGGCAGAAAGTCTTGGGGATTGAAGGGAAGAATGGCGACAGGCTGTGCACCGTATACTGCATTTAGAATCGCGAATATGATGACAAAGGGAATGTAATAGATGCACATAGGCTTCATTCGCGCGCCCATCATGTTGGCATTGATGCGCATTATTCTTCCTTGTTCATCACTGACCTCCTGGAGAAGAACTGGGTCCATAGTCTTGCGTGCCGCGTTGAACTTCTCGCGCCACTGTTTTATGGCCTCCATGTCCTCTTTGAGCTTCTCAACATCTGTGTACCTCATTGTTGCCCAACTTGAGATCAGGGCTAGTGAAACACTTATGCCTAGTATGAATGGAGCACTTAGGGGCAATGTGGATACAGGGTCTAGGAGACCTACAAAGAACTGAATAAAGTCGCCAAAAGGGTCCATTTTCGTTCCAACTTCTCTGGTCGAGCAAACTTGACAGCGTTTTAAGGATTCCTTTTTTGCGATACTAGCTGCGACAACAGGCACCCGTCGAATGCTAGTTAGTACACGTTTGGTTTTCACGGCTCTTTCCGGCAAGTAAACGTTGATAGTCGCGTTCTAGGTTGTTTGGCGCCTCGGAAGTTTCCTGAGATTCTCATTGTCATATTGTGCATATTTTGGGCTTTCGGAGCATCTTTGTGCACTGTTTGCGCTACTTGATACTGATTTGTGAGGCGCCATTTCAGACCTGAAGATAAACGTGTACTATTCAAGACCTTATGTCTTTATATTGAGGTGTGCGTTTACTGGTTCTTTGTCAGCCGCCGGGAGGGCTCGACTGCTATGATGAATATGGTAACAAGGATGTTGAGAAGGCAGGGCTTCTACAGGGTGAAAAACCAGGAAGAGCCTTGCTACATGAAGCACTCAGTAGGCCTTGGTGGGGTCTACGTACGAATCGAACAACGAAAAGCACTGATAACGGTAAGGGACCTTGGCATCGAGGAAGAGTTCACCAGGGTAAAGAAACTGGAGAACTTCATCAATCAGTTGGACGACGAGGCCTACCGAAAAAAATGCTTTATCGTTCACAAAATGAGAGGCACAGGGTCATAGACTGACGCTTCCATTTGTGAGCGAGCTCACGTACTTCAGTGGTCTATGTAAGAGTATGACCACTTGAGTTCAGACCGACAGGCCACCAAAGCTATCTGAACCGCGATAAGAGATGTCTCGGGACCATCTGGGCTATTGCACTTCTAACGGATCTGACTCCTACAAGCATCTCAGCAATGATTCTCTGAGACTCCTCAGACTTCAGGAGCCTAGGACTTAGGGATCCAGACCCACCCTCTAGGAACCTACGTTGAAGCCAATGCCCCCACTTCAGGTCGGAACCAAATGCGCGTTTCCAACGATTCTCATAGGTGGACAGAGCCTTTGACGTGGTGTCAGCCTTAGCAATGCTCTCTATTGCTGTCGTTGCAGCCAGCTTCCCCGCCATCATTGAGTAGTAGATGCCTTCTCCAGTGATCGGCGAGCAGTGCCCTGCGGCGTCACCTGCTAGCATCAATCGGCCAGAGTAGGAGGGAACTACGATGCCCGCAAGTGGCATCAATGCTGCCTCTCTTCGAACAATCTCGGCATTCTCTAGCATTGTGCATATAGGTTCAACCTGGTTCACAAGCGAATCTAGGTACTCTAAAACACGCACTTTCGACTCCCGCACCCGTGCTATCAGGCCTCCTGTACCCACAGCCACCTGTCTTCCACGAGGGAACACCCATGCGTAACCTCGAGGAGAATAGTCACTACCATAGTAGAAATCATTCACCTTGTCCATAGGCGCGGATTCCGATGGGAGTTTCATCTGGTATTGAACTGCATACCCCATTAGGGAATTTGGGATTCTCTCTCTGAACGGAGTAGATCTCTGTGACGCTGGATTGGTCCCGCTTGCATCAATCACTATTCTGCTGTTGAGGACCCCTCTCTCTCCATCCTTTGAGTAGCCAACCTGGCATCCTTCATTATCAACTCGGACTTGGTGCACCTTTGACCGGGCCCAGACGGTCCTTTTCGCTTTTCGAATTTGAGAGAGTTGTGCAAGTCCAAGGTCTGCTCTGGACACATTCACGCCGGCGGCTTCGCCGAAATCAATTCTAGCGAGCTCCATTCCGGGAAACTTGATTCTTATGCCATTGACTGCATGTGAACCTCCGATTCCCCCGAGGTCGAATTCTACAAGTGCTCTCTTAGGAACGAATCCGCCGCATGGCTTGTTTTCACATGGAGATGATTCCCTGTATAGTAGAAAGTAGCTCACTTCTGAATCAGAAAGGCTCTTTGCAGCACTCAGACCGGCTGGTCCTGCACCGATGATTACTACATCAGTATCGTACTCCATCCTACTTGCCATGGGAGTCAGTCTAAGAAATACCCTTCGTAAGGACACTAGACAGCCGAATGTAGTAAACGCTCGATTGAGAATGGGGAATCTCAAAAGGAGAGAGCGTGTACCGCCACCTTTGTCCCGTCCCGGCAGGTCGGGAGCTTGATGGTGCTCGTTTCTATTCTTAGTATTGTCCGAGGTGCGGTACACGCTTATCGCCTAACGCACCATCCGTAAACGCTTGCCCAAGAGTAGTAAATGTTCGCACGGAGGGAGAGAGACCAAACGAACGCAAATCGGAATCTGTTCAGAGAGGAGGAGACTACAGTCCACAACCACACTGGACAAACGTGTACGAATTCCGAAGCCCTCTAAGGTATATTGTACCTTGTAATACGTTTGATCTAGAGCCCTAACCGGCCTTAGGATACTATGGACGACCCCTGTGGTTGGTAAACGCTAGGACACAAGAGCACAACTTCTATGCCCTCAACAGGCCCTCTTCTGTTGCCTTCACGTGAACCTTTCGATTTTTCGACAACTTCATTCTGCTGAGCGATTTTTATAATATAATCTACTATCTATTTGGTAGTTTCATGCAGCAGCTTATGGTTTTCAAGTGATTCCGCAACCTTAGCCGATTTTGCAATGTTGCGGAATATTACGGAATCAATTGAATAGCCAAACTGGTAAGATCCACTTGGCCACGTCCATGGGTCTGAGAACTTGGGAGCACATCTGGACTATTTCCAGGTATCCTCAAAGAATCCTACATACTCAGGAAGTGTGTTACACAAACTATGTCATCAGAAAGACATCAAATAACCCTGATTATCATCGGGAAAGTGTAGTGATACGCGGTATTTGAGTATGCCTGATAGCCGTCATAGTCACCCTTGGCGATGAGTGTATTCAGCTACCAAATACAGCTTAGTTGGTGTATTAGAGGAACCGTCTGGCAATCCAACAATAACCATGGCCGGATTTTGGTACCAGACAGGCGCATGATCTTGGACACTTGGAAGTCATTCCCCTTCTCTGGTGATGGACAGTTATTGCAGAGGAATACTATTTCGAGGTCCTTTTATTTATTATGATGTATGATGATGTAGATAAAAGGAAGCTATGTTCGAAAAATCGTAATGGTTTGAGTGATAAGTGCACTATTGTGAATATGCAGGGGCGACGCATCGACATGGACGAAACGGGTTGTCTGGATGCCAAGAATCTTCGTAATTTCGGCCGGATCATGTGGTCAGACACACCCATTTAGTAAGGACCATCCCTCAAAGCAGGACCGCGGATTGAGGGGAATAGGCCAAGAGAGTTGAGAATCCCGACACCAGCCTAATATCATTTATATCCCCAATGAGGTGAGATAGCAAAAGGGACACCACATAGCAAAGAAGAGAGGGGTCTCATGGACCTTCTCTTGGACCGCCCTCAGGAATTCTTGATGCAGAGGAAAGAAAAAGACGTTCAAGAGGTGGAAGAAGCGGATGGTAAGTATCTTCATCATTGACGACGAAGCAATACTCCACCGACTTTACAAGGACGTCTTTGCAATCAAAGGCCACGAAGTTGTGGCAGATGCGTTTGATGGAGAAGAGGCGGTCAACAAGTTCCGTAACATGGATCCCAAGCCTGAAGTGATCATTCTAGACCACCGCATGCCGAACAAGGACGGCCTCGAAGCCATGAAGGATATTCTGGACATGGAACCTGCCGCTCGGATTGTCTTCATTAGTGCAGACGCCAATGTGCGCGACCAGGCACTAAATGGAGGCGCCAAGTCATTTGGACTCAAGCCCGTCACAATCAGGCACATGCTCGACTTGGTTGAGAAGGCGGTAGTTGACTGAGGGCCGGCAAAGTAAATCTAAGTAGCCATCATAGGTGACGTATCTTGTCGGGCGGGTCAAACCTCGGAGTAATAATAGGCGGCGATGTTCCCTTCTTGAGGGTCCTGCTAAAGATGGCCATGGAGGATGCGGGATTCCAAGTTGTCGACGAGGTTATGGATAGGACAGAGCTACTCACCGCCTGCATCAGGAAGAAGCCAGATGTCGTCATTCTCGATCTCAAGCTGTCTCACGAAGAGAGCGTGCGACTCATCGAGGACCTGCTTGACGTAGATGCCTCTGTTGCAATCGTTGCTGTGGCAGACATTGAGGAAGGTTACAGTGACAAGGTGCTTGCCGCGGGTGCGCGCGCATTCATTCAGAAGCCCTTCAGCATGTACGACCTAATTGATTTGATAAGGAAGGTAGCTCCTGACAATAGACTGCGTACCACTGCGTAATCTTCAAAAAAGCAGCAAACACCCTTCTCAATGGACTCTCATGAACGCCGGCAACTGAGAATGCGAAACAAGGACTTCGCGAACAGTTTTGTTAGAAGCCTTTTGATGCAGCCTCTCAGTTTTTGGAAACGAGAGTCGATTGGAAACCCAGGCCTAGGCGCTGAGATAAGTTGACCTTGACGGAGAAATTGATCATTCCGGAGTTCGCCATGTACTCGAAGGACTTAGAGCCTTCTGAGATCGAGCAGCTAGCCAGTAGAATGTCAATTGAAGCAAGGTCAAACAAGGACCCATTCCTACTCTTTACGGACATCCTGCTGGAGTTTGTAGGGAGCGGAGAATGGAAGAACAGAAGCAAAGCGTTCCACGCAATGTGCGCCAAGGCCAGTTTCCTGAGAGGGAAGTACGGCTACAACCAGTTGCTGGCGAGGGGTTCATCCAACTTGGCTTCTAGGGGCTACGCAGCTGCCGCGTACACTCGGCAAAGCTTGGACCCAAGATGGCTGAATAATCTCCGCAACGTAACCAATCAGGCGTGGCAGGCAAAGGAATACATCGTGTTTGCTGAGTTGTCGGGGGAGCTTGCTTCCATTCTAATTGACTTGGGGTACGCGGACCATGCCACGGAAATTGCCACCGAGAGCATAGATAAGGTGACAATAGTTTCAGCAAAGGACCAAGCCATTCGAACGATGGTCCAAGCAGCACTGCTGCGGGCACGCATAGTCCTTGCTTATGCCGCAAGCAAGTCCATTTCTCGTGAAGAGGCATTGATTCGCCTTGATTCGGCGGAAGATACAGCGAAGCACCTGAACCACAGTCTTGCTCTCACAGAGATCAGTTTCAACCGGGCCAGGATTCTCCTGGAACTATACGAGTATGACAAGGCAAGAGCAATTCTAGGCCATGTAATCAGGAAGTTCGAGAGTATGGGCTACCTGCAGGGAGTCACGGATGCTAGGAATGTTGAAGGAGTGATGTTGCTCAACATAGGTCAGCTCCAAGAGGCCCGGGACACGTTTGAGGAGTTGCTTATCACTCAACAGCAGTTGAACAACCAAATAGGCTTGGCTGGAACTCTCATCAACGTTGGTGAAATTGACCGCACGCTTGGTCAAATAGATCAGATGGAAACCTACAACAGGCGGGCCCTAGAGATTAGCCAGGAAGCTGAATACATGAGAGGCATCGCCATCGCAACCGCGAACCTCGGAGACGTTGAACTCAGGAAAGGCAATACGGATTCGGCAATCAGTATGTACAATAAGGCCATTGACTTGGCAGACGGTGCAGGGATGAAGAAGCTGCTCGTACTCACCCTCTTCTTGGCGGGCGACGCGAACTTCATGGCTGGGAACTTCGATGATGCCATCAGTATCTACCGTCGAGCTAAGGAAGTTTCGACCGACATTGGATACCCATTGGCGGCCTTCAACGCGGATGTAAGCGAGCTTGTCACCATGTGGTTCATGGAGGATGCTCCGAGCGAGGAGCTATCAAGGGCAATTGGGGAGATAATCGGGTCTGCTGAAAGATGGCTTGAGTCAACTGATTCTGGCCCGATGAGAGATGTCAGAAGGACTATCTACGAAGATCCAACCATTGAGAGCGATCTCTGCGTGTTCTTCGATGGTGAGCGCAACTTCGAGTGTCGAGTTGAGCGCAAATCACTAAACAAGGACTGCTTCGGGAACCTCTTCTGGATGGGTAGTCTGTGCCCGTACTTCAAGGAGTTTCTGGTCAGATTCTATCGATAGAGGCTAGAAACCATCCACTCTACCGGCTCCTGGCGCTTCTGCCAAGAATCTTGTCACCCTTCTCGTATCTGGGCCCATGGCCCGTTATGAAGCCCCTTGAAACACCTTCTTTTGCCGATATCACTGGACGGGAGGCGTACATCAGGAGATACCTTAGAAACTCGAGGTCGGTCACCTTCCGACCCTGTCTGCGTTGATATCTCATCTTCTCCTCCTCAAAAGTGAGAATGTCGTGCTCTGTCAGACCCTTGATCAGCTTGTTCTTCGTCCCATTCGCAGCCATGGAGCTTTCTCCCAGTCAGGACTAAAGTGGGAAAGCCCTCTAGAATCCGAGTATTACTAAAACCTAGTCTGGGACCCAATGCTGTCCTATGACGCCTTGCCTTCGGTAGATTTGTCTTCCTCTGCGGCTTCCGTTGCGGTTGTCGGAGCAGGAGTGAACTTCGCTGCAGCACCGGCCTGATTCTCGGATGTGACATGATAGAGGCTCGCAGACCGAGTCTGTCTGAATTCGGTTACTGCAGTCCAAGTGGCTGACTTGTCGGCAATCACTGTGAGCCTCTTGACACGGAACATTATGATCGCTGCAATGTCAATGAGAACGATGTTCATGGCCAATAGTAGGAACGAGTTCACGCCAATAGTGACACCAACGGCTGAGCCAGTCAGGGCACCTAGCACGACCATAAGAGAGGCATTCACTGCAGGGGGCATCAGGGCAGCTGAGATAGCAACTCCAACCAACGAAGACATGTCACCCTTTGTGACGGAGATCGCCACTGCAGCACCAGAGAAGATAGCGACTCCTATATCTATAGACGAGAACGGAAGTGGGAGAATACCAAGACCTCCTCTCCGAGTGATTTCAGTTACGACACCGTTGTTGAAGTCATCCTGAACCAGGGTCATCACACTTGGGTCGAGAAGTGCGAGCAAGAGTGCTAGCACAAATCCAACAGCGAGGGAGAGACCAAGAGATATGAGTTCGTTCACCGTCCCCTTGACGAACAGATTCCTATCTTGAACAACGTATCCAAGAGCGACCCCCAACATCGGGCCCATCAGAGGGGATAGTAGCATCGAAGCGACAATGATGGTGACGTTGTTCTGGACAAGTCCAAAACCGGCCATTACGGCTGCAAAAATCGTGAACGCAATGAAGTCAAAGCTCAATGAAGAGAGATCCTTGACGTTCTCATAGATTTCTTCAACGGCGAGCGTCGCCTCTCTCTGCAGAGTGGCTTCCTTGACCTCTTCAGTCCCCCTAGGGAGAGAAGCCTTCAGGTCCAGAATGTCAATGAACCCATACTCAACTCCTACACCACGGGACTTCAGCTTCTCCATCGTTTCACTAGCAGCTTCATCAGGGATTCTGAATTGTAGTAGGTGTGCATTGTCTGATGTGAACTTCATGATGTTCTTGACCGCAAGAACATCAAGAATGAAGTCGTAGACAGCCTCCGTCTTGTCGAAGGGCACTACAATCTGAACCTGCTTCACTGAGGGACCGCTCCGAGATTACACTCGCCTCCCATTGGACAACTCTTAAGGATTTCTAGAAGCGCGTTCTTAGGCGATTTGTAATACACGTGTTACATGTATCTTCGTTTTCGAGTGGTACATCAAGGTTTTTGGGTGCGCTCATCGCTAGAAACCGAGTGATCACATGGCAGTCTTCGAAGTCCTAGCATTCTGGTGGCTGGTTTCTCTTACCGGAGCACTCGCTCCCGGTCCACTTTCAGCTGCGGTAGTGATGCAGGCTAGTAGAAGAGGAAGGCTACATGGAATACTGCCAATGGTGGGACACTCGATTGTCGAGCTCGGAATCGTCGCGGCAATCATCGTTGGAGTTCAGGCGTTGGATCTGACCCAATTCACAATAGATCTCATAGCAGGATTCGGAGGGGTCGTGGTAATTCTATTTGGCCTCCTGGCTCTTCGTGACTACAAAATCAAACAGGGGGAAGGGTCTGCAGAAGAAAGAACCGAAAGCACGGCGTACACTGTCATCGAGGCCACAGCACAAGGTGCAATCGTGAGCATACTGTCCCCCTACTTTTTGGTGTGGTGGTTTGCAATCGGGTTATCCAGTGTCACTATCCTTGTGGCGGAGCTCCAACTCGGCATCGGGACTGTCTTTTTGGCAGGGGCGCTTGTGTACGTGACCCACATCTCGACAGACTTGATGTTCGGAGCAGTTCTCACACTTGGTTCTGATAAAGCTGCAAGGTCTGTGAGGCCGCGAGGAATCAACTGGGTCAATGTCGGAATCGGCTTGTTCCAGGTCATTCTCGGACTATGGTTCATCTGGATGGCACTTGTTTAGACTTGAATCCCCTCAAGACGGGAAGGTTTCTTCATCGACTACTCGGGAAAACATCCTTGAATGTCGAGAGAACTACTGTCGCCACTATGGCGCTGATAATTGTAGCCGCGCCCCTTTCTGCTAGCATGAATGGGAAGATCCCGAAACCAAATACCTCGGCAGGTATCATGAGTATGTAGACTGCTCCCATGGTCATCATTGAGAAGTCTGTGATTGTGCCAATCAAGGCAAGTGGAATTAGCTGAAGGAATCGCCTGTAGCCTCTTTTGCCAGCATCGAATCTGAATTCTTCGAATTGGAGAGAAACTGCTACTAATGCGGCCAGAGCATAGTAGACCATAAACCACCAAGCACCGTAATTCGGAACCAGGTACAATATCATTATGATAGAGAGGTACAGTGCAGTCAAGAGAGGCCCTGGGATGCGAATCGATCTGAGGGTGGTGTGTGATTTAAGGCAGAGTCCACTCAGTAGACCAGACACAGCAGGGCCCAGAATCACTGTGGGGACAAACAGGGCGACTCCAGGTAAAAACGCAGTGATGACTCCGCCTATGAAGCCAAAGATGAATCCGCGTGTCGGTCCCAAGAGAATCCCAAACAATGGTGCGATACAGATCGTCAGCGTGAGCTGAGCAAGTGGACCCGCTGAACCAAGGAATGCGCTTATTGGGATGAGTGCACTCACACCATATACTGCGGCCAGGATGACTCCAATTGCATACTGTTTGGTAGCAGAAGTCCCGCCAACCAACTCCATTTCCACATCCTCGCCTGCAGACTCTGCGTCAGTCATTGGTGCTCACATTCAGTGGCCCGTGCGAGTACATGTCTTTATCATAGTTGCGGTGAAATGACTTGGGACCTTTACTAACGAAGGTTTCTTCGAATTACGAACCTTTAACAGGATTGAAACGGAAGCTAACCGAACTGAGATGGTCTTCTCACGTCAACTGAGTAGTCAGGAGATAGAAACACTTCTGACAATGCAGGAATTCGTCAGGGCGGCCCATGCGGAAAGTGACTCCCACGACTACTCACATGTCCTTACTGTCTGTCGTTACGCAATTCAGATTGCGAAAAACATCGAGGAGGCGGTTGACCCGTTCGTCACAATAGCCGGAGCACTCCTACACGATATTGGAAAGACGAACCGAGTCTTCGCTCATATCCATGGTCTGTTCGGAGGTACGCTGGCAGAGGAGTACCTTGATGGTCTCAAGATTGACGAGTCAACAAGAGACACGATAGCTCGCGTTGTCATCAGACACACACCGACATCAAAGATACCGCCAGAGACCCCTGAAGAAAAGATTGTCTATGACGCAGACACTCTGGATAGACTGGGTCTGATGGGTCTCCTGAGAGGTTTCATCGGTAAGACAGGTAGTATGGAGCACATAATGACTAAGTATATGGACAAACGAAAAGAGGACTACGAGAAGCTCAATTTCGATTATAGTCGGGACCTAGGCGACGATCTTCACAGGGAACTCATGGACTTCATGTTCGTTTTGGAGGATCGTCTGTCTTCGAGAATGGCATCTATAGAACACATCTTCGAGAAGGAGGAGCTAGTATAGAACGAAGAGGTGGGATTCGCCAATGACTAGTTACGAAGCGATGTCTAAAGAAGAGAAGTTGAAGCGAGCATCAGCACACATCTTCTCAATGGGACTTCAGGACGCTGCCGACTTTCTATGTAGAGCCAACATGAAATACGGATTGGCCAAATTGCATCACATGCAGCATACTAATGGACAAAGCCCGTCAGCTACCTTCGTAGGCGCACCTGACGCTACGATTACTCGAAACGTCCGGAGGTGGCATAGCGGCTTTGGGTATGGTGGGAAGCTGTCGTGGGGAAATGGTACCGAGAAGCTGATTGTCCTTGATTCCATGCCGAATGCATGTGGAATGTTGGTCGGGGGTCTGGAGGAAGCCCCTACAATGGACGAACTCTTGGACCACATCAATTCGGTTTTGACCAGCGATGAGGTGATAGATGGCATCCAAATCGAGTGGGACTTCGCCGCCGGGAATCACTTCATCGACATTTACGAAGTACGACCCTTGTCAGAAGACTTCAGTTACCCAAGTCGTTACGTCTTTGTCATTCACGGATCAGTCCCTGAGCTCAAAGGTGACAACGAAAGTAAGTTTGGCTTTGGCCTCTACGCCCACAAGAGCAGACTTCTCAAAGAAACGCTTGAAGTGGTCGAAACACCGTTTGGACCAATTCAGATACTTACAGGAGCTGATGCTTCGAGGTATATGGAACTCAACGATTTCGCCTGCGAACTGAGTAGGAAGAAGAGGAGAAGGGCCGCAGAACTACTGTTCGAAGAATTCACAGAGATCTCGAATCCAATTCACCAAGGGCTTCTCAACATGAACTCACACATCCTTGGATGCCAAGATACGAATGACCCCGATAACAGGATACTCCCCATCACGCTGAGGTCCGACCTTCCGGCCTATCTCGCTATAGGGAATGAGAATTTGAGCGAGGAGGCAATCGAACAGCTAGGTTTCACGAAGAGATCGGAGAAGCACGCTGTGAAGGACAGACTTCTCAAAGCCAATATCCTTCCTCATGGAGGGGGATACAAGTACCCTAGCATGCTAGGCATCAAGAGAGTCATGGAAACCAAGTCAGGGACAAGATACTATGTGGCAGAGCACGCTACAGGACAGGAATCCGAGAAGGTCTTTTCAAATCCCCGGGAATTGGAGTTCACCTATAGAGGACAGGAGGTTCTCTGGAAAGCAGTTGAACTGAAACTATGCAGCGTCGTGGCACGTCTGATGCCTCGAGTGATCCTCAAGATTTGAGCACCCTTGGTAGCCCCAGAGGTGTAGGGTAAAATGTTTTAGTCCGTCTGCGTTCTCCGCGGACGTCGCACGGAGGTAACTCATATGTCTGGCGAGGAATCTTTCGACATTATCGTTGTTGGCGCAGGCGTAATTGGAGTTGCTGTGGCATACTACCTTCAGAAAAACAGCCCTGACAAGACCATCCTCTTAGTAGATAGACTGTCTGCCGCAGGACAGGCCAATACCGCTATGAGCGCAGCGGCTGTCAGAAACATGTTTGCATCTTCGACAAACCAGCTCCTCACAGACACGTCAATCAAGTACTTTGAGCACGTACAGGAAGACATTGGCTACGAACTCATGTTTGAGAAGATAGGCTATCTATGGCTTCTCAGTGACTCGCAGTTCAACAGCGAGAGCGTCAAGATGTGGATTCAACGAATGAATGCATCAGGAGTCCACAACAAGGTGTATGACAAGAAACAGCTGAAAGACATGATGCCCGGACTCAATACTGACTTCTCAAGCGATGAAGAAGCCGAACTCATGAATTTGAAGGAGGTCTGCTACGGCTTATTCGGAGGGGACTGTGGAGCGTTGGATCCGACACGTCTCGTGGAGTACTATCTTGAAGAGTTCAAGAAGCTATGCAACTGCAAGCCTCGGTTCGGTGTCGATGTAGAAAGCCTTCTCCTTGAATCCGTCCCGAAACTCGACGTGCCGGGAGAACCATTTGTCTGGCAGAACAAGAAGGTCAATGGAGTCAAGACAAAGGAAGAAACACTTCGAGCAGACGTCGTCGTACTGGCTACTGGAGCATGGGCCAATGAGCTCCTTGACCCGATTGGCATGGACAGCAGGACGAAGGCGAAAAAGAGGCATATCTTCGTCGTTCACGCAGAACGAAAGCAAGGCCTTAATGAGCTCTTGGACACAAAGGGTTTCAATGACCTTAACACGGTGCCCTTCACAATCCTGCCATCAGCTGGACTTTACTTCAGACCTCAGCTACAAGAAAGAGGGTTCTGGATAGGATGCGGAGACAAACTCGGTCGCAGTTACGATTACGTACAGCCCGAACACTATAGCAATCCTGAGAGCGCCTACTACGAGAACAGTGTGTACCCAGTTCTGTCCAAGTACTTCCCAGCATTCGAGGGGGCTCGACCGACAGGTAGCTGGGCCGGCGGATACAGCTACAGTCCTGATGCTATACCGTATGTCTACCTAGAGAATGGCGTCTTGGTACTAAACGGAGCAAGTGGCTCGGGCATAATGAAGGCCGATGCCATGGCAAGGATAGCTGATGCTCTCTACAGGGGTCTCCCCGAGGCTGAGCTCTATGGTGGAAAAAAGATGCTCTCAACTACCTTGAGTCAGAGGGAACGCAAGGTAGAGGTAGAGAGTGTGGTCATCTAGCATCACAACAAGGACCCACAATAAGGCTACCCAGGCGGAAAACCCTAAAAGGACCAACAGCGAGAGTTACATGCCCGAGGTTTCTATAGCCAACTGCGTTCTGAGGTTCGTGCAGATTAGAACCACTCATGTGTAACACACACATCGAAAACGAGGTGAAATAAACTGGATAAGGGTGAGCTCGATGACGATAGCAGAAAAACCAGATGCCAGCAAGCTTACAATCACTGCATTGGAGTCAGGAATAGAGTATCAAGACCTGCAGAGCGCACCAGACGAACCTCTCCTCATCCAGGTTGTTGGGATATGGCCTGACATTCTTGCAGAGCTATCACAGAAATTCGAAGTCGACTTGGAGGACCTGCAAGACCTACAGGATCTTGACGAGCGCCCAAGACTTCAGGTTGAAGACAAGTTCATCATGATAGTTCTCCGCGTTCCAGTAGACCTAGAGCGCGCAGATAGAGAGTTTTCGACCAATCCTATTGGCATCTTCTCGAATGGTCGTGACATCATCGTCATACAGAACGCTGAGATACCCCTTCGAAAGAGGAGATTGAAGGGAGTTCTGAAACGTACGACCACTGTGAGCGGTGCAATCTACAACCTCTGGGAGATTGTGATTCACTCCTTTGAAACAACGCTCGACATTGTTGAAGCAACGATCAACGAAATAGAAGATAGGATTCTTAGAGAGATTTACCCTTCCCAACTTGACCGGTTCTTCCAGCTCTCTCGAGATGCCATATTCATGGAGGCTGCTCTCAAGTCAAACATGAAGGTACTCCGCCGAATGAAGAGGTTGCAGAGTTTCGGACACCTGTTGCTTGACGAAGACAGGCTAGAGGAGCTAGAGGTAGACCTGCAGCAGCAATTGGAACTCAGTGCTATCTACAGAGAACTGATTGACAATGCTATGAAGGAATATGACAGCATTGTCGGACACAACCTCAATACGGTGATGAAGACGCTAACGTCAATCTCTCTCCTGGTAAGTGTACCAACACTCATTGCTTCAATCTTTGGGATGAATGTTACTCTACCTCTGGCTAACGAACCCTTGGCTTTCGTCGTGGTTCTGCTTGGAAGCTTGATAATCGCGGCGCCGCTCCTAGTCTTCCTCAGAGTCAGAGGTCTGGTTTAGAGGAAGAGACAAAGGAATCATTAAGAACCCCTTCGTGCCCTAGCACACGAACAGCACGGAGGGATTGCTATGACCTTCAAACACTTGGCCGAATACCATCTCTGGTCAGGAAGTAGAATGAGGCAGATTGTGGAAGAGCTCCCTGAGAAGGAATACACCAAGGAGGTCGTAGGGAAGAACAGTGTCAGATCCATCTGTACACACATTGTAATTGCCCTGGCAACTTGCTTTCTCTTGGCTGACGAGTCAGAGGACCAAAGCGTATACGATTGGATTGGGACAGCTTCGAAGCTCGAGCTGCTTGACGAGTGGAACCAGCTCGACCACAGACTGAGTTCCATCATAAGAGAGATCCCTCAGGGAACCATTGAGGTTCCTCACATCTCGAAAGAGCCGTTTGAGGTTGAGCTGATGGATTTCTACCTTCAATACCTGCTCCACACAACACATCACAGAGGGCAACTCGCCATGGCTCTCGGAATCCTCAAGAAGGATGTCCCCGGTACCGACTATTTGATGTACTTCAGAGATAGGGCTGGAATGTAGTCTACGACTACTACTCTTTTTATTTGTCAAATCACATGTGTGACCACATGAGAGTCGGAGTTCTAACTAGTGGTGGCGACGGTCCAGGAATGAACGCAGCCATTCGTGCAATCACTAGGATTGGGTTACGGAGAAACTGCAGCGTTTTTGGAATATTCGGTGGGTTCCAAGGGATACTCAATGAGCAAATCCATGAACTAAACTCACGGTCTGTTTCTAGAATCCTTCATAGGGGTGGGACTTTTCTGACGACCGGAAGATCTGAGGAGTTCAGAACCGAGGAGGGCCAGAAGAGAGCAGCAGCAATACTCGACAAGCGCGGGATTGATGCACTGATCGCAATTGGTGGAGATGGCACTATGCGCGGTCTTGCCGCCCTCAGCAATCATTGGAAAGGTCGACTCTTGGGGCTACCAGGGACTATCGACAATGACCTCTATGGGACTGACTACACAATTGGGTTTGACACAGCTATCAATAATGCACTGGAGGCTTTGGACAAGATACGAGATACAGCAGAGGCATTCCACCGTATCTTTCTAGTTGAGGTGATGGGTCGCCACTCCGGTTTCATTGCGGTCCATGTAGGCATTGCAACTGGGGCATCAGCAATAGTGATTCCGGAAACTCCAACAAAGATTGAGGACTTGGCCGAGAAAGTAATAGAGGCGAGGCAGAGAACGAAATCTAGTGTCTTGGTTGTAGTCGCTGAGGGTGACGAACTGGGGAATGCGAATGCGATTGCTCAGGAGCTGTCAGAGCGTGTGGGAGACAAGTGCAGGGTATCGGTTCTAGGTTATATCCAGCGCGGTGGAAATCCTACTCATCTTGACCGGATTCTCGGCACACGCCTGGGAGCATTTGCAGTCGAATGTCTCCTAGGCGGAAGACATGGAGGAATGGTTGGAGAGGTGAATGGGGAGCTCGTATTGACTCCCTTCGAGGAAACATGGTCTAAGAAGAAGCCGTTTGATGAATGGATGATGGGCCTTATTGATGAACTTTCGGGATAGCCAACATACGTGTTTATCAGCAAGACACTGGCACAGTGAGATATGAGGCACACTGTGCAGACCCGACTCACTGACTTTGACGAGTCTTCTGGAAAGAAGAAATCGAAGACCAAGAAGACTCAACTGCCAACAGGAGAACTCTGGAAGAAGACCATCCAGAAGAGAAATGATTGGGGTGTCTGCAACTTTGATGGCACCATTCTGTTTGTACGTTTGATCAAAGGACGCATTCATGCCCATGATAGAGAAGCGGTGTGCAAGTGGTGTGGGGGAATGCTTGAGATTCGCAAGGACAAGGTCTTCTGTGGTGGCACCTGTGGAAGATACCAAGGAGAGTTTTCAAAAGACCTTAGCGCGTACCTGTGGTGGGAGGGAGCGAAGTCGTATACACTGCGAAAGAGATTGGCTGAGATTGAAACGCTCGAGTTACAGCAGAGAGACCTAGAATCCATGACATATGCGCCACCTTGGTCAGTGCTCGAGGAATACGAAGAAGAGGAGGAATAGGCCCCAGAATGAATAAAGTCCGCCAGACGAAAGAATAATTAGATGCCTAGCATCTGTCGCAAGGTTTAGTGATTATCGTGACAGAGATTCCGATGGCAGATGCCGGACCGGTCGGAGCAAGACCTCGCGAAGTTACAATCGCAGGGTATCTTGTGCTACTGGATGCAATTACTGGACTCATAGTCGGAGCCATTTCGTACTACATTTGGGAGGATTGGACTGCTGGCATTGGTGTCATTCTGGCACTCATTGCCTTCTTGCTTGCGTTCCGTATCTGGAACCGAGACGCGCAGGCATGGAATCTGGCAGTCATTTTCAATCTCGCCGCAATCTTCCTATACATGACAAGCTGGAATGTGCCTGGTGCATTTCTCAGCCTCATCTCAGTCATCTACCTGACTCTTCCGAATGTGAAAGTACATTTCGAAGACAGGTTCTGGTAGCACGCTTCA
>SMTZ1_10014687_pt1 | contig 16829 bp, 16 predicted proteins | sample DeeMarSWOR136_30_FD_25667 | JGI IMG/M metagenome (IMG submission 25667)
CCACATGATCAGCCAGCCCCAGGACAAGGTAATCAAAAATCATGTCATTGTTTGGAGCCCTTCTTATGTCGTGGGTTAAAATGCCTTTTATCTCAGAACTGAAAACAAAACTCCCACCTTCACAGTAGTAGTACAGAGGCTTTATCCCGAACCGATCTCTCGCCAACATGAGAATACCGGAGTTCAAATCATAAACAGCAAATGCAAACATCCCATTTAATTTTTCCAGTATTCCTTTTTCATATTCTTCATATCCATGAAGTATCACTTCCGTGTCACTTGAAGACATAAATTCATGTCCTTTTCTTTCCAGATCATTCCGTATCTCTTTAAAATTATAGATTTCCCCGTTATAGGTTATCCAAACAGTATTGTCTTCGTTATGCATAGGCTGGTGGGCTGCTGGGGACAAATCAATAATAGCTAAACGCCTATTCCCTAGGGAAACTTCTCCATCTGTGTAGATACCTTCATCATCCGGTCCCCTGTGTGCGATTGCTCTATTCATTTTTTTCAGTAACTGGGTATCTTCCCAATTGAACCCGTTTATTCCACACATAGGAATTCTCTTCCTTATAAGGTATTTAAACCTTTTCAAGAAGACTTATTCTTCTCTTTCACGTCTCAACTATAAGTGATAAATGAATATGCTTGCTACCGAAAAGGATATAAGAGATTCGATATTCTTATTGAATTAGATCCAGTAAAGGAGAGGAGAACATGAATGACTTCAATCCCCAGGAATACTGGGAAACCACCTTACAAAAGAATTTCAACGTAGTCGGGGTGGGTCACTCCGGCTTGGGTGTGCAGTACAACAAGTGGATGTACAGAGTCAGAAAATACGTATTTATCCGTCAGTTAAGACATCTTTCTGGGTTAACTTCAGCAGATATACTGGATATCGGTTCTGGGACTGGTTTCTACATCGAAAGGTGGAAGCAAATTGGAATTAAATCAGTGACAGGGTCAGATATCACGAGTGTTTCTGTTAATGAATTGAAGAAAAGGTTTCCAGACAGCAAATTCTATCAAATAGACATAGGTGACGCAGTAACCCATTCCAAAAAGTATGATATGATTTCTGCCTTTGACGTGCTATTCCATATTGTGGACGACAATAGATTTGAAAAAGCCCTACAGAATATCCACAGCCTTTTGAAACCGGGTGGGTACTTTGTTTTCTCAGATAATTTCCTCCATGGGCTTCCAGAACGAGCAACAACCCAGGTGAGCAGGTCGCTGAAAGATATTACAGAAACACTGGAGAAAACGGGGTTTCATATCATCAAAAGAGTGCCCATGTTTGTCTTGATGAGCAACCCGGTTGATTCACAAAGCTGGCTGCTCAAATCTCTCTGGAGAGTAATCAAGTACTGTATAGCACGCAGTGAGGTCGTAGGGTTCGTTGTGGGAACTGTCCTATATCCTGCGGAAGTTGTGTTAGTATCACTTTTGGAGGAAAGCCCAACTACTGAAATGGCCATATGTAAAAGAGAGTAATCATTGCAGGAATTCCTTATACACCTTTAGGAGTTCTTTACTCTGTGCATCCCAATTATATTTTGTTGCAAAGGCTTTTCTCCCATTTTCTCCCATTTCTTTAGCTATCTTGGGATTTTTTGCTAGGTACATAACGGTTTCTGCCACTTCCTTTAGATTTGTGGGATCCACTAGGATACCAGCGTTGGTCTCTTCCATGATCTTTCGTATTTCTGGTACATTGCTCGCCACAACCGGAATTCCAAAAGCCATGTACTCGAAGAGCTTGTTGGGGGTTGCAATGATATTGTTGTAGCAGATGGGTTTAAACAGTATTAACCCCACGTTGATTCTCTGCAGGAATGAAGGGATCTCCCTGTGATCAACTTCACCGGTCATGATAAAGTGGTCTCCCAGGTTATGAGCGTTAACCATTTTTCTAAATTCTCTTTCAAAGGGGCCTCCTCCCACAATGAGGAACTTCACAGCAAGATTGGACTGAATCAAGTAAAGGCACAATGGAATCAGTGTTTCATACCCTCTGCCTGTATGGATGTGGCCAACATACCCCAGCATAAAATCGTTAGATTTGGAGGCTTTACCACCTGTTTGGATACTGAGAGCAGGTACATTCATTAGTACAGACGTCTTAACCTTTGCTTGGGAAAAATAGGCTTTCAGACTCTCATTGACTGTTATGATGTGGTCAACAAACAACCTGATCAAGAAGAGTTCTACTTTCCTTAATGCATTGACTCGAACCGTGTTGTCCAGATACACCATTGATGCAAAGTCTTCGTGCGCATCATAAACTAAATTGCATTGCGTGACTAGTTTGACCAGTATTCCAGAAAAGAGGAGGGGGAAATCGTGAACGTGACAGATTTCTGGATTCGATTTTATGGCTTTTCTGGTAATCTTCAAATATCTGAGAAAAGAGTGGATATACTTCCCAATTCTATATTTGGATGAAGTATATGAGAATCGGTGGACTATAACGTCATCAAGATTTTCCTTTTCTGGTTCAGTCTTCTGCGTATCAGTTAAAAATATTTCAATGCTGTATTCTTCCTGGAGAGTGCTCACTTCTCTGAATATTCTTATGTCCTGGGGATACCAAAGGGTAATAATGGCCACTTTTGTCATCTTGGACCTCCTCATAGCGATTCATCAGATATGTAAGATGTGTATCAATTTCAATTAGTTGGCTTTAAGCTTTTGGTTCAGGGCAAGAGCAGCCTCAGAAACATCCTGGGCCACCTTCTCCCAGGTGTGAGATTTTAAAACGAATTCCCGTCCTCTCTTTCCCATATCCTCCCGAAGCTCTTCATCCTTCAAGAGTGTAACAACTGCATCTGCCACTTCCACAGGATCTTCCTGATCAACCAGAATGCCTGCCTTCTCTTCTTCGAGACATTCAAACCCTTCTACTCTGGAAGCCACCACTGGTCTTTCACACGCCATGTACTCGTAGAGCTTCAACGGTGAGTACCCTGAAGAGAGCGGTTTCTTCAGTACTAAACACACATCGCACGCAGATATGTAGAGAGGAACCATTTCATGCTCCACTTCACCAGTCACAACAACGTTTTGAAGGCCTTTCTCTCTGATAGACTGCAGCAACCACTCCATTAATTCGCCTTCCCCCACTATGAGAACTACTGTTTCAGGCACCTTCTCCTGCACGAGAGGCACTGCAGACAACATGTAGTCTAACCCCTGCCAGGCTTTGAGCGTTCCTATATATCCTACGTAGTGCTTTTCTGGATCTAGGTTGAGGATTTTTTTAGCATTTTCAATAAAAGTGAATACATCTGCATCAGCTCCATTTTCAACAACTGTTAACTTCGATTCAGGAACGCCTCTCAAGAGGAGATTCTCTTTAATCCATTGAGTAACACAGATGAGATGTTCAGCATGGTTGACTGCAATATCTTCTAAAAGAGAAGAGATAAATACATGGATTGTGCCTTCACCTTTCATTTTATATTCTTCTGCTATAAGGCCGTTAACCTCATAGATTGAAGGAATGCCGAAGAGTTTGCCTAAGAGAGTTGTTACACACCCCTCAAGAGGAGACTTTGCATAGAACAGATCAATATTTTCAGAGATGAGAATGCGAGTCACATACAGCACTGAGAACAGCGCTCTCCATACTACTCTCCACAGTTTGAAGCAATTCATCTCTACAACATGAACCCCTTCAAGGGTTGATCCATCCCATCTATTCACAAGGAGAACGATATGATGCAGTCGAGAAAGGTGTCTGATTAACTCCTTGACGTGGATTGAGCTTCCTTTATGCTCTGCGAAGTCTGCTGTGTGCACGTAACATATGTTCATAGTCCCTCCTGGTTATCTCCCTATTCCAGTGTAGTGGAATCCTATTGATTTCATGTATTCAGTGTCAAGAATGTTTCTTCCATCTACAACTGCTCTTACACCTGACTGGTGCAAAAGCTCCCAGTTTAACCTGGTGAATTCTTCATGATCTGTTAAAATGACAACACCATCTATACGTGTAAAGTCATTACAGTATAAAACGCCAAGACCTTCTACTTCTTCTCTCGTATACAAAGGATCATAACCGTAAACAACAGCCCCTCTTCGTTTTAATTCATCTTTTACCACAAAAAAAGGTGAAAATCGCTCCTCTTTGACACCACCACGGAAGGAAATGCCTAAAAGCATCACATTCGCTTCTGAGAGTGGTATACCGCATTTTTCAAGCATTTTTTCTGCTGCATCAACTGTATGGTACGGCATGAACTCATTAATTCTTCGTGCTGTTCTAATCAATTCTGTTTTTTTGCTGATGATAAAATATGGGTACACAGGAATGCAGTGCCCCCCCACTCCTGCACCTGGTTTATGCAGATGACAGTAGGGCTGTGTGTTGGCAGCATGGATTACGTCCAATACGTCAATGTGAGCCTCCTCGCAGTATAAAGCGAGTTCATTGGCCAGAGCAATGTTGACATCTCTGTATATGCCCTCAAACAGTTTGACAGCTTCTGCACTTTTTGGATCCTTCATGAGGATAATACCTTTTTCATTGATCTTTGAGTACACATCTTTGAGTTTATCACCTGTTTCAGGGTCTGAGGCTCCAATAATCTTGGGGTATTTTCGCGTGATATCTTCAACAGCAGTGCCTGCCATGGTTCTCTCAGGGCAGTGAGCAACGCCAAAGTCTGTACCTGCTTTTAACCCTGTATGTTCAAGGATAGGGGTAATGAACCCTTCACACGTTCCAGGAGGTGCTGTTGATTCCAAGACGACGATATCTCCCTTTCTGAGTACTTTAGATATCTTTTCACATACATCTTTTAGAATGGAAAGATCAGCTCGCTTGTCTGTGAGCATGATGGGAATAATAATGATGTGTATGTCTGCTTCTGCAGGCTGGGCAGTTGCTTTGAATCGATTTTCTCCGAGAGCAGATTTAAGCAGCACAGCAAGACATGGCTCTTCAGGGATAGGAATTTCCCCTGCATTCACGCGAGCGATCCTTTTTTCATCTACATCAATACCAGTAACCTGAAATCCAGCATGTGCAAAAATGCAGGCTAAAGGCAGCCCCATCTTTCCTAATCCCCACACTGCTACCTCAGTCATGTAAAAATACCTCCCGACCTTCCTCGTATGACTTGATAGCAGACAAAGCAACCTTTAAGGTGTACAGCCCATCTTCGCCAGAAATGGGAACATTCTTATCCTCTTTTATACACGAAATAAATGTTTCAAGTTCTGTCCTCAAGGGTTCTCTACCTTCAATTTTTGCATCTCTGATCCATTCTGAATCGTAGTTTCTAAGAGAATGCGTCAGGTAGTCTACATCCACAATACTCTTTGTTCCCACAGCAGTTAATTTCCTCACCTTGTGCGGGGATAACCAGTTGGTGTCAATTAATCCTGGTTTGTTGGATCCAAATGTTAAGAGGATTGATGCATAGTCTTCAAACGTGTGGATAGTCCTGCCTGCTACAGCGGCCACCTTCTGGGCATGCTCCCCATACAGGTACGAGATGATGTCAATATCATGCACTCCCAAATCGATGATAATCCCTACATCCCGAATGCGAGGATGGTACGGTCCTACCCTTTTTGCAGACAGCGATACGAGCTGCCCCAATTCACCTTTGTCAATCATAGTCTTTAACCGCATAATAGTGGGATCAAATCGGGTCACATGGCCCACCATGAGCTTTAGCCCCTCTTTTTCTGCCTTGGCGATCATGGCAGTGGCTTCTTCAACAGTAGATGCTATGGGTTTTTCCACCAGAATGTGGACACCTTTCTCCAGTGCTGTCAGAGCAGCCTTCTTGTGTAGCGTGGTGGGAACTGCAATAGTAACTGCATCTAAATTGCATTTTAAGAGCTTTTCATAGTCTGTATGGCCAGATACACCAAATCGCTCTTTCATTATACTCAACCGTGCTTCATCAATGTCTGCTACACCAACTAATTCAATGTCTGGCATTTCTGAAAAGTTTCGTACATGGTGCTGCCCAAAAGCTCCACATCCAATGACGCCAACCCTCATAGAACCTCACCCACGCATTCACATATGAAATCCAACTCTTTCTGTGTTACACCAGGGTGAACAGGTAATGATAAAACCTGGGCAGCAGCTTCTTCTGATTTTTTCAGGTCGTCATGACCAAAATATGCAAAGAAGGGCAGGTGGTGCAGAGGGGTTGGGTAGTAAACCCTGCAGCCTATGCCTTTCTTGATCAAGTGCTGCTGCAGTTTGTCCCTCATTAAAGGGAAGGGTTCTCTCACTTTAATAGTATACTGGTGGAAGACATGTTTTTTTTCAGGATCAACCTCCGGAACCTCAATTCCTTTTATATTCTTGAGGTGCTGAGAAAGATATTCTGCATTTTTGATCCGCATTTCATTGAATTTATCCAGTTTCTTGAGTTGAACACGACCAATCGCTGCAGACATTTCTGTCATCCTCATATTATACCCAAGAGATTTATACTCGTACATGGATTTCTGGCCAACATTTCGGAGCAGCCTTAACCTGTGAGCAATTTCAGAATCAGAGGTGACAACCATTCCTCCTTCTGCAGTGGTCATGTTTTTCGTAGGATAAAATGAGAAACAGCCGATACCAAACCTTCCCACCTTTTTGCCTTTATATTCAGCTCCATGAGCCTGACAGGCATCTTCAACCAACAGCAAGCTATAATCTTCAGCTAAGTCGGTCAACGCCTTCATAGCACAGGGATTACCATACAAGTGCACTGGAAGTAAGGCCGCAGTCTTTGAAGTGATCTGTTCAGTTATTTTTTCTTCATCAATGGTGCAATCCTCCTTAATATCTGCAAAGACGGGATTACATTGAGCAAACACAATAACACTGGCAGAAGAAATAAAACTGAAAGGAGTGGTGATAACCTCACCTTTTACCTTTCCAGCCAGAAGTGCACATAAGAGAGCTGATGTGCCAGAATTTAAAGCAACTGCATACTCTGTTCCAATGTAAGAAGCAAATTCTTTTTCAAACGCATCTACATTGGGTCCCATGGTCAGCCTGCCCGATTCGAGCACAATTTTAACAGCTGAAATTTCTTCTTCTCCAATGGCTGGCTTGGCTATAGGAATCACTGGCTCACCTCCCCTGTTCTTCCACATGCAGGACAGATCATTTTTGAGCCTTTTTTCTCAAGAGGGTGACCGCAGATACACACATATCCTTTGAAGACTGCTGGATTTCCCAAAACAATCCCGTAATCTGGTACAGCGCGAGTGACCACTGTTCCTGCCCCCACCATGGCGTATCTGCCAATGGTTGTACCGCAGACAACAGTAGCGTTGGCACCAATGGATGCACCTTCCTTCACTTCTGTTTTTGTTAACCGCTCTGTACTCCACAATTCACTTCTGGGATACTTATCATTAGTAAAAGTAACATGAGGCCCAATGAATACGCGATCTCCAATGGTCACGCCCTGGTATAAACATGCATAGTTCTGAATCTTACACTCATCGCCTATGATAACTCCTGTATCCACGTATACACCCTTTCCGAGAATGCAGTTTTTTCCAATGAACGCACGTTCTCTCACCTGGCAGTGGTGCCAGATTTTGGTTCCTTCCCCAATAAAAGCATTCTCATCTACAATTGCTGTGGGATGAATAAAGATATCAGACATAAAAAAGGGTCTCAGATGCCTCTAATAAACCTTTCGGTTTCCTGATGTTGTCACATCTTTGGGGGTCACAGTTCTGAGCACTACACTTTTTGACAATCCCAAACCGCACCATAAGTTCATCAACCCCTTGTCAATGGTGGTCTCAGCAGTAAACCCTCTGTTTTGAATTTTTGCTGAATTCACAGCGTAGGAGATCTGGTTGAGAATTCCCGTGTTCACGTTCACCGTTTCTATATGCGGACACTTTTTCTTAATGCACTGGACAATCTCATTCACTGATGAATTGCACCCCACCACGTTGAAGACATCATTTTTCATGTCTTCTCTTTCCATGCAGAAGAGGAGTGCTCTGGAAGCATCTTTTACGTGGAGGAAGGGTCTCTTCTGTTCTCCTGTTCCATAGATAATCAAAGGCATACCAGTAGATGCCATGAACACGAACTTGTTCAGCATGGTGTGAAACCGTATCCCTGGAGCGTAGCCGAAGACTGTTGCAAGTCGCAGCGCAACAGCATCGATCTCCCCGTTCTGTGCTCTTTCTAAAATTTTTTTTCTGCTTTCAGCCTGTAAAAAGCGTAAGGGCTCAAGGGGTTGCACTCATGGGTTTCATCCACAATTCCCTGTGTATGTCCATAGACACTGCTGGTGGAGGCAAAAACCAATTTTTCCACATTGTTATTGATACTTTTTTCCAGTAAATGCATGCTACGTACTGCTGCAGCTGCTGGGCTGTACTACAAAAAGAATGCGCCAGTACCGCTGGCAGGTGAAGCTGCACCCATGGAGAAGGAGCTGCTCCTGTTTTCTCTTCCCTTGTTCGGGACTGTCTTTCTTGGCAAATTGATGAGATGGACACAACCGAAAGCTTTATAAATGGTTACCCTAACGAGAGGTAAAGGTAATAGATTTCACAAACCTACAGAGGTGATGAAATGGCTGAAATCAGACAAGAGAACCACGTTGGGACCCAAAGGAATGGATAAGATGCTGGTAGATTCTCTGGGCGATGTGGTCATCACCAATGATGGAGCCACTATCTTAGATGAGATGGATATTGCCCATCCTGCTGCCAAAATGATTGTGGAAGTGGCCAAGACAGTGGACGACGAAGTTGGTGATGGAACTACTACTGCTGCCATTCTGGCTGGTGAACTACTCAAGAAAGCAGAAGAATTACTAGATCAGAAGATTCATGCTACAGTTATTGCCAAGGGATACAGGCTGGCAGCCGATAAGGCAGAAGACATCCTCGATGAAATTGCTATAAAAGCAGACGATGAAGAAACCTTCAAGAAAGTGGCTATTACCACGTTGACTGGAAAGGGAGCAGAAGTGGGAAGAGAGTATCTGGCAGACATGGCAGTCAAGGCAGTGAAAGCAGTGGAACAGGACGGTAAGGTAGACCTGGATGATATCAAACTGGAGAAGAAGGAAGGCGGAAGTCTGGAAGATTCTGAAATTGTGGAAGGCATCACTATAGACAAGGAGGTTGTCCACGCAGGTATGCCCAAAAAAGTGGAGAATGCTAAGATTGCCTTGATCAATGCAGCAGTAGAAGTGGAAAAGACAGAAACAGATGCCAAGATTAACATCTCCAGTCCTGAACAGCTGCAGATGTTTTTAGACCAGGAAGAGAAGATACTCAAGGAGCTGGCAGACAAGATTGCAGCTTCAGGTGCTACTGTATTATTCTGCCAGAAAGGCATTGATGATCTGGCTCAACACTACTTAGCTAAACATGGTATACTAACTGCCCGCAGAGTGAAAAAATCTGACATGGAGAAGTTAACAAAGGCCACAGGAGGCAAAATCGTCACCAATATCAGCGAGCTGTCTGAATCTGATCTAGGAAAGGCAGGTATAGTTGAAGAGCGAAAGATAGCAAAAGATGAACTGATCTTCGTTGAGAAGTGTGACAATCCAAAGGCAATCACTATTTTATTACGGGGCGGCACCAAGCATGTGGTGGAGGACTTAGAAAGATCAATGCACGACGCAATTAGTGTGGTAGCAGCAGTTGTAAAAGATCCCCGGGTAATGGCAGGCGGCGGCGCAGGTGAAATGGGAATCGCAAAGCGGTTAGCTGAGTACGCTGACTCTGTTGGCGGGAGAGAGCAGTTAGCAATCAAAGCGTTTGCTGAAGCAATGGAGATCATCCCGAGAAGTCTGGCGGAAAACGCAGGGTTGGACCCCGTGGATATAATCGTCAAACTAAGAACAGCCCACGGCAAAAAAGGAGGAGAAACCTACGGTCTGGATGTCTTCTCAGGCGATGTCATAGACATGTACAAAAATGGTGTACTGGAGCCTCGAAAGGTGAAAGAGCAGGCTATAAAATCTGCTTCAGAAGCCGCGGTCATGATCTTGCGAATTGATGATATTATTGCAGCCTCAGAACTCTCAGGCCCTGGCGGACCTCCTGGAGGAGGCGGCGGTCCAGAAGACTTTGATTAATTTTATTCTTTTTATTTTTAATCATTTTTTTTTAGATTTTTGGTACTCATTCTCTATTCAGATCAAGAGATGTTACACGTGTAACACGTGGGATAACCACCAAATTGGCCAGATTCTGGCAGTTAACTTTGTGTGATTCATACCGTAGTATCAAGGAATTAGAGTTCTTTGATTCTTTCACACTCTTAACTACAGATGGCCAACCTTGAACGCAAGCCATGCAAGGCAAAACCTTTTCTTTCCACAGGTACATACAAACCATGGATCTTGTAATTTATAATGGTACTATTTTGACCATGACACAAAAGAGTGCCAAAGCTGTCTCTGTAGATAATGGAAGAATACGCAGGCTGGAAAAGGTTCAGGCTGCAAAAGAGATCGATCTTGAGGGTAAAACGTTAATCCCAGGATTTATTGACTGCCACACTCATTTCATGGGAATGGGATTGAGCTTATCCAAGGTAGACTTATCAAAAGCGAAAAGTGTACAAGAAGCAGTGAATTTATTGGAGGAAAAAGCTTCCAAAACTGAGAAAGGTCAATGGGTTCGCGGCTTTAACTGGGATGAAAGCTTTTGGCCGGAAAAAAGGTGGCTAACTCCTGAGGATTGTGCAGGTATTGAGCATCCAGTGTGCGCTGTACGGGTGGACGGTCACATGGCAGTGTTAAATGAAGCTGCCCAGAAAGAACTGGGTGTCAAAAAGGGGTACCTCTATGAGGACGAAGTGTTCCAGATGCATTCAGACATTTCTGAGCAGGATGTAGAGAAAGCTTTTGTAGCTTCTGTACAGTTGGCTCACCAGCATGGAGTGACCTCAGTTCACGATAATCCCATGGATGTGCAGAGCTTCTGTGTGTATCAGAAGATGAACCAGACTCAATTAAGAATCTACGTAAATCTGCCCGTGTCTGTTGTAGATGCAGTAAACCAGATACAGTTGAGAACAGGGTTTGGAAATGAATGGATTAAATTTGGAGGAATCAAAATATTTACTGATGGTTCTATTGGTGCAAAAACTGCTGCAATGTCTTTTAACTTCAGGAATGAGAAGAATAATGGCTTGCTTGTTTATACAGATGCTGAATTGAAGGAGATTTTAAGAAAGGCGCATCCCAACCAGACAGTTATACATGCTATCGGGGATAGAGCTATCCAGCAGGTGCTGAACTGTTCTGTCCCTGGCGAGAGAAACCGTATTGAACATGCAGAATTAGTACGAGATGATCAGATTCCACATATCAAATCATTAGGATTGATCCTGTCTATGCAGCCCAATTTTTTGCAGTGGTCTCACCCGGATGGGTTGTATGATCACCGGTTTGGTACAGGTATGGACAACAGGTTTTCCACGCTGAAAAAGGCAGGTATTCCCATTGTGTTTGGATCGGACGGTATGCCCTTTTCTCCCCTGTATGGTATTGAACAGGTGGTAAATGCACCTTTTGAGGAGCAGAAGCTGTCTGTGATGGATGCTTTGCTAATGTACACAAAAAATGGTGCTTACGCTTCCTTTGAAGAGGATATTAAGGGAACTATAGAAAAGGGGAAACTGGCAGATTTCGTGGTGTTATCTGGTGATCCCAGGGAAGAGGATATTTCTTCTATAAAAGTGGACATGACTATTGTGGGCGGTAAAGTAGTGTACGGCTGACCTTGAGGTATATATCTATTGTGAGTTATTTCAGTTTCATTTCCAGAACCTATTCTCCTCAATATTACTGTCAGTCTTACCTTTCAGCCTTACGATTCCCTAGTGTGAAGATGAAATTTATGAATACATGATTAAGTGCTTCTTTCGGGAGCTTTGATAGATTCTTTCTATTATCTGTATACATTCTGCCTGTGTCCAACTCTTAAAATCACAATCGTTTCATCATCAACATCGAATATAACTCTATAATCGCCTATTCTAAATCTGTACGTTCCTATATCCGGGTTTATCAGTTTCCGGGCATACCTGAGAGGTTCTTGAGCATATTCTTTAAGTTTCGCAGCAATTCTGTTTTGTGTCTTCTTGTCAATGTTTTCGAGATCTCTCAATGCTCTTTGGGTGAGAACTATTCTATACATCGAAAACTTCCTTAAACTGTTTCACTCTACCTTCCTTGTAGTCTCTTCTTGCTTCTTTGATTGAGTGAAGATACTCTTTACATGAAAGTGCCACTATATCTTCGAGGACCTCTTCTACGGAGGCTCTGACAGTATCAGATATTAGATTCTGCAATTCTATGACAGTAAGGTCTTTTACCTTGGTTTTCATCTAGACACCTCTTGATATTATGAGAGTAGGAGACAATACAATTTTGCGCAGGATCTGGGATACTCAGAATTGAGATTGAATTCAATGAGAGCGTTGTTATAAAATCAGGGGTAAGTTTGGGATGAAAAGAATATCAAAGAAGTATACAGAATTTTGGATGGATTAGAGATCTTTGCATTCGGGCTGCAAGCAGCTGAGGAAGCGAACAGGATTCAGGCTGAACATACGGAGAGGAACTCGTCTTCCAGTTCGTGATTTACTTATTGCATCTATAGCAAAGGTTCACAATTGCACGACAGTAACAAGAAATGTGGATCATTTTCGGGTTGCAGGCCTAAAAGTAGAGACATGGTAGCGCTTACTCATGTAGCGGGATTCCAAGTTCACTCTTCAAGAATGGTGAAAAAGACAAATTGTTACACGTGTAACACATTGACTTCCAAAGACGTGACAGCCTAAGCCTAAAAGAAGGTTTTTATAGAGCAGAAACAACCCTTAGTAGATGCATCCAGAGTTGAAAACGTTGCTGAAAAGACAGCGATATAGAATCGTCGGAAACCACTCAGCAGTAAAGCTCTGCCACTGGCTGCGAAGAAGCTTACTTGAGGATCGCTTTTGCTACAAACAAAAGTTTTATGGCATTAAATCCCATAGATGTCTGCAGATGACTCCTTCTGTCACTGCATGCACCCAGAAATGTTTATTCTGCTGGAGACCCACCCAGTTCACAGAAACTCAACTTCGTGAGCATGATCCACCGGATTTTATTGCAGAAGAAAGTCTAAAAGCCCAGAAAGTGCTCTTAACAGGGTACTTTGGATTACCAGACAGAGTTTCAGCTGACAAGCTCAAAGAAGCACTAACTCCCACCAATGTGGCAATTTCGTTGGCAGGTGAACCTACATTGTACCCGGAACTCTCAGACTTAATTACTGAATACAAAAAAAGAGGGATGACCACCTTCTTGGTGACTAATGGAACGAGCCCAGAAGTTTTGGAAACGTTAGAACTTCCCTGGAATTTGTACTTAACGTTAGCAGCTCCCACAAAATCCATCTACAAAAAGTTATGCCATCCCCAAACAAATGGATGGGAAAAAATTCTCAAAAGTGTCCACCTTTTTTCAGCATTACCAACCCAGAGGGTGATCCGGTTAACCCTGGTGAAAGAGTTTAACCTCACCAATCCTCAAGAGTATGCCCGTTTGATAGAGAAAGCTGCCCCCAATTTTGTGGAAGCAAAAGCCTACATGTACGTGGGGTACTCTAGATACAGAATGACAATTGATAATATGCCTTCATTTGAGGACATCATGGACTTTGCCCGTGCTATTGAGGTTAATTCTTCCTACACAATTTCTGACTTCCAGAAAGCCAGCAGAGTCGTTCTATTAAAGAGGGAATAAACAACTGCACTGCTATTATGTGTGCTGCATTAAAAGCTTTCGTGCGCTTTTTTCTGGAATCCCAATAAGGTCCTGTATCCTTTTTGTTTTTGTAGGAAAATCCTCTTTAGAAGCATAGATTCCTTCTAAAGCTTCCAAGATCTCTTCAGCTTCCTCTGCTGGAATCATCGTTAAAATGCCTTCATCCACGATTACCAACCCATCTGCACAGAGCTCTTTTAACGTGTCAGCCAGTTCTTCGGGAGCTTCTTCCTGTGGTTTACTCATTTTGATCCGAGCTTCTTCATTGAATAAAACAGCTACCCCCCATCCTTCATCTGTCTCCAAGAGAACATCCCCATAGAAGTCTTCTTTTCTCACAGTGAAGCCTCTCTCTTTCAGATAGGATGCTACTCTTTCTGCATTATCTTCAAAAGGTAATTGAGGATCAAGTAGTTCTAAAGATTCTTCCACTGTCTTTTGAGTTTTGTCATCGAGGACAAATTCTGATTCTTCTTCAAAATCCAGAGTACTGTACAACGGGATTAAGGGGCGCCCATCAACCAGTATGGTATCGTCATGGATCTCCACGTTGCAGTCTTCCAGTTCTTCTCCGAAGTAGATCACTTTGCCTCGCCTTTTCATGTACTGGTTAGAACGTAGAACCCTAAAAACTTTTCTGTGGAGCCCTCTACTTTGGTCATGGATTAATTCAGGTGCCACAATTTTGATTTGTTACATCTAAGATTTCAAGGTACAATTAAACCAAATGTTACACGTGTAACACATGAATAACTACTGATTTTACAGTCTCCAGCAATAGAAGTTGTCAGTTATTCAATGGATGTACACAATCAGTAAACAAGATAAGATTAGTAAATAAAATTAATAAACAGAATTAAAAAACTCAATAAAATAAAAAAAAGAAAGGTTAAGGCAGTTTACAGTTTTTGTTTCCTCTGCATCTGAACATTGAATCGAACGTATTGAGCGCCCTGCATGCAGTTCCTGTGGTGGCACCACTTAACAAGGGCCGCCAGAAGATACCGTCGCACTTGTCGCAGTAGGCAGGGTTCGCAGATGTGGTAGTTCTCCAAGCGCCATAGGTGCAGGCACCTTTTCTCAAGAATGCTGTGGCAAGGCGGTTATCAGCAAGCGTCAGACACGAATGGATGTGCACGATGGTTTTGTGCAGCTTTGCATGCTTGTAGACGAACTGGTCATTGAAGTAGTACCAGTTCTTCTTCAGGTTGGGTTCACCCACGAATATTGTATTCCTGTTGCCGTGTCCTTGGTTGTAAATGGCTCTCAGGTTGAGTTTTTGTCCCATCCCGAGCAATCGGGCCCACTCTTTGAGGGTAACTCTCTTGTTGAGAAGGAGCCACACTCTGTACCCTTTACTCTTCAAGGAGATTGCCAAACTGAAGGGGTATCTCGAATGTCTGCCTACAACTTCTCTCTGCCAGGAAAGGTGGGGAAAGAAGATAGCAGCACTCTTTATTTTCCTCACAGGTTCTCTCGTAAGATCTAAAGGAAGCTGTTCTGTTAGGGATTCTGCTTGTTCTTCTGTACTCATTGCACTGAACCCAGGAATCTCATTTGCTACTTCATTCAAATATTCATGGGGGATAAATTCCATCTGGTCATCATCCATGATAACCATGTCTCCCTCTTTGAGTCCAGTTTCAATGTACTCTTTGAACTTTGCAGCATCTTTGTATTGGTACTTAAAGGGCACTGGTCTCTCCATGTCGATTTCAGCAGCCACTTTTATTCGTTCTGCCTCGTTAAAGAGTGCAACTACCCCCCATTCGTTCTCCACCGGGATTAAAACATCGTTGTATTTCTCTGTCTCTACAAAAGGGATATCCTTGCTCTTTAAAACATGTTTCAAAGTATGTTTTTCTTCCTGGTAATCCTGGATAAAGTCGTCTGCATCCCTGATTATGCCGCTTGCATCTTTAATGAAGTCTTCAGATCGTATAATGCCAGAAGCATCCTTTATGAGATTGTCTACATCTCTGATTATGCCGCTCGCCCATGATGTCTGAAAATCCTCCAGAACTTTCTGAATTTTTGCGGGAACCTGGAACTCTGGAACTTCTGGTACTGCTTTAAACAGTGCTCTTTCTTTGGGTTTTTCTATCTCGGGAAGAGGGTATACCTCCTTATCGTTGACGAAAATTCTGTCTGCTTCCTGCCTCATGACGTAGGGAGGTTCTAGTGCCTTGCCCCTGACAACGAGGATTCCTTTTTTCATTATAGCCACCTCTGTATTTGATGTATTTGAAAGTATTTAAACTTATCGTTTGCGCAAAAAAGACAACCCAGATATAATCAGTTTCTGATCAATTTGGATGGCCAAAAAAAATAAATTCAAAATCAATTCTAGCATGTACAAAGAAAACAGCCTGACTAACTGTGCAGAGAATCCGGTCTGTCATGTATGGGATTATTAAACATTCAATGTCAAAATTGAATCTCTTTTAATATCAAAAACTATCAAAAATGACTAAAAAGGGAGAAATGTTACACGTGTAACAAAATTGAGAGATACGCCAATTGGCAGACCACTGCTTGATGGCAACCATTATAAATTGGTGAATACATGGGGAATAGGTGCTTTTATGATACGAGTATTGGTGAAGGGAATTGAAGCGAGACGGTTCTTGAAAGACGGAGAAAAGGTCCCAAAGGTGGGAATCAGCAAAAGATCGATGGAACCTTGTACTACCAGGGAGATGATGTGGATGACATCTTTGATACCTGGACGAAGGAGAGAACGATAAAGCGTACCCATGTGCAGAACATTATTATCGAGAAGGGATTGATGGAAGCAGTCATTCTGGCCAAGGAAGTGGTTCCTCCTATTCCATTGCCACGGATACAAGAAGAAAAGAAAAAAGTGGAAGAGGAGTTTTACCATGGATAGCAAAAGGATAAGAAAAGAAGATTTTGAAAGTGTCTGGAAAAAAGAGAGCAAGAGAGTTTACGGGAAGAAAGGGTTTTCACTACCGGATAAAAAGGGGAAAAGACACGTGCTGTCCAGGTATCTGGTGAAATGTGAAGAAATTCTTTTGG
>SMTZ1_10014434_pt1 | contig 16825 bp, 13 predicted proteins | sample DeeMarSWOR136_30_FD_25667 | JGI IMG/M metagenome (IMG submission 25667)
TGAATTTTTTGGAGATTTCTTATGTGTGAAAATTGCGGTTGCAGCGAAGCTAACACCGAAAAAACTATGGAAGAAAAGGTCCAGGACACAATCGAGAACCTAAGGGCGGCCTTGCAAAGCCACGGCGGCGATGTCGAGCTGGTCGGCATAGATGATGATAACACCGTTAAAGTCCGCCTGCAGGGGGCCTGCCAGGGTTGCCCCGGGGCTACGATGACAATGAAAATGGGAATCGAGAGGATTCTCAGAGAAAAGGTGCCTGAGATTAAAGAAGTAGTCGCAGTGGACTAAATCCCGTTGGAAGGTCTGCTGCCGGCAGAGCAAACGCCATATCTCTCATTTGGGATCCTGCAAGGCGGGAACCCTCTAATGGAGTAAACACAGCTAAAAAGCAACCTTTTCCAGTTTTATCGTCTGAAACATACCCAACAAGTCGTTGATTGGGGACAATGCATATTCTATGGCTTTGACAGCCGGATAACTAAACGATGGAATTAATTGACGCAACGTTAAGCCGCCGCTAAGCAGGTATCGCAGGGGTGTGTGATTGTGCGTTCTAATGATTCTTAAAGCCGGAAATTCGCTTTCGAATATCTTTCGGTCGCGCCAAAAGATTATCCAGGCAAGTGCACCATTTGCACCAGAAAGACGCCCTGACTTTTGCAGGGTTCCCGCCTTGCCAGTCTTGGCTTGGCCGAGCCAAGACTGGCGGGGTCCCAGCTCCCATATTGCCTGCCCCCGACAACCCCATTCAGGGGCCTGCGTGTCAAATGCCTCGTGATGGAAGTTTTTATATATGAATCTTGACCATAATGTATTTGCAGGTTCAATCATAACGACTTTGCCACCAACTTTAAGGCACCGTAAGGCCTCTTTGAAGAAAGCCCTCGGGTCAGCTATGTGATGAAGAACGTCGAACATAAAAAAAGCATCCACACTTGCTTCCTCGAATGGCATATCAAGAACCGAGAGAACCTTATCCACATTCGGAAATTCGAGAACATCGGATGTAATCATGTTGCTGATTACTTCTTTAATAAAGCCGCCGCCGCTGCCAAGCTCAACAAGAGTTTTTTCTTCGGAGTTGGATATCGACTTTTTAAACTGTTCATAAAAATCAATATATATTTTTTTCAGGAACGGCTTTTTCTGTATAATCTCCGCGTGCAATAATGTGATAGCAGGGTCATCAAGGTTTTCAATGCCCGTAATCTCAGGCAGTTTAAGCCATTCGATTATCTTCATAAATTTCCGGACCATTTAATTTTATTGAACGCTACCGCTGCCCGTCAGAGCCGCCCTTAACGAAATGACCTGCCTCATAGACCGGTCCGAATAAAGAGGTGATGCTTTGTATCTGAAAAACTCGAACCTTCTCCAAAATGCTGTCAGCGGCATTGAACACATCCTTTTCTGTGGAAAAATGATGCTCGCGGATGTTGCAGCCTAACAGCCGGAACATCAATACCAGGAAGCCTCGCTCAATCGGCACACCGTATATCGCCTGGCCGCCTGGCCTGAGAACTCGGCGAATCTCCCGAAAAGCCTGCATTTGCTCAAAAGGTTTTAAATGCTCAAGAATGCTTATCAGCAAAACAGTATCGAAAAAATCATCCTCATACGGCATAGATAACACACTGCCGTTCTGCAGATGCGTCTCAATTTGTCTTGCCTTAAACACGGCCTCGACATCCTTGACCTGCACGTTGAGGTCAAGCCCATAAATTTCTTTATAATTATCATTAAGATTTGGAAATGCAACACCGGAGCCAAAACCCACTTCCAGAACGCGCTGACCGCCCGTGCACTCTGCTAAGCACAGCTCAATCCGCCGGCGGTATATCTTACCAATGACAGGCCGGAAGTAGAATCGAAGCGGGTCGTTGCGGTCCACGCCGGCGTATTCACGGTAAGGTAACAGCTTCAGCTTAGGTATCCCGCACTTACTCTGATTTCTTTTCATAGCGGCTTCCATAAGTAAATCTTATTAGGTCAAAGTAGGTGCGGGATTCCAAGCCACTTGATTTTCTTAAATGCTATCCAGCTCATCTTAAGCAGCAGCCAGCCGTGTGTGAAACGACTTATTTTTGTCTTGCCGTAAGTTCTTGCGCAGTAGGTTACCGGCACCTCAACCATTTTAAGGTTTTGCTTTACCGCTCCGAAGATAAGGTCAAAGTCGCCAAAGGGGTCAAAATCACCGAAATACGAACGATTGGCCTCTATCAGCTCATAGTCTTCTCTGCGAATCATTTTCGTGCCGCAGAGGGTATCTCTGAATCTTTGGCCTAACAGCCAGCTAAACAGTACACCGTAAAACTTGTTTCCGAGAAGATTCAAAAAGCGCATCGCCCGCTTTTCCATCGGATAAACAAGCCGCGAGCCGTTGATGAACTCACCTTTACCGTCGCGCAGCGCTCTAAAGAACTTCGTTAAATCTTCAGGCCGAGCCGTTAGGTCTGCATCCTGGATAACCAGCACATCTCCTTTGGCCGCATCGAAACCTTTTCTTACCGCATCGCCCTTGCCCGCCCCGTCACCTTGATGAACCAAACGAATCTTTCTTTCCGGGTTCTTTGCTATCTGACGCTCTATCTCCTCGGCTGTGCCGTCCGTGCTGTTGCCGTCAACAAAGATTATCTCCGTTTCCCGACCCATCCGGGGGATTCGTTTCACCGCATCTTCGATATTGCCGCGCTCATTTCTGCATGGTACTATGACCGAAACAGACAAATCCTCATCGCGCAGAGCAGCAGAGGCCGGACGGGCTATCACAAGCTCCACTAAATTGAAAAAGCGAAACCCGGGCAGTAAGGAAAGAAAATAATTGCAAAAAGTTGTCAACGGTGGGATACGCTTCGGCATCATTAGATAGGATGTAGTGCGAATAACATCATAGTCGGCCAGTTTGAGCAGGTTTGCAATGTCTTCCGGGGGAAGCCAGTTTTGATATGAGTAAGGCTGACGAATCCCAAAAAGCGAGCCTAAACTCAAAATACCTTCCCAGAGATAATTATAATAGGTTATTACAATCCGCGTGCTTTCTTTTGTTAACGGACGAATACGTTCCAGCACCTGCTGAATATCGTGCCAGCGACCAAGGGAATTGCAGATCAAAACGTAATCGAATTTCTCATCAAGCTCCAGCTCATGCGGGTCCGTCGTATAGAATTTCAGATGGCCGAATCGCTTCTTTGCCAATTCAATCATCTCGGCATCCGCATCAACTCCAACACCATAGCTCGGCTTAACCGCCGCCAGAAGGTCGCCGCATTCACAGCTGTCGGAGGCGTGCTTTACAGCATCGGCGGACTGGCCTGTGTTCATCGACGATGATGAACTTTGTTCCTGCGCCTTGACCATCATTTCTGTTTCTTTATGTCGTCAGCTCAAATGCTCGAAGATACTGCCGGCGTTGGGGTTTTTAATTACTCCTCTCTCGGTAATGATAGCGGTAATATCCTGTGCCTGGGTAATGTCAAAAGCCGGATTGTAAATGTCAACACCTTCCGGTGCAGTCTTTCTATCACTAAAGAACGCTACTTCGTCAGCCTGCCTTTGTTCGATTGGTATCTCGGCTCCGCTTTTAATACTCAAATCGAATGTGCTCGATGGCGCCGCAATATAAAAAGGTATGCCGTGCTCCCGGGCGAGAATACTCAGGCTGTAAGTACCAATCTTATTTGCCGTATCACCATTTGCCGCAATCCTGTCCGCACCGGTTATAACCGCATCGACCCTGCCCTGCTTCATCAGGTAAGCCGCCATATTGTCACAAATCACTGTAACGTCAATTCCCGCCTGTTTCAGCTCCCAGGCTGTCAACCGGGCACCCTGCAGTAATGGCCGGGTCTCATCTACATAAACCCTGAATTTCTTCCCATTTTTTTGCGCCTCAAACAAAACCGACAAGGCCGTCCCCTGTCCCGCGGTCGCAAGGGCACCAGCATTGCAGTGCGTCAAAATACCAGCACCTTCCTTGATAAATCTTTCTCCGTTTTGACCTATCCTTTGGCACATATCCACGTCTTCCCGATATATGGCGTTTGCCTCGACTAAAACAGCATCGTGCAGGCCCTGTAATGTTGCTTGAGGCTGACCGGTCGCAAAGTCCTTGGCATTTTGACAGACCCGCTCCAGCGCCCAGGACAAGTTTACAGCGGTAGGGCGTGAGGATGCCAGATACTCGCTTGCCTCGGCCAGAACTTTAAGTCCCTGCTCGGGACCATCTGCAGGATTAAGCTTTTGCATGGCTAAAACAAGTCCGTAAGCCGCCGAAACGCCGATAGCCGGGGCACCCCGAACGGCAAGCGTCTTAATCGCTTCGAAAAGCTGCTCAATATCCCGGCACTGCAGCTTAACAAATTCCCCAGGTAATCGCCGCTGGTCTATAAGCTCCAGAAAGCCGTCAACACCGCCAATCCATTTAAGTGCTTGAACAATCATAAATATCTTTTCTCGAACATCGTGTTCAGACTATCTGTCAACTCTGGCGCCGCCGCCTTTAATGACTTTCTCGACTTCACGAAGACTGGCCGTTGTTGTATCGCCGGGTGTAGTCATTGCCAAAGCACCATGGGCGGCACCATAGTTAACCGCCTCAGCGGGAGTTTTCCCCTCCAGAAGAGCATATATCAGACCGGATGCAAAGCTGTCACCTCCTCCGACACGGTCGTATATTTCAAGGTCCGTTCTGAGTATGGCATCGTGAAATTCACCATCGGCGTAGATAATAGCACCCCAGTCGTTGACCGATGCTGTTTTCGCGTTCCGCAGAGTTGTGGCTACGACCTTGAAATTTGGAAATTCACTTGTAACCTGCTCAATCATTTTCTTGAAATTTGTCGGGTCGAGCTTGGAGAAGCTCTTGCCCGTGCCTTTTACCTCAAAACCCAGAGCGGCTGTGAAGTCTTCTTCGTTTCCGAGCATCACATCAACGTGCGGCGCGATGGCACGATTGACTTCCATAGCTTTTTCCTGGCCGCCGATGTCCTTCCACAGCGAATTGCGAAAGTTCAGGTCGTAGGAAACTATTGTGCCGTGCTTTTTGGCTGTAGTGACGGCCTCGATGATGACATCGGGTGTCGTCTGCGACAGTCCTGCGAAAATGCCTCCGGTATGGAACCATCGTATGCCGTCGGTACCGAATATGCCATCCCAGTCGATGTCACCTTTCTTTAGCTGTGAGGCGGCGCTGTTTGCCCTGTCCGAACAGCCCACAGCGGCCCGTACACCAAAGCCGCGCTCGGTGAAATTCAGCCCAATCCTTACTTTCCTGCCGATGCCGTCGTATGGCACCCATTTAACATACTCCATACTCACGCCGCCCTGATACATCAGATCCTCAAGCAGTCTTCCGACGGGATTATCCACAAGGGCGGTAACAACTGCAGCTCTTTGAGAGAAACAGCGTTTAAGACCCCTGGCGACATTGTACTCTCCGCCACCTTCCCAAACCCGAAAATGCCGGGTCGTATGAATCCTCTCTTCGCCCGGGTCCAGCCGAATCATTATTTCACCTAACGAGAGTATGTCATACTTACATTCCGACTTCGGCTTTGCATCTATCATTGCCATGGAGTTCCTCCTTCTAATGTACTTTAGCTGCTGTAGATTTTTCCCTCTCTATAATCCTGCCAGGCCGGCTCAAATGCCTTCCTATCGGTCGGCACAGGTCTTAGTTTGATGTTCCTGCACCTAAACAGATCGGGCGAACCTTCGTCGTATTCAACCTGCAGTACAGTACTTCTTAGCGACTCGTTCTCAGGTTTGAATTTTAACGGCTTGCCGGTGGCTTTGTCAATCACGTCGGGATGTATCTCAGTACCATCTTCGGAAAGGACAAGATGCGAGCCCCGCGAGCCGCTGCCCTGCTTGAGCAATTCAACGACGGCCTTCAGATACGCGACGCAGGTCAAAGCCAGATGCTCTGCCTGTACTGCTTTAATAAATGCCTCGGCGTCTTTTGCGTTGAAACCTTTTTGTCGTATGTTTTTGTAGAGCTTTACCGCTTCTTTCAGGGCTTTTTGAGCATTATTCAACTCTCTGATATGTCCCCCCGATGCGGTCATACGGCTTCGGACCTCTTCCAAAACCTCTTCAGGCTCCAGGCCGGACGGGCTTGCATACCGCTCGAAATCCCCAACGATGTCATTTAACTGCTTGTCAATCTCAGGTTGTTTGTCCGAGTAATCCGGTAGCTCACAGTCATAAACATTTACAATATATTCGGCCGCTCGAAGCCCGCCGGTCTGACCGGCGTTAAGGGCCGAGCCGCCGGGACGTTTTACCCCATGCGTACCAGCCATCTCGCCGATTATAAAAGTCTGGGGTATATTAGACTGCCACCACTTATCCACAGCAAAACCACCGTTGTTATGCTGAGCACAAACCGCAATCTCAAGCGGTTCCGAATATAAATCAATGCCGTTCTCTTTATATATCTCGATGGCGGGGGTGTTCATATGTGCCAGTCGTTCGATAGGAGCTTTCTGCAGCGCGCCGGCCTTTTGCAGATACTCTTTGGCTTCCGGCTCAAGTTCGTCAATACTATACTCATCCATGGAATCACTACCGATCGGATTATGCAGAAAGTCCATATAAACCCGCCTGCCCTTTTGCGTTTCGTTGAATACAAGGATGTCAATCAACGATGACTGTAGATTCTCAATCCGCTGCGGATCAAAGGGCCATTGATACCCTTTTAGAAAAATATTCGTTGCCATTTTGCTCATTGACGGGAAAAAGCCCGTCAGAAACTCTTTTTCGTCTTTACCCTCGGCGTCCTTGCTGAAAATTCGTGGAATCGCCTGCATATAAGTGCCGGAAACGTTCCAGCGGAATTTGATACTCGCAAGCCCGAACTGTGACTCGGTCAGGTTAGCCCCAATCAGCCCCGCCTTGAACGCAAGCCCATGGATTCCAAGCTGGCCTTTCGGATAGACAGTAGTTTTGAATAGCTCGCCGGGCCCGCCGGCGGCAAGCACTATATTTGCACCAAAGAAGACGTTTATGGCATGATTTGTTTGGTCGGCACTTTTCTTATCAACAGTTACAATCCCTGCGATTCGCTTTGATTCGCCGGAGCCGACTGTAAGTAAGTGTGTGACCTCCTGCGCATCGTGAATTTCAACACCGTACCGTTCAAGCTGTTTCTGCAAACACTGGCTCATAAACCTGCTCGTTTTAGGCCCGGCTGAGGTGGCCCGTTCGTATGGGTCGTGGTCTGTCTTGTAGCCAATGAAGGTACCAGTAGAATCCGTTGGAAACGGGACTCCGGCCTGAACCAGATGGTAGAATTCTCGAAGTGAGCCGATTGCCTCGATAAGCGCCGAATCGCCGTGGCAGCACCCTGCCGCTGTCAGACTCTTGGCGAACTCTTCCGCGCTGTCGGGTATATCCGGACTGGTGCCTATTTTATAATAGGTCTGCTTATCGGAGCCGCTCATCCGAGATGCGCCCAGGCTCAGTCCTGCGGTTACTACGGCTATTCTTTCTTTAGGATTCTCAGCGCCTTTTTTCTCCATAAATTCACACAGATGCACCGCGCAGTTCATTCCCGCCGCCCCTGCACCTACAATTACAGTGTTGTAGAGATGAAAGGTTATAGCCTGATTTGCTATTTGCTTTGTTTCCATAAATTTCTTTCTCCCACCTGTGCCTGCGTAACAACAGGTGCAGGCATCGGACAAATGGTGCCCCTGCTTGACGCTGGCATGGATCAAATTACTTGCTCGACTTATACTCTAATAATTCCGGTTTCACAAGGTTTTCGGTCATTTCGCGTGGCAGGATACTTACGTTTCCCTGTTTGTCGCAAAAGTAAATGGAAGATTGTGATGGCTTTCTACCGTGGCCGTCAGCCCAAATGGCGTAAAAATCAGGGTGGGCATCTACCGGACGCCGCGCGTATGTATGATTGTATGGACTGTTTTTTGTAAGCTGTTCGACTTTTTTCCAGGTCTTTCCCTGGTTTTTACTTACCCACATGGCCATCTCGCCGCCCGGATTATACGGCTGCGGCCCGGTCTCCGTAGGCGCGATTATTCGCCACGTCCCATCCTCTTCGATATAGAGCGAGCCCATATCATAATTGTTATCTGATACAAAAGCCTTTCTTATCTGCCATTCCCGGCCTGTCCAGCGGGCCGTTGTCCAGGTGCGCGGGTCGTTTTTAGGGCCGGATTCATAGCCCCTGCTTGTTATAAAAAGAATTACCGGCTTTCCTTCTTTGTCCAGGCGAATATCCTTCAAGTATACGTTCAGACCTTCCTTCCGGTAATCATAGACAAGAGCGGGATTCTCAACATCTCTGAGAGGAAGCGTCAATTTTTGTCCGTCAGTGCTCTGCCAGGTTTTACCAAAGTCGGTCGTTTCGATGTAGTATAAATTCGTCCGCCAATTAAGACCTTTTCCCGCAGGGTGAAAATTAAACGCAGCCCCCGCCTTATTGTTGTTTGCAGCACTGATTTGATAATGCCCTTTATCGATTGCAGCGATTCGGTTCCACTTCGACCATTTGATACCGTCCGGGCTTGTCATAAAGCAAATGGTACGGTCAACGGGATAATTGTAACGGGTGAAGAAACAGATGAATCCTTTACCTTTGATATGCCAGGGCTGCATATAGGAAAAATTGACCATTGGAACTTCTTTGCCGTCTTCGCTCGCACCTGCGTTTACGCCAGTGGAGGTGAGTTTCGTTGCATTAATCAGTTCAAACTCATTTACATCGTATGGCTTGCTGCTTCTGTGTATATAAGAAGGCCTCGCTGTGCCGTGTGAAGTTGAGAATATCCAGATGTACCCCTTTCCATCTACTGATATAACAGGATTGTCGTGGGCATCGCTGGTCTTTTTATCAAGAAGTATAGTCGGCCGGGGCACCATCCCCCTCTTGTGGTCATAGTAAGAGACCATATGCAGCAGCTTCCTGTTGCTGTCTGTGGTTGTCCCGCCGTAACAGAAAAAGGTCTTATTGGCCTTATCGCAATAGACGGCAAACGGTTTGTGCTTGGCGCAGTACGTCCCAAGTCCTCCGCTGTACTTATAGACGTATTCATCGCCGGACGGCTGATTCATATACCAGATGCCCCGATAGCCGGCATCCTTGGCGTTGATTGTTAGTGTCGAAGAAGAGGCCCCGGTGTTCGCACACGACGGTATCCCTGCCAGCGAAAAGATGACAAGAGTCACGGATAAAATTTGCCGCCAAAAGGTAATATGAGTGGCGTTTTGCATCTCGTATTTCGCTTTACGAGTTTAGATTGAAATTCCTGCCTGTACTCCGGCTTATCTGTTCGATAGAAGCCGTTGTGAAGTTGATATCCGGATATTTCTCCACCCGCAGTGAATCTATCAGGTGCTTAATAGTTGTCAGCTCTTTAGCCAAAAGATTGTAATCCTGCTCGTCTATGATTTTTTTCATTGTTGCCTTTTCAATCATACTGAACGAGCCGCCAAGCACCAGCACTCCCGCATCGATATAGTCGGGAATATTGGTTGGGTTTGTTCCACCTGTGGGTACCAGGCTGATAGTCTTATGAATAGCAGGGTCGATTGCCTTTACAAAACCGGGCCCGCCGAGCTGCTTGGCCGGGAATATTTTGCAGAGATTCGCACCTTTGGAAAATTGATTTACAACCTCAGTCACACTGCCGCATCCTGGTATCATAGCTATCTTGCCGGCGAACTTTTCGAAGCTCTCATCACGGAAGTTAATCGCCGATACAAGATAGCACGCACCTGCATCAACAACCTCCTGCAGCGAGGGCAGCGGGTCCTGAGGATGGGTCTTATTATAAACATCGAGCATCGCGGGTGAGTCGATTAAACTTGCCGAGCCGGCTGCAAAATCGCCCAGCTCTTTACGCAGCCGGGACAGTTTCTCCAGAGGCTTATTTATCCGGCAGGTCACTTCCATATTATTGACCCCCGCCTTCATAAGGGCCTCGGCCGTCTTGACAATATCGAGCTTGTCCTGGTTAAAAACGAGAATAAAGCCGTCTTGTAACAGTGTCGTGATTGTGCTTTTAATATCCATTATTGCTCACTCCCTACAGTCTTCTTAAGTGAAAGCCCCCATCGACGTTTATAACCTGGCCGGTTGAAAAATCAAGCCTGCCTTCGGCGATGGCCCCGACCGCCTTTGCGATGTCTTCCGGCTGGCCCCACCGTTTAATTGGAGTCAGGCCTTCCGCAATCAACTTGTCGTATTTGTCCTTCACAACGCTGGTCATATCAGTCTGGATGATGCCTGGCCTTATCTCAAACACTCCGATACCGTATTCAGCTAATCTGTCGGCGTACAGCATGGTCATCATTGAAATCCCCGCTTTGCTCACGCAGTACTCCCCACGTGCCGGTGAGCTGGTGTATGCCGAGATTGAGCCTGTGTTTACAATCCGAAACGCCCGCTCCGGATTTGTTTTTTTCTGTTCAATCATCCAGTTGGCCACCTGCTGAGTCAAAAAGTAAGGCCCCTTTAGATTTATTCCCATTACTCTATCAAAGCTCTCCTCGCTCACCTCAAGAATGTCCATTCGTTTCAAAGGCGCGACACCCGCATTATTCACAAGCATATCGCACCTGTCGAATTTACTTTTTGCCAGAGCAACCAGACTGTTCCGGTCCTCGGCGCTGCTGACATCGCCTCGCAGGCTCTCGCACTTTGCCCCGAGTTTCTTGATTTCTTTTTGCGTTTGCTCTGCGCGTGATTCATCCGGCTCGCCCTCAGCCGTAAAATCAAAGTGGTTGATGACTAAATCATAACCCAGTGATGCTAATTCTTTTGCGATGCCCTTTCCGATACCTCGACTTGCTCCAGTAACAATTGCTACGGCTCTTTCCGCCATTTTCAAAATCCTTTCGTAAGAAATCCATCAAATCACTTCTGATTTCTTTGGCCGCTTTCATACCATCTGCAACGGCTCCGACCACTGTCGATGCCCCTCTTACAAGGTCGCCGCCGGCAAAGACCCCCGGCCTGGACGTCGCCAGCGAACCTTCTTTTGTGCGGATGAGGCCGTTCGTTAATTCCACACCCGGCAGAATTTCGCTGATTTCCTCCGGCGAGCTCTGTCCTATGGCCTCGACCACAATGTCCATATCGAGCTCATAAGCGCTCGACTTTATAGGTTCGGGCCGGCGTCGTCCGCTCCGGTTCGGCTCAACTAATCGGGTCGGGCAAACCTTAATTGACTTCAATTTGCCGTCGATGGAATTGAATCCGAGCGGCTGAGTCAGTATCAAAAAATGCACGCCTTCATTTATCGCACGGTCCCGTTCCGAGCTCCAGGCCGGCATCTCTTTGAAAGACCGGCGATATATAACGTAAACGTCTTTGGCACCGAGCCGCCTGGCCGTAACCGCTACATCCATTGCAGTATTACCCCCGCCTATCGCCGCTACAAATTTGCCTGCCAGTTTCAGTTTGTTAGGTTCCTTGGCAGCAGAAAGAAACTCCATCGAATTCCATAAGCCCTCCACAGATTCATCTGTGTAATCTGTGGTTACTGACTTTGCAAGGCCCATACCGATGAAGACAGCGTCAAAACCTTTCTTCATAATCGTATTAAGATTAAAATCAGCACTCAATTCTTTCCCGAGACGCAGAATCATCCTGTCTTTGGGCACATCAGCGAATACGGCTGCAATTTCCTTTTTCAGCGAATCACTTTGTTTATCCGGTGGGATTACTGATTCTATCATTCCGCCGGACTCGCTGCTTTTATCGAACATTGTCACGGCGTGTCCTGCTTCGAGCAGTTGCGCTGCACAGGCCAGACCCGCCGGCCCTGCGCCGATTACAGCAATGTTTTGTCCCGTTGTTTTTTTTGGTATTCGCAGTTTTGACCAGCCGTTCTTGTTGGCCTGCTCAGCCAGGTATCTTTGTATATCAGCAATGGCTACTGGGCCGTCGCCGATAAACCCCTGCAGGCAGCTACCCTCACATTGCTGCTCGACCGGACACAACCAGGCGCAGACTTCAGGAAATACGTTCGCTTCTCTTAGAACTTCGTATGCGGCTTTGTCATCGCCATCTAAGAATAAGCTGATGAATTTTGGTATGTCAACACCAGCCGGACACGCCAGTTGGCACGTCGGCTCCTGACACTTTCGGCATGCCGATGCAAGGCGGAGCAAATTGTCCCTGTCGCTCATCCTTCCGTGCTTGAATATCGGTCCATATACTTCGTTGTCGCGCACAACGCAGCCGGTCATCCCGCCGTCCCGCATTATCTGCGTGCACGCGCTACAGCTTATGCAAACTTTTTCCGGATACATCCGGCCTTTTGTGATGATATCTTTAGCGAAATCCGGATATGCAAACGCCATCCTTCCTGCGCCGACCAGGGTAGTCAGACCGTTTGCTTTGTTTGCCGCTGCCACGTTGGCAAAAAGTGTCCGCAGCCAGCTATAGCCGGTACCGACAATCGCGATGCTGGGAAATTCTTTCTGAATTTCGCCGGTCAGATTGACGAGCCGGCTTACGCCAACGAGTGGATGTTCCGGCTCTTCATAGCCGCCGACAATAGGCTCATTGAAAGGCCGGCCGACGTGCGGATTGTAGTACGGATTTGCCACTGTGACGTTAATCAGATTAACACCGCGCTGCTGCAGAAGCCCGATGAGCCTTTTCGGTTCCGTCAAATCCGGCTTACGATAATCATCCTTATCAACGCCCCAGCCGTAAGGATACGGTATTGCGTCATAAACACCAAGGCGGGTTACAACCGGCATGTCTTTTCCAAGTTCCTTTTGAATCTTATCGATGACCTTAAGAACAAACCTTGTTCGGTTCTCGAACGAGCCGCCGTATTTGCCGGTTCTGCTGCGGCAGGCGAAAAGCTCATTTATCAGATACCCGTGACAGGATTTTATATCGACCGCATCAAACCCGACCTCAAACGCTATACGTGCCGCCGTGACATAGGCATCCTGAAGTTTCTCGAGGTAGTCATCCGTCACGATAGGCCAATCATCCAGTATCTTACTTTTTTTACTTGGGTCAGGTTTTTGCTGTGGAACCAAGGCATCTCGATATGGGTCACGTTGTGCAATCATCGGATGTGCCACCCCCTGTGGCTTACTATATCTGCCCGAATGGGTCAACTGCAGCACAATAACCGGTTTATGTTCGGGAGCAACCTCTCGCATCATTTTAACCATCGCCGCAAAGCTGTCTTTGTTTTCTTCGTGGAGCCACAGTTGTCTGGGATTGGCCCTGCCTTCGGGCACAACCGCTGTCGCCTCGGCCCAGATAAGTCCGGCCCCGCCCGCGGCAAATCTTTCGTATCGCCTTAATGTCAGTTTGCCCGGCCTACCCTGCGAATCCCCGTCGCAGCCCTCCATAGGATGCACCGCTAATGAATTCGGTATCAAAAGCTTACCGGCCCGTACGGGCTCAGTTAGGATCGAAACGTCATCAATGGCCTCAAGTCGAACGCCAAGACGCTTGCCCAATCGCTCTAAATCTTCAATGCTGCTCAATTGAAATTCCCACATTTGTTTATTCCATTGTTTTGCGGTACCTACCTCATCTACTCATTTACGCATCCATTTATTCACCCATCTTTACTCCGTGAGATGCAAAGCATTATCTCACCGGGGTCGATTTTACATTACCTTTATGCTAATATCAACCCTGTGGTGAGTATGCTTGATTTGTGTCTTGACTGCCCTGAGCGAAGTTGAACGGGTTGCACACGCGGAAATAACTGCGAAATCTCGCACCACTTGCCTGTTAGAGGGGACAATAATCAATAATCAATAATCAATAATCAATTGAAAGGCAAGTCCCGCTCAGATCAAAATCCTGTCTCGGGTTTTACGCCTCGCTGAACTCTTAAAAAGTCCTGTAGTTCACCGTTTTGCCTGACGAGCTGACCAGGTTCAATGAATATCTTTGGTACAGTCCATCGCCAGTGCTCGACATGCCCATCGGCGAAAGAGAGGTTGCAGCCCTGCGAATGCCGGCCGGCCGGAAGGTCCCACCAGTGCGGCTGTTCCCCCGCAAACGTCGGACCCCGGGGCGCGATACCGAAGTGGGAATCGAGGATGCTATCCTCGTGGACATCAACAAAGAAAAGCAGCTCCGAAGGCGATGGCCCGTCTATCTCGGTTTCCTTGGCGAAGCTCGGCAGCACGACCAGCTCTCCCAGATAAGGCAAGCCATTGATGGATTGGCTCATGTTGTAGCTGCGCGTCCGCCGAAGATGCAGGGTTTTACCTTCCTTTGTTCGAACCCGCGACTTGTCGGACGGACACCGATAGATGTCGGTTGATTTGTTGTAAAGAAAGAGCAGGCCGCGCTTGATATTCTCGGTGGTTGTATCGAAGGGCGCCAGCCCGGAACACCACGTCTGGTTGGGATCAAAGCCGGCTGAAGGCCCCTGGGTGTTGACGTAATAAACGTTTCGATTCGGAGGCAGGAAGTAGTCATTGTCCAGCGAATAGAGTTTTGCGCAGGTCTGAAGCTGTTTCATGTTGTTCAGGCAGACCACCTCTTCGGTTTTTCCCCTGGCCCGAGAAAACGCCGGCAGCAACAAAGCCGCGAGCATGGTGATAATCGCGATGACGACCAGAAGCTCGACCAACGTGAGCCCCGTGAGACGATGGCTTCGCCTGTCTAACGTCCTGAAGGCCGGGTGACGTCGTCCGGCCATCGACTCGGCGGCCGTGCTATCCCCAGAGTCCGAGTTTACCTTGAACACAATTGGCATCTGAGTTCGATTTCGCATTCAGCACCAAATACCAAATCTTTGATTTCAGGCTATATAATAATACTTTTCAGTTGCAATCCAAGCAAATACTATCCCAAACTTAGGGATTTTTATAAAGAGCTTTTTAGGAGGCGCTTCGCCGAAGCCATGCCGTCCGCGACATCTCGCACTATTTATCCGTTAACCGGGACAATAATAAATAATAAATTTTAAGCCAGGGAACCACGCAGGGTGCGATATTTCGCACCACTCGCCTATTCATTCGCGAGTTTTGGTTTAAGGAATTTAGCTGTATAACTTTTTCTGTTTTTGATAATCTCTTCAGGTCTCCCTGTGGCCACGACTTTGCCGCCGGCGTCTCCGCCCTCGGGGCCGAGGTCTATTATATAGTCTGCCATCTTGATAACGTCAAGATTATGCTCGATTACCACTACCGTATTACCCATATCACACAGCCGCTGCAGAACGTTCAGCAGGTTATGAATATCAGCGAAGTGCAGCCCCGTGGTCGGCTCATCGAGCAGATACAAAGTATGTCCCGTAGCCGCCTTACCCAATTCGGCGGAAAGCTTCACCCGTTGCGCCTCACCGCCCGAAAGCGTTGTCGAAGCCTGGCCTAATTGCATGTAGCCCATACCAACATCGGCCAACGTCCGCAATATTCGAATAATTGTCGGAAAATTCGCAAAAAAATCAAGCGACTCGTCAATTCTCATATCGAGCACATCGGCAATATTTTTGCCTTTGTAGGTAACCTGCAGCGTTTCCGGATTGTATCTTTTGCCTTTGCAGTTCTGACAGGTTACATAAACGTCCGGCAAAAAGTGCATCTCAATCTTTTTTGTTCCCTGTCCCCTGCAGTACTCACAGCGTCCGCCTTTAACATTGAAGCTGAATCGGCCGGGCTTATACCCGCGAATCTTCGCTTCCCGCGTCATTGAAAACAGTTTTCTTATCACATCAAACACGCCCGTATATGTTGCCGGATTACTCCGCGGCGTCTTGCCAATGGGCGACTGGTTTATCTCTATGACCTTATCAATCTGCGAAGTGCCGAGAATGGTTCTGTGTCTGCCCGGTTTTTCTCGAGAACGGTAGAGTCGGCGTCTCAAAGCCCTCAGCAGAATCTGGCTGACCAGGGTGCTCTTGCCTGAGCCCGAGACGCCAGTTACGCACGTAAACACACCAAGCGGAAATTTGACATCGATATTTTTAAGATTGTTCTGGGCCGCCACTTTTACTTCAAGGCATTTTCTCAGGTTATATTTTCTCCGCTTTATCGGCAGAGCTATGCTCTTTCTACCGCTCAGATAATCACCTGTCAGCGAACTTTCGCAGCCGGTAATCTCATTCAGATTGCCCTGGGCAACAACTTCACCGCCGTGCGCACCGGCGGCCGGGCCGATATCGATAATATGGTCCGCACTTTTGATTATATCTTCATCGTGCTCGACCACTATAACTGTATTGCCTAATCATGGTTGGTTCATCGAGCACGTAGCAGACCCCAACCAGACCGCTGCCTACTTGTGTAGCCAAGCGGATTCGCTGTGCCTCACCGCCGGCCAGGGTGCTGCTCATCCGGTCTAAGGTCAAATACCCGAGCCCGACATCCACCATAAATTTAAGTCGTGCCTTTATTTCCTTTAATACCGCAGCTCCAATTAGAGACCTTTCTTTGTCTAATTTCAGTCTATTGAAAAATCCCTGTGCCTTTTCGATACTAAGCGCAGTCAATTGGTGTATGTTCCTGTCCCCGATGGTCACAGCAATGGCCTCAGGCCGAAGCCGCGCACCCTTACAGCTTTGACAGGGTTGTTCCGACAGGTAGCTGTGCAATCTGGTTTTAACATACTCGCTGGTGGTCGTTTCCCATCGCCGGGTAAGATTCGGGATAATGCCTTCAAACCACATACCGTATTTTCGCTCGTCGGCTGCAGTCGTCCCGTACATCAGAATCCTTACATACTCTTTCGGTATTCTACCAAATGGTATCGACTTGCTGATTCCCATATTCCTGCAGAACCTCTTAACCAGCCTGTTGTAGAAGATATTCATTCTCTTGCCGCCCTTGCGCCAGGCATCGATTGCGCCGTTTTCCAGCG
>SMTZ1_10003729_pt1 | contig 16823 bp, 14 predicted proteins | sample DeeMarSWOR136_30_FD_25667 | JGI IMG/M metagenome (IMG submission 25667)
GCGGGGTAGGGGAGATAGGCGGGAACAAGATCCTCCTAGAGGATGGGGGAGCCAGGGTCTGGCTCGACTTCGGCCAGTCCTTCACCATGGGAGAGGACTTCTTCGCGGGCTGGCTTCAGCCCCGGAGGCAGAGTGTACTGAGGGATCTCTTCGAATTCGACCTGCTGCCCAGGATACCAGGGCTCTACTCGGAAGGCCTGCTTGAGGGCACAGGACTGGAGTACGATGGCCCCCTCTTCGACGGCGTCTTCCTCAGCCACGCTCACTCCGATCACGTGAGCCACATCGGCTTCATAGACCCGGAGATACCCGTCTACCAGGGAGATGGGACGAAGCTCTTCATGGAGGCGATGGAGAAGACCAGCGGCTACTGCGACTACGGGGAGCACGACTACAGGTGCTTCAGGACAGGAGACAACGTCGAAGTTGGCGAACTGGAGGTGGAGCCCATCCACGTTGACCACTCCATACCCGCCGCCTACGGCTTCATCATTCATACCTCGGAGGGCGCGGTTGTGTACACGGGGGACATGAGGTCCCACGGCCCCCGGGGGGAGATGACCGAGGAGTTCCTCGAGGCCGCCGCCCAGGCCGAGCCGGTGGCGATGATCGTTGAGGGGACTCGCATGGCCCCTGAGGAGAGCCGACGGAACCTGTCCGAGACCGAGGTTCTGGACGGCGTAAGGAGGGTCTGCGGAGAGGCCGACGCCGAAGGGAGGATGGTGCTCTACACCCACGGCCCCAGGGATATGGACAGGCTTCGTACCTTCTACACCGCCTCCGTGGAGTGCGGGAGGAGTCTTGTGGTCTCGCCCAGGACGGCCCACCTGCTAGGGAGGCTGGTGGAGGACGAGCACCTGGACCTGCCTGACCCGCTGAGGGATGACCGAATAGGAGTCTATTTCAAGCGCAAGAGGAGCGGGAGGTACGAGGAGAAAGACTACTACGTCTGGGAGAGGGAGTTCCTCGACAGGCTCGTGACGCCGGAGGACCTGAGGGCCCGCCCCAGGGACTTCCTCGTCCACCTCGACTTCTACAGCTTCGCCGAGCTCGTGGACATCAGGCCGGAGCCGGGGACGCCCTTCGTCTACAGCATGAGCGAGGCCTTCGACGAGGAGGACCTGGAGGAGAGGGTGATGCACAACTGGCTGGGTCACTTCGGGCTATGCTACCATCAGCTCCACGCCTCGGGCCACATGAGTAGGGCCGAGCTGGAGGAGGCGGTGAGGAGGGTGAGCCCTCGGACGCTGTTCCCAGTGCACACGGAGCACCCGGAGCTTTTCAGGGGCTGCCACGAGGGTACCATCGTTCCTGCCCTTGGGACGAGATATGAGATCTAGATGCCATTCATCCCTTTGAGTACACATTCACCTACCCCTCCCGTCTATAATTGTGAATAAAATCTCTCCTCCGTCTTGAGATGTTGGGGAGATGGTCTTCCTCTCTGGTCTAGCGCCTCTGTTGCGTCAGTTGGTGAGGGGACTCTCTAGAAGGCGGCTCTTCTACCTGGCAGTCATAGTTTTTGAGCTGTCGATCCCTCTTGTCTTCTACTGGGGGATAACAAATTTCTACGGTGACAGGGCTAGGATGACCGTCCTCCGAGACTTCATGGTTCTAGGAGTCTCAGTGCTCTTCTGGGGCGTCGTCGCGGCCATCCTTTACGAGTTCTTCAGTGATTTGGGTACCAGGTTCATCTCTTTAGTAGATGCTTATCTGCCTATCACTTCCTTCTGATCAATGGTTGATGGGATATCAAGCTGCCTTGCAGTATACTGAGCTCGAAAAAAATGATTAACAGTTAGTCCACGATAATAACTTTATATTCCGGACTTTCAACGAATTCTCATTAGATCGGATCAATGCGAAAACTAGGTCTGAAGCATGGATCGTATGCCATCCTCGGAGCCGGAATAGCCCTTTTCATTCTCTCAGTTCTCATCGCACCGAAATTTGACGCAGACACTGGCTTGGGCATTCAGATGAACACTGATGACATGGAATGGCGCACCGAGAAGGAGCTACGGATATCCTATGACTCCAATCCCTTCTCCAAGCTCGTAACAACCTACAACGTGAAGGTCTCGAACCTCTATCAATTCGATGTGGGGGAGGGGAGGCACACCGTAGTCACATACAGGATCTATTCCAACGAAGTCTATGTTGACGAGATACGTCACTCCTTCGACCCAATCAGCGGGGGCGGTGGAGAACGATACGACCCAATACCCATACCACTCAGAACCCTGAAGTCAGGTGACAACTCCGTCAGGGTCCTAATCTCCATCGACTCAATCGCAGCTGAGCCAAGGAGCACGGCAGACGCCTTCGAGTTTAGAATAGATTCGGCGGTTATAACCAATAACAACAAACTGACAGCAGCGATTCTCTTCACGTTCATACCGCTGTTCATTGTCTACGAATATTGGTACCAACTAACTGCTATCTCGAACTCTAGAACACTGGAACGCTTCTTCTGAGCAATACCTGTCAAGCCCGACTAGTTTTTTGAGCGCTAGACTGAGAATGTCGCTCTATCTCTTTGAGGATGTCGTCGAAGAAATCCTGCTCGAATCTCTTTGGGGTATGTAGCTCCTAAGTGACTTGACACAAAAAGGGGAAGAGTCGGAGTTCGTCATTTGAGGTATCTATCGAACCAGCGTACGATGTGCTGGAGCCGCTGGACGCGGTGCCTCGGCTTGCCCGTTCGTGAGAGGCCGTGGGGTTCGTCGGGGAACCGGATGAACTCTGTCGTTTTTCCCAGCTTCTTCAGGGCGGTGAAGAGCAGCTCGTCCTGCCCCATGGGGCACCTGTAGTCGTTCTCGCTGTGGATGATGAGCAGGGGAGTCACCACGTCCTTCACGTAGGTGATGGGGCTCTTGGCGAGCACCTCCTCCACGTTGTCCCAGGGGTTCTTCCCCCAGGTGACCTCGTGCCCCCTGAAGCTGATGTCGCTCGTCCCCCACTGGCTATACCAGTTGCTGATGCTCCTCATCGTCACCGCCGCCCTGAACCTGTCCGTGTGGCCCACCACCCAATTGGTCATGAAGCCGCCGTAGGAGCCCCCGGCGATACCCAGCCGGGAGCCGTCCACGAAGAGGTAGGCACCGACCACGTGGTCCACGGCCTCCATGACGTCGAGGTAGTCCCTCTCCCCCCAGTGGCCCGAGACGGCCCGGGCGAACTCCTCTCCGAAGCCGACGCTGGCCCTGGGGTTTGTGTAGAAGACGGCGTAGCCGTGGCTGGCCAGCACCTGGAACTCGTGGACGGCGGGGTCGAGGGTGAAGCCGTAGGCGCTGTGGGGGCCGCCGTGGACCTGGAGCACCGCGGGGTATTTCTCCCCCTCGACGAAGTCTTGGGGCCTGATGATCCAGCCCTGGACCCTGACGCCGTCGCTGGCGGTGAACCAGAACTCCTCGGGCTCGCTTATCTTGAGCCTGCGGAGTAGCCTCTTGTTCATCTCGGTGGCCCTCCGGGCTCCGCCCCCGTCCTGTATCCAGAGCTCGTGGGGGGTAGTTGGGGAGGCGGCGTTGAAGGCGATCAACCCACCGGAGGCGTCCATGGTGAAGGAGCCCCTGCTCAGTTTTCCCTCGGTCACACTCTCCACGCCGCCGTCCAGGTCTGCTCTCCCTATCTGCACCGTCCCCCGGTCGGGGAAGGTGAAGTACACGTACCTGGAGTCGGGGCTCCAGAACAGATCGCGGGCCATCCGCAGGGTCCTGTCGAAGCCGCCCGTCAGGAGGCGGGGCTCACCGCCGTCGAGGGGAAGGGCGAAAAGGTCCGTGTTCCTGTAGAAGATGAGGTCGGGGTCCTCGATCACCCTGCCGGTGAACGCAAGGTGCCCCCCGTCGGGGGACCAGGAAATCGCGCCTATCGGCCCCTCCCCCTTCCACAGGAGCTCTGGCTCCCCTCCCCTCGCCGGCACTAGGAAGATGTTCCTGTACTGGACCAAGTCGGCGTCCTCGTCCATGTTGGTGACGAAGGCGACCCTCTTGCAGTCCGGTGACCAGGTGGCCGCGTCGACGTCGAACTCGCCATCGGTTATCTGCCTCGCCTTGCCTCCCTTGGCCGGGACAGTGAACAAGTGGGTCCGCTTGCCCTGGAAGAAGCCCTGGCCGTCGAGCTTGTACCTTATGCGCGTGATGATCTTGACGTCCGAGCCCTCGACCTCCTCCCCCTTCTGCACCCTGGAGGAGAAGAGGATACTCCTGCCGTCGGGTGACCAGGCGGGGCGCTGGACGCCGCCCTCGACCTGGGTGATCTGCCTCGCCTCGCCGCCGTCCGCGGGGATCACGAAGATCTGGGCTCTCTTCTTCTTCTCCTCCTTGGGGTCGTCCGGGCTGGGGCGGTTGGAGGTGAATAGGATCCTGCTCCCGTCGGGGCTCCAGCGGGGATTGGACTCGCTCCCCCTGCCATGGGTGAACTGCCTCGTCTTCCTCGTCTTGACATCGTGAATCCAGATGTGGCTGTCGTACCTGTCCTCCTCCATGTCCACCGTCGCGTAGGTGAAGAGCACCCTACTCCCGTCGGGGGAGACCTGGGGGTCGGAAACGGGAGCCATGGGGAATATGGGCATGATCTTGTATTCTGTGAGCTTTCTCATGTCACTCCTTACGTGTTTGCCTCAAGTGTTTAAAACAGGTACCGCCTGAGACCGGCTAGACGGGTTTCTTCTCATGGTCGTGGACCCTGACTTCATCGTAATGAAAACTGTGACGGCACGTTGTTAGTCAAGAACCCTATCTAGGAGGCTTTGATAGTGGGAAGGTTTGAAAAGGTCAACGCCGTTTGCAGAGTATGTCCCGGAGCATCTGGGCGGTGATGTTGCCCCCGCTCAGCTCGAGCACGACCCTCTTCCCCTTCAATCTGTCCCTGATCTTGATGGCGGCGGCCAGGGGGGCGGCGCCTGCGCCCTCGGCTATCGTGTGGGCTTTCTCGACGTAGAGCCTTATCGCGTCCATCATCTCCTCCTCGGTGACTATGACGAAGTCGTCTACCACGTCCCTCATGATGTCAAGCGGCAGCTGGAAGGCCCGGCTATTTGCGAGGCCGTCGGCCATCGTGTCCGCCGAGTCCGTGGGCACTATCTCCCCCTTCCTCCAGCTGAGGTAGACGCTCTGGGCCCTCTCGGCCTGGACGCCGATGACCTGGGTCTTAGGGGAGACCGCCTTTACGACTGTGCCTATGCCCGCCGCCCCAGAGCCCCCTCCAACGGGTATGATGACAGCGTCGACCTCGGGGAGGTCCTCTATGATCTCCAGGCCTATGGTGCCGACTCCTGCGATTAGGTGGGGCTCGTCCCCGCTGTGGACGTAGCGGAAGCCTTCCTCCCTCGCCAGCCTCTCGGCGTTCAGCCGGGCCTCGTTGAAGCCCCGGCCCTCCTCAACGATCTCGGCCCCGTAGCCCCTGATCGCCTCCACCTTGTCGGGGTTCGCCCCGTCTGGGACGCAGATCACGGCCCTGACGCCGAAGAGCCTGGAGGCGTAGGCAATGGACTGGCCGTGGTTCCCCGTGGAGGCGGTCACGACTCCCTTCTCTCTCTCTTCCGGTGAGAGCTGGGAGACGAGGTTTATTCCCCCACGCACCTTGAAGGCCCCGGTTATCTGGTGGTTCTCGTGCTTGACGTGGACCTCAAAGCCCAGCATCCTGGAGAGGTTCGGGTAGTAGCGGAGCTGGGTCCTCACGACGTGGGGGGATATCCTCCTCCTCGCCCTAAGGACGTCCCTGTAGGTGGGTCTGGGAAGCATGCTCATCCCAGATACGTTGCACCAACCCGCTTATAGCTGTACCACACGCCCTCAGGAAATCACATTTAATAGTGGGCGTTACGAGATGTGCTCCATTTCCGATGGGCTGGCGAGCGTGGCGTGGTGGATACAAGGGGTTCTTCTAACAACGTATACCTGGCTTACCTAGCCTCGACCCACTTCATCATCCACGTCTACACGATGCTCCTGCCCGTGCTGCTGCTGCCCCTCCAGGATGAGCTGGGGGTGAGCCTCGTCCAAGTGAGCCTCCTAGTCTCCATCCCCAGGCTGCTGAACGTCTTCATCTACATACCCGCCGGCGCCATCTCTGACAGGTATCCCTCCACGGTCCTGACGGGGAGCCTCGTCGTCACGGCGGCTGGCGCCATCCTCGTCCCTCTCTCGAAGAGCTTCCCCCTCCTGCTGCTGGGCTTCACCCTCCTCTCGGTTGGGTCGACCCTCTACCACCCGCCGAGCCTCAGGATGGCGAGCGAGTACGATCCCAAGAGGATGAGCCTCGCCATGGGGATCCATAACGTGGGCTCCAACCTCGGCTTCTCGGCTGGGCCCCTCCTCCTCGGATACATGATGGCCGCCTCGGGCTGGAGGGACAGCTTCTACGTCTGGGCGGTCCTGACGGCGTCAATGGCGGTGCTTTCTTACCTGTACACCCGAGGGAACCTCAGGATGAGGGCCGCGGACTCCGCCGGGAGCCTGGGACTCGCTGGGGGCCTCCGCTCACTCCTCACGAGGGGCTACCTGCTGGTGATCCTGATGTCCATCTTCGTGGAGATGACCTTCAACATACTCGTCACTTTCGTCCCAGCCTACTTCACCGTGGGGATGGGGATGACCTACAGCCTTACGAGCATGATAACCGGCATCGGCCCCCTCGCTGGACTGATCGGCTCTTTCTTGGGAGGCCTGGCGGGGGTGCGCTTCGGCAACTACAAGATGGCCATCGCCGTCCTCGCCGCATCCGGCGCAATCCTGTTCGTCTTCCCCGGCCTGACGGCACTCTGGTTGGTCGTCGCCGTCTACGGCCTCTACAGGTGCCTCCAAGCCGCCTTCATGCCATTGATGAACAGCATGATCGCGGACAACAGCGACCCCAGGAGCAGAAGCCTCGGATTCAGCCTCAACTTCGTCGTCGTCAACCTCTTCGGCTCAGTCTCCACGACCGCGGCGTCATTGTTTATTGAGGCCTACGACACCTCTGTGATCTTCCCGATGTCCATAGCGCTGCTAATACCGACGTGCCTCTTCATCATACTTCTCTGGAGGGGATCGGCCCGGGACGGCCTCGGCGAGCTTTGAGACTTTCCAGCCGCTCCTAGCCGCGGGTCTGTCCTGCGATGCAATCTGCTCTAAGATTTAATACAACGGGGGAGCAATTACCAACCATGAAGACTAAAATTGCCCTAGTCACAGTCGTTTTGATACTTACCGCTTCAGCTACTAACGCTCTTGCATCCGAAGACCTCGGAGAAAGCTACGAGGACTACCTCACCTCCATCGAAATTCTAAAGTGCGACGAAACGGTGGCAACGGGGGAGAACAGCTCCGTCACCGTGAAAGTTGGAGCTAGGACTGAGGTCGACCTCCACATCGAGCTGAAGGGTGAGTATCCTTGGGGCCACTGGACCTTCAGCTCGGAGGTGGTCGCCCTGAAGCCCGGCGTGAGTGTAGTCAGGGAGGCGTTTCATGTTCCCCCGGGGTCTCTGGACGACCCAGCCTCAAGCTACTATGTCTACGTGTACGCTACCCTGCCGGGGGACCCCTGGAGTTTTGAGGCCTGGGGGGAGACGAGGGAGGTCGAGGTCATTCCCCCCGAACCGGATAAAGCCGCCAAGTTCAGCGTCCACGGCCCCGGCTTCGGGTACTACTGGGTTGGTGAAGTAATCTGGTCCGGGGTGGTCTGGGCCCACTACGACGAGGCGGGCTCCCCCTCTGATCCCAGGGGCGTCTGGGAGGTGGGGGTCGAGGGGCTTCCCGAGCTTTGGTACACCATGTGCATCGTGGATCGTGCAGAGTACAGAAACCACGTTCTGACCGCCAAGGGCACCTCCCTGGACGGGCCCCTGGGAGGCCTTGAATTTACCTACAGGGCGTACATGAGATCGGATCGATGGACCCTGTGGGGTGAGGGCTTCTACTTCACGGGTTTCATTGAGGCCGACGATATCTAGGCAAGATTCTCCCCTTTTTTACCGAGATCTGTTCCCAACCCTACTCAGGCGCTCATTGCCACTCTAGTTAGGAGATCAGCTAATTACATAGAAGACCTCATGTTATCGTACTCGCTTTCACAAGTGGAGGTCTATCATGCCCAAGGTCGTAGTCAATGGGATAGGGATCTACTACGAAGAGAGCGGCCTGGACGACAGGACGCCCCTCTTCTTCACTGGCCATGGGAGGAAGAGCTGGATGTGGCAGGTCCAGTACTTCTCGGAGCATTACAGGGTTGTGATCCACGACAGGAGGGGGACCGGCTTCTCCGACGATCCTCCAGGCGACTGGACCGTGAAGGACTACGTCGAAGACCTTAGGGGCCTGATGGACCACCTTGGCATCGAGAGGGCCATCGTCGGCGGCTCCTCCCTCGGGGGAGCCATCTCCTGCCTCTTCGGCCTAGACTATCCCGACAGGGTCCTCGCCCTAGTCCTCAACGGCCAAGTCTACCACTGGGATAAATTCACCAACGACTGGGTCGACGACATGATAGCGGGCAGGGCGAGCTTGGAGCACCAGCCCAGGTCCTTCGAGTGGCAGGAGACGGGGCCACCCACCACGGACCCGGAGCTCGCCAGGTCTAGGCTGGGCTCTTACTTCCTGGAGACGATGAGGGAGGCGGGCTCTTGGAGGACGCCCGAACAGAGCAGGAGCAACACGGTGAGGATGCTGAGGAGCCTCCAGGGCTGGGACCTGAGGCCCAGGGCCGAGGAGCTGAGGAGGCTGGGGGAGAGGGTGCCCGTCCTGGTGATGATCGGCGGTCTCGAGTCCCAGAGCGCCATCACCGGAGCCTACGAGTGGCACAGGGCCATCCCCAACAGCGAGTTCATCATCAACCAGGGCTGCCACCACGCCTGCCCCAGGGAGAACCCGGCTCTCTGGAACGGGAGGGTCCACGCCTTCCTGAGGAGACATGGCCTCTAGGACGGTGCACCGCTCCCATTCTTTATCACCCGTAGAGCGTAACTCTCTTTAGTCTGATGCCCGCTCCGCTTAGTGTACGAGCCGAACTCTGGTGACCTGAATTGTTGTCCAACCCCCTAGCAGAGCTAAGAGAAGAGTGCCAGCGACTCCTCGAGGAGGCCGCGGGAAAGGCCTTCCCCGGGGTGGAGCTGCCCAAGTCCAAGTTCTCCCAGCCCCCCAACCCGGAGATGGGGGAGCTATCATCGCCCATGTGCTTCCAGCTAGCTAGGCAGGTGAGGCAAAAGCCGGCGGACATAGCCAAGGCGATAGCAGGGGCAATCGACTCAAGCTCATCGAGCCTCATAGAGTCGGCGGAAGCCCTGAACGGCTACATCAACTTCAGGGTAGAGACAGGTGCCTTCGCGAGGCTTGTGCTTGAGGAGGCGACCGCCGACGAGGAGTACGGCTTCCTCAAGACGCCGGAGCCCGAGAGGGTGATGGTGGAGCACACGAGCTCCAACCCCAACGGCCCCATCCACATAGGCAACGCCAGGAACTCGATACTGGGCTCCTGCCTCGCCGAGATGCTGAAGATGAGGGGCCACAATGTTGCGATCCACTTCCTCGTCAACGACATGGGCCGCCAGGTCGCCATGGCCACCTACGGCTGGAAGCTCCTGGGGAAGCCCGAGCCCGAGGGCAGGGCTGAGCTCTGGGTAGGCACCATCTACGCCAGCGTCAACGTCATCAACGAGACGACGAGGCTGACTGGAGAGCTCAGGGAGGCCGAGGCCAGGGGGAGGGTGAACGAGGTCGTCGAGCTCCAGGAGGAACTGGAGAAGTACGAGATAGCCGCGGGGGAGCTGAGGGAGAGGAACGCCCCGGTCTTCGACGCCCTCGCCGAGAGGCTCCCGCAGATAGAGGACCCGATGGCGGAGATAGTCAAGCTCAACACGGCCTACGAGAACAACGAGTCGGATACCGTGGAGGACGTCCGAAAGCTCGTCGGCCACTGCCTGAGGGGCTTCGAGACGAGCCTCGGCGAGATAGGAATAGGCTTCGACTCCTTCGACTTCGAGAGCGACCTCGTCTGGAGGAAGGCCGCCGAGCAGGTGCTGGAGAACCTGAGGAAGACCCCCTACGTCTTCGAGGACGAGGGGGCCCTCATACTCGATTGCGACCGCGTCGCAGTGGACCTGGACCTGAAGAGGCGCTGGGGGCTCAACCCTGACCACGAGATACCCCGCCTCGTCCTGGTGCGCAGCGACGGAACCACCCTCTACACCCTCAGGGACATGGCCTACAGCATCTGGAAGTTTGGCCTCGTCGACCGAGTGATCAACGTCATCGGGTACGAGCAGACCCTCGCCCAGCTCCAGCTCCGGATAGCCCTCGCCGCCCTCGGGGAGACCCGGATGGGGGATAGGCAGCTCCACTACGCCTACGAGTTCGTCAAGCTCCCGGGGGTCAAGATGAGCGGCCGCCTCGGGAGGTACGTCACGCTGATAGAGGTCAACGAGAGGGCCACCGAGCTCGCCTACGAGGAGGTTACCAAGCGCTCCCCCGAACTGCCCGAGGAGCAGAGGAGGGAGATAGCGGAGATCGTCGGTTACGGCGCCGTGAAGTACACGATGCTCAGCATTGAGCCCATGAAGACGGTGGTCTTCGACTGGGGGAAGGCCCTAAACTTCGAGACCAACAGCGCCCCCTTCATCCAGTACAGCCACGCCCGAGCCTGCAACATACTGAAGAGGGCGGGGGAGCAGCCCCAGCCAGACTACGGGGAGCTGGCGGACGTCAGGGAGAGGGAGCTCCTGCTCCTGCTGGCGGGCTTCCCGGAGGTCTTCGAGGACGCAGTCAACGAGCTGAAGCCCGGGAGCATAACCAGCTATGCCAACAGCCTCGCGGACAAGTTCAACAGCTTCTACGCGGCACTACCCGTCATCAAGGCCGAGTCGGAGGCGCTCGTAGGCGCAAGGCTGAAGCTGGTGGACGCCGTAAGGGCGGTGCTCGGTAACGCCCTATCGCTACTCGAGATAAAGGCCCCGGAGCGCATGTGAGCCACGGCCGGAGCGATTCGTTTCGTTTATATACCGGTTTAAGACGGGAGGTAATGGAGACAAGAAATTATGAACCTCCTCAAACTCAGGCTCTCGATGCTGGGAACGGTAGCCGTTATAATAGCTGTCTCAACCCTGGGATTCAGCCTCCTCCTAGCCCTAGTAGGCCAGTTCAACATAACTACCCTAGTGATAATGGTAGCCCTATTCAATGTGGCCCAGTGGCTCCTGGCGCCCTACCTTGTCAACAGCCTCTACAGGGTGAGGCCCATGGCGGAGGGCGAGCACTCCCACCTCCACAGCGCCGTCGAGAGGCTCTCCGAGAGGTCCGGGATCAGGACGCCCAAGCTCATGTATTCCGAGATCCCCATCCCTAACGCATTTGCTTACGGCTCCCCGCTGACGGGAAGCCATGTCGCGGTGACCAAGGGACTCCTCAGCGAGCTCGACCCGGAGGAGACAGAGGCGGTGATCGGCCACGAGCTGGGCCACCTGAAGCACAGGGACGTCCAGGTGATGATGTTCATCTCCTTCCTGCCCTCCCTGTTCTACATGCTGGCCAGGTCCTTCATGTTCAGCAGCTACTACGGTGGGAGGGACAGAAGGGACACTGGGGGCTTGGCGCTCGTAGGCGGCCTCTCGATGCTCATCTACTTCTTCCTCCTCCTCTTCAACCTCAGCCTTAGCCGCATGAGAGAGTACTACGCCGACCAGCACAGCGCCTCCATAGTCGAGGACGGCGCCCGCAAACTCTCCGAGGGGCTCGCGAAGATCTCGACGTCGACCTGGAGGGTGCAGAGCAGCCAGCGCACGAACATGGGGCTGAGCAGCTTCAAGACCCTCTTCATCGCCGACCCCGACAGCGCCAGGAGGGACTCGGCCCAGCTCTCTAGGATGGGAGGGGACGACGACCTCGTGAGGAGCATAGCCGGCCGGAGGCTCACCTTCTTCGACAAGTTCTCGGAGATCTTCTCGACACACCCCAACATAGTGAAGAGGCTCAGAGCTCTTAACGCCTAGACAGACCGGCCAATTCCCTCAGCTCACGGAGGTCCCGCCTGACTTCCTCCTCAAGCCCCCGGTTGTAGAGCACCGCAGCTGGATGATACAGGGGGTAGACCATGAGCCGCCCCCACGAAGCCTCCGTCGGGAAGCTCTTGCCGTGGACCTCCCCTATGCTGCCTCTCCCCAGCCCGTACCGTCTCATCACGTAGCCCACCGCCGAGTTGCCCATAGGGGCGAGGACCCTGGGGCTGATTATCTCCAGTTGCCTCTCCAAGTGGGCGGTACACTTCCTAAGCTCCGTGGCTTTGGGGCGCCTGTTTCCCGGTGGCCTGCACTTGACAACGTTGGTGATGTAAACCCGGCCACGCTCGAAGCCGGCTTCGGAGAGGAGCCTGTCCAGGAGTTTTCCAGCAGTCCCGACGAAGGGCCTCCCCTGCTCGTCCTCCCTTCGACCAGGAGCCTCGCCGACGAACACAACGGGGCTGTCCAGATCCCCCTCCCCGATGACAGCCCTCTTCCTACCCTCGCACAGGCCGCAGCGACGACAGCCTTCGACCTCCTCTGACAGCCTCCTGATCGCATCATCCTTGGAGGGGAGGTTCAAGGCGGTCAGGAATTTCGCTGCGGCTGGCTATATGCTTTGGGTCAGGGCTGTGGTCACCTCAAGACGCATGAACGATCCTTGTAAACGTCGTAAAGGAGGTGACTGAGACACTAATCAGGGTGAAAAACGGGGGTCGATAGCAGCCGTTCTGAGGAAGAATTTTCGCCCTTTTTTGGGCTTCTTGCGGTGAAAAGGCTCCGGAAAGGTTGTAATATATTTCGTATTACCAATGGGCTGGATTCTAATATTTCGATATTATGAGGTGGGATCGAAAGGATAATCCATATTCCTTAGCATTTTTGGTTGTTCAAGTTAATTCCAGAGAGCTGCGGAGTGCTAAATGACATGAGCGACGAACCACCCATGAAGACCAAGACCGACGTCCTCGATCTCATCATAGGCTTCCTCATGGAGCACGAGAAGCAGTTGGACAGCATCGTGGAGAGGCTGGAGACCCTCACCGAGAAGCCCGGGAACAGGCTCCAGATAGATGAGCCCCAGAAGGCGGACGCAACCACCATCGCCCAGCCGGACTCGCTCACGCTGACAATCAACAACCCCGACGGAGCCAGGAAGATCAAATCGGTCAAGATCGAGTTGGAGGAGGCGAAAGCCGACACAGATCAGACAAGCGCCAAGGTAAGAGCCATGCTGGACGAGATCGACAACGTCCTCAGGGAAGGCTGACCAGTTTTTTAAACCTCCAGATGAACCTCTAAGAACAGTTATGCGCGGGCAGGGATCCGTTTGAGGTTCATGACGGACGAGGAGTATGAGAGGTACTGGGACGAGCTGGGAGGCATCAGGGAGGCGATAGCCTCGGACCTCTCCTCCTACGAGCCCGATGTCGTCCTTGACGTGGCCTGTGGCTGGGGATACTACACCATCAGGCTCGCTGATAGGCTCCCATCGGGGATGACGGTCGCCGTCGACGTCGTGCCCTCCGCCTTCACCAACATGAGGAGGATCCAACCAGCCAGAGATGCCCTAAAATCAATCGAGCCAGTGATGGCCGACGCATCAAGGCTCCCCCTCAGGGACTCCGTCTTCGACCTGGTCACCAGCTTCCTCGGGATGAGGGACATCTGTATGACCACAGGTGAGGATGGAGTGAGAGCCACCATAGAGGAGATGATAAGAGCCACCAGACCATCCCATGCCATAGCTCTAGCGGTCACCCCACCCGACATGGCCGAGACCGAAGAACTCCTCATCGCGATACGCGTAGAAGGGGAGGTCTTCGGCGCTAGATCGTTGCCCTCGGATTTCTACGGGAACATCTTCAGGAGGGAGGGCGTCGAGCTCATCAGCTCAAAGATCTACCAGACTGGCGTCAAAATGACGACTTGCCAAGCTCGGACTGAGATAATGGACGGCATACCTATAGCGAGGGAGATCTACGGCAGGGAGGTCCCCGACTTCGAGGAGATCTGGGAAAGGTATGGCCCGACGATCGAGCGCCACGGCTACGCCATGTACTCCAAGGTCACGGTCCTCCTGGGCAGGAAATGCTAGATGACGCCTTTCCTCCGCAGAGTCGAGACCTGAGCCTCGTCCAGCCCCAGCAGCTCCTCCAGAACCTCTCCGGTGTCCTCCCCCAGGGTGGGGGCTGGGCCCCTCGGTTTCGGTCGGGTCTCAGACATCTTCACCGGGTTTCCGAGGACCCTGATCCTCCCAAGACCGGGCTGGTCGACCTCAACCACCATCTCCCGCGCCTCCGAGACATGGGGGTCCTCAACCACCTCCCCCACATCGTGAATGGGGCACGCGGGCACACCACTCTCGTTCATCAGAGAGACTATCTCGACTACCTCCTTCTCCGTCGTCCACCCCTCTATGAGGGGCTTGAGCGAGGCGTGGTTCTCCACTCTCATCTCATTGGAGCTGAACCTCGGGTCATCCCCTAGACCCGGTATCCCCGAAGCCTCAAGGAATCGGTGCCAGATCGAGTCATTCGCGATGCCTATTATCACCCAGCCGTCCCTTGCCCGGAAGGAGTCGTAGGGGTAGACGAACTCATACCTGTTCCCGATCCTCTCCGGGATTACGCCCTCGACGAAGAGCTTCTGGGGAATGTTCTCCAAGGAGGCGAAGACGGAGTCCACGAGGGCGATGTCCACCATCTGGCCGATGCCGGTGCTCTCCCTCACTCGGAGGGCTGCGAGGATGCCGACGCAGCAGAAGAGGGCGCTGAGGATGTCACCTATTGCAGTCCCCACCCTCGTCGGCGGGGAGTCCGGCCAGCCGGTGACGCTCATGAGGCCCCCCATCGCCTGGCCTATGATGTCGTAGCCCGGGAGACTCCTGTAGGGGCCGGTCTGGCCGAACCCCGATATGGCGGCATAGATCAGCCGGGGGTTTACCTCCCTGAGCGCGTCGTACCCCAGGCCGAGGCGCTCCATCGTCCCAGGCCTGAAGTTCTCCATCAGTACGTCGCATTTCCCCACCAAGCCTAGGAACAGGTCCCTGCCCTCGGGCTGCTTGAGGTCGATGACGATGCTCCGCTTGCCCCTGTTGAGATTCAGATAGTAGAGGCTCTCACCGCTCTTGAAGGGCGGGAACTGCCTGGAGTCGTCACCGACGCCGGGCACCTCCAGTTTAATGACGTCGGCGCCCATGTCGGCGAGGAGCATCGAGCAGTACGGGCCCGCCAAGACCCTGCTCAGGTCGAGGACCCATATCCCGAGGGAGGCCTCAGGTCTCATGCTCCTCGATCGATTCTGGAGCCCTATAAGCTTGAGGGGCTGAATTATACATTTAAATAGAGCGCTACAGAGTTGTGTAGCGATTAATTTGCAGAAAGGATTCCTCGTCATCAAAGATCCCGAGGTCGCGAAGCTCCTGGCTGACGACACCCGCCGCAGGATACTCCACCTCCTCAGGCACCACGAGATGTCAACCACGGACCTGGCGAAGGCTCTGGATAAGAGCCACTCCAGCATCGTATACCACCTGAATCTCTTGGTGGATGTTGGCCTCGTTCAGGAGACCCGGAGGGAGATGGTCAGGAACATGGTCCAGCCCTACTACAGGAGCACCGCCAGGAGGTTCCATGTCTCGTACTCCCTGAGCGAGGCCCTCGCTGACAACGAGGACTACTCGGCGTGGCAGGAGTCCTTCCTCCAGAAGCTGATGGAAGGCTTCGAAGCCTTCAAGATAGAGCTCCCCGAGCAAGAGAGGCAGAGGGTGAAGACGCTCCTCGACAAGTGCTACATGACCGAGAAGAGGGCCTTCGAGCGGGCACTGGAGCAGTGGTCCGAGCCGGCCACCATCGGGAGACATGTGGGAATGGCCCTCGTAAGGGTTCTAACCCAGATAAGGCTTTGTCAGGATGAGGAGCACAGGAAGGACGTAGAGGAGTTGGGCCGTCTGCTCTCCATAGAACCCATGGAGGAAGATAGATGACGCAGATCCAGAACCAGAGCCGGCCAGAGAGGAAGCAGAAGCCTCTCCTCAAAACGATAGGCAGGGTATTCGGCTATGTGTCTCGATACTGGCAGCTGAGGGCTATCATAGTCCTTGTGGTATTGTCCACGGTCATGGACGTCCTCTCCCCCGCCATAATCGGGGGCATCATAGACATGGTCAGGGACGTGGCTTCCGGCCAGGCCATCAAACCAGGCGTTGGCATAGAGAATACCGCCTACGGCATTCTCAGGCCTATAGCCGAGTGGGTTGCCTCGATCTCTGCCTATTCAGCGGATCATGCAACGCTGCTGGTCTTCTCCCTCTCGCTGATATTCATCGCTGCGGTGACGGGCGGCCTGAACTACCTCCAGAGATACATCTCTACGGTCGTCTCCCAAAAGGGCTCGTACGACATGAGGGACGACATGTACAACTCCCTCCTTGAGCAGTCGTTCAGCTTCTACGACAAGCAGAGGACGGGGCAGCTCATGGCGAGGGCCACGGGCGACATCAACATGCTCGGGAGGTTCTTCAACATGGGGCTAAGGATGTTCGTCTCCTCGGGGCTCCTGATGGTGATGGTGATCTACGCCCTCGTGTCGATAAACTGGGAGCTCACACTGGTCTCTGTCATTGTCCTGCCCTTCATACTCTACACGACCCGCAGTTACTCTTCGAGGGTTGGCCCCATGTGGAGGGAGCTGAGGGAGCAGAACGGCGTCATTACCTCAGTGCTTCAGGAGAACCTCGCGGGGATACGGGTAGTGCGGGGTTTCAGCAGGGAGCCCTATGAGGAGGAAAAGTTCTACGCGGAGTGCGAGGACTACTTCGACATCAACATCAGGATGGCGAAGATCAGGGCATTCT
>SMTZ1_10003068_pt1 | contig 16821 bp, 13 predicted proteins | sample DeeMarSWOR136_30_FD_25667 | JGI IMG/M metagenome (IMG submission 25667)
TGGCCTCTGTTCGACTCCCACAAGGAGTCTGACGGCAGAGCCAGGTTTCATATTTTCAACCTCTTTCCTCTCTTCGATGAAGAGCTTGAGCGCAATATCTATCCCCTGTTCTGGATCTATCGTTATAACCGTTCGCCTGACGGGGAGATGCTTTCGGATTTCCTCTGGGGACTTTACCGTCGCAGGGTCTCACCGCAGGGCTCACTCACCCAGCTTGCCTTTCTGCTGACCGTTGAAAAGAGGGACGAGGATGATCTGTCAGTTTCCTTTCTCGCCGGGTTGTTTGGCTACCGGAAGACCAGGGATGGAACGAGACTGCGACTACTAGGGATCGATTTTTGAGATCGTGTGGTCGTAGGCAAAGAAAATAAGGTTTTTTGATACAGCTCAGTACTTCGATTCGCAAGTACTGTGACGTATCTTACTAGCAGAGATCATTTCTTTTTGCTCACTCAGTACTGAGTCCTGAGGCGATACATTGGCAACTGAATTTATGGATCGAAGGATTAAGTCCTGCGGCAATACATTGGTAACTGAATTTATGACTCGAAGGATTGAATCCTGAGGGAATAAATCCGTAGCCGAATGTATGACTCGAAGTACGAAGGCTCGCTCCAGGCGATTTCAAAACTTGCCCTTCGGGCTCAGGCAGTTGAAATCGCTTGTCTTCCGCTCGCCTAAGGTTTATGAGCACAAACCATTTGAACGAACGTTCAAAGGGAGTTGGGCCAGAGTCCGATACCTGAAAGCCAAAAAGTCCGGAGAGTGCGGAAAAAAACAGTTGACAGGCTATGGAGTCGTTGCCTATATTCTGTGGGTGTGACTGAGGAGATAGTTTTCAGGTTTACGTTGCGTGAGAAGGAGGGATTTCGTATGAGAAACAAAACATTCGCTGGATTTATTGTGGTATTGGTCTTTGTGGCGCTCTCAGGCGTAACCGGCTATACCAAGAGTGCGTACTTTGGGGTGCGCAATCAAGCCCTGATGTATCCAGAGGAGTTTGATAAGACTGAAGCAGCCATCATGAAGGCCGAGAAGTCCGCAGGTGCTCAGTACTGCCCCGAAAAGATTGCCAAGGCAAAAGAGTTGGGGAAGAAGGGTGTTGAAACGTATTGGGCCTGCCGCACTAAAGAGGCGATGGCGATGTTGGCTGAGGCACGTAAGCTAGCAGCAGAGGCAGAACTCTGCAAAGCGCCACCTCCACCGCCTCCGCCAAAGAAAAAGGCACCTCCACCGCCACCTCCACCTCCGCCGCCACCTCCACCGCCAACAGTGGGAGAAGTCGTGGTGCTCAAGGGGATCAAGTTTGGCTTTGATTCAGCCACACTGACGCCTGAGAGCAAAAAAATCCTGGATGCCCATGTAGAAGCCTTCATGACACATCCAGATTTCAAGGTGGAGATTGCAGGCCACACGGACAGCACTGGTGCGGCTGACTACAATCAGAAGCTGTCAGAACGCAGGGCCAAGGCAGTTGCGGAGTATTTTCTCTCGAAAGGGGTACCTGGAGCGCGGATCAAGAAAGTGGTAGGCTATGGGGAGTCTGAACCAATTGCCTCGAACGATACGAGGGCAGGCCGGGAGAAAAACCGCAGAGTCGAAATGCGGATCGTTGAATAATGGGTAGCGTTATAACCTGGAAGCTATCTCCTACCTTCTTGGATATGTAACACAAAGGTCCAACAACGAGTTCGCGCAGAAGGCATGTTATAACGTGGCCCTGTTAAGGACTTGGCAGGCCACCTTTGCCAGCAATTCTCCTGCAAGTCACCTGCTCAGTTTTTGTCTTTTCCTCGTATAGCCTTCCGCTCATGAGCAACGTATTCGCTCAAGAACTGTGCTGTATAGGATAGTTGTGTCTGTTGCATGAGCTCCCAGGGGGTGCCCTGCGCAACGATATACCCACCCTTAGCTCCCCCCTCAGGACCCAGATCGATGATGTAATCGGCCTCTTTGATCACGGCCAGATTATGTTCAATCACGGCAACGGTATTTCCCTTCTCAACGAGCTGCTGCAGAACTTTTAACAGCCTCTGAATGTCCGCATTGTGAAGGCCTGTGGTCGGTTCATCGAGAATGTACAATGTCCTGCCACGGGAGGACTTGGACAGTTCGGCAAGCAGCTTTATTCGCTGGGCTTCTCCTCCCGATAGCGTCGGGCTTGACTGCCCGAAGGTGAGGTATCCAAGCCCCATATCCACCATCATCTGCAGGATGCTCCTCACTTTCGGAATAGCAGCAAAAAACTCCAGACCTTCCTCGAAGGTCATTTGCAGGACCTCATGGATGTTTTTCCCTTTATAGGTAATCGCGAGCGTATCTTCGTTGTACCGGCGTCCTGAGCATGCCTCACAGTCCACGTACACATCCGGCAGAAACTGCATCTGGACCCTGATCTTTCCCTGACCAGCGCACTCCTCGCACCGTCCCCCTTTTACGTTGAAAGAGAACCTCCCGGGTCCATATCCCCTGGCTCTCGCCTCGGGGGCGAGAGCGAAGAGCCGCCGTATCTCACCCAGCACGCCTACATACGTGGCAGGGGTGGAACGTGGTGTTCTTCCAATGGGGGAATGATCTACTTCCAAAACTCTTTCCAGGTGTTTCCATCCCCTCACCTCGTCATGCGCCCCCACCTTTCTCACGCCGCCGTCCAGGAGGTTTTTCAACCCATTGAACACAGTCTCCTTCAGGAGGGTCGACTTCCCCGATCCAGAAACACCGGTGACACATGTGAGGGTTCCAAGGGGGATACCCACATTGATTAGCTTCAGATTGTGCTCTCGGGCCCCCAAGAACTGCAGCCATTGGCCTTCTTTGGCCGGGCGGCAGTGCGCAGTAACTTCCGTTCGACATCTGCCGTCCAGGTAAGCGCCGGTCACCGAATCTGGACATCGTTGAATCTCTTCAACGGTGCCGGAAGCGACGACGGTGCCACCGTGGACCCCTCCTCCGGGCCCCAGATCGACGACATAATCACCTCGTTTTATGGTCTCCTCATCGTGTTCTACAACCAGGATACTGTTGCCGCGGTCCCGCATTTGTTCGAGGGTGTCCAGGAGCATTTGATTGTCGCGCGGGTGCAAACCGATGGTGGGCTCATCCAGGATATAGCAGACTCCCTTCAGGTTGGAACCGAGCTGGGCTGCCAGTCGTATCCGCTGTGCTTCGCCTCCAGACAACGTGTTGCCGCTGCGCTCCAACGTGAGATAGGACAGCCCCACTTTGTCGAGGAACTGGAGCTTGACCAGAGTTTCCTGGATGATCCCCTGGGCGACAGGCAATTCAGACTCGTCGAACCTGAGTTCTCTCAGAAGCTTCTCTGCATCGTGCACTGACAGACAAACCAGATCCCAGATTCCCCACCCCTTTACCTTCACTGCCAGAGCGTTTTCTTTCAGGCGCCGGCCATCACACAGAGGGCATTCCTTTTCACCCATGTAGGCCAACAGGTGGTCGAGGAGTCCGTTACCTTCGGCGTAGCGCAATAGCTCTCTTAGTGTTGGTAGCACGCCTCGAAACCCATTGGCACCCTCAAGTACTCTTTGGACACTCTGCTCATCGAGCGCCACCACCGGTGTGTCCAAGGGCACGCCCAGTTTGTCATGGATTTCCTGAAGAACCTTTTGCTTCTGTCTCCTAAGGGGGCCGCTTTCCAGTGGTGCCAGGGCGCCACCCTCCAGCGTACGCGTTGGATGAGGCAGAACCAGTTCCTTCAGGAAGTCGCTGAGACTTCCCAATCCTTCACACCGGGGACATGCCCCGTAGCGGCTATTAAAGGAGAAGAGTCGTGGGTCCAGCTCTTCAAACCCGATGTGGCAGCGAGGACAATAAAGACGTTCGCTGAAGATTCGTTCTCTCCCCTCAGGATCAAGTAGGTAGAGCGTGCCTTTGCCCAACTCTAGCCCTTTTCTCACCGTCTCGAGGAGCGACAGCCAGTTTTCTCGCTTGAATATGCGACGATCCACCACCACCTCGATGTCATGCTCCTGATACCGGCTGAGCATCGGCAGAGGATCCAGATTCGCGATCACCCCATCGATTCGCACCTGGGTGTAGCGGGCACGCCGCACCCCCTCGAGGAGATCTCTGTGGAAGCCCTTGCGCCCCATCACTACCGGCGCCAGTAGCGTTATTTCTTTCCCTGCGTAATCGCGGATGACCTCCCCCGTCATTCCCTCAGGAGGCTGATGCGCAATCTCCCCTCCACAGCGAGGGCAGTGCTGCATTCCCAGCTTGCTATACAGCAAACGGAGATAGTGGTAGATCTCCGTCATAGTGGCTACCGTAGAGCGTTTTCCCCCTAGACTGATCCTCTGCTCGACAGCCACAGTCGGAGGGATGCCACTAATGACATCTACCTGCGGTCGGTCCATAATCTTCAGATATTGCCGTATGTATGATGAGAGACACTCTAGGTAGCGGCGCTGTCCTTCAGCAAAGATGATGTCAAAGGCAAGGGTCGATTTCCCAGAACCGCTCACCCCGGTAATAACCACTAATTTCTGTCTGGGGATAGACAGTGTGAGATCACGCAGATTGTGCTCCTTGGCCCTGGTGATGTTCATGACAGCGCCGTTTTTGGGCTCGGTCTGAGGTGGTTCAGCCCGCGGCGGGGCAAGCTGTGCCCAGTTCCCGGCCAGATAGTCTCGCAGAATACGTCCCGTGTGAGAACGTTGGCACCGCGAGATCTCTTCAGGTGTCCCCGTGACCACCACGTGTCCTCCTTCGTCTCCTCCCTCTGGGCCGAGATCAATGACGTGATCGGCACACTTAATCATATCCATGTTATGTTCAATGACAACAACGCTATTTCCCTCATCTAACAGCCGCTGGAAGGCAGCAAGGAGCTTACCGACATCATCGAAGTGTGCCCCTGTTGTGGGCTCGTCGAAGATAAAGAGGGTGTTTTTTCTGCCTGCCTTCATATGGTGGGCAAGCTTCAGCCGTTGAGCCTCGCCACCCGACAGGGTGTTCAGCGGCTGCCCAAGCCTCATATAACCGAGACCAACCTCTAGCAACGCGGAAAGCGTTGAGGTGATGGAAGGCTGGTCGTGGAAAAACTCCATGGCTTCCTGAACGGTCATTTCCAGGACGTCGTGAATGCTCTTTCCTCGATAGGCCACCTCCAAGATCTCATCTGTGAACCGTCTACCTCTGCACACGGGGCAGGTCAAGTAGACGTCCGAAAGGAACTGCATCTCAACCTTTTCGAATCCTTCTCCGTTGCACTCCTCGCACCGTCCTCCAGCCGTATTGAAGGAGAAGGTTCCTGGGGTGTATCCCCGATCCCTCGACACGGGCTGCTGGGCAAAAAGGCGGCGGATACCATCGTATCCCTTGATGTAGGTCAGAGGGTTAGCCCTCGGCGTTTTCCCGATGGGCCTCTGATCGACAAAGATGACGTCTGAAAGAGATTCAGCGCCGAGAATTTCCTCATATCTGCCGGGTCTTTCCTCATGGCTTCCTTTGGCCCGTTTGAGGCCTCTGTAAAGGATGTCCTCTGCCAGGGTGCTCTTGCCTGATCCGGAGACCCCGGTAACACAGGTCATCACGCCCAGGGGAAACTCAACATCGATGTTTTCCAGATTATGCTCGCTCCCCCCGAGGACTTTGATCACCTTCCCATCCTTGCTCTTGCGGCGCTGCTTGGGTACGGGGATCTGAAGATCGCCCTTCAAATATTGTCCGGTCAGCGACGCCGGTTCCGCGACGATCTCAGCGACGGGACCGTGGTAGACAAGGTGTCCTCCCTGTTCACCAGCTCCTGGCCCCAGGTCAACGATGTGGTTACATCCCTTGATGATCTCTGGGTCGTGTTCCACGACCACCACGGTGTTCCCCAATTCCTTGAGGGCGTTAAGGATACGCACGAGGCGTTGACTGTCCCTGGCATGCAGCCCGATGCTCGGTTCGTCCAAAATATACAGGGTGTTTACAAGCGAGGAACCGAGGGCTTTGGTGAGACTCACCCTCTTAACCTCTCCCCCGGAGAGCGTCCGGGATTGCCGATCCAGGGTAAGGTAGGACAAGCCCACATCTATCAGATATGTCAACCTGCTGCTTATTTCCCTCAGGAGAAGCTCTGTCACCTCATCCCCGGGCAGTGCCGAGACTTCCTGAAAGAAGGCATAGGCCTCCCCAATGGTCATGGCGTAGAGGTCGGCGACATTCTTACCTTTTATTGTCCAGAGGAGGCTCTCTTCGTTAAAGCGCGTCCCGCCGCAGGCGGGACACGTTACGTAGGCGCGGTAACGGGCAAGGAAGACCCGGACATGGAGCTTGTATCGTTTGGTCTCGAGCCAACGGAAGAACCCTCTCACCCCATAGAACTCGCCGTCTCCGTCAATGACGGCCTGTTGATGATCCTCCTTCAGATCCTTAAAGGGTATATCGGTGGGGATTCCTCTGCGTCGGCAAAAGGCCATGAGATCTTGGAACTCCAGGCGAGCGATCCCGGTCCATGGTTTAATGGCCCCCTGGCGTAAGGTCTTATTCCTGTCAGGAACGACCAGGTCCAGATCGATATCGATGGTTCGACCGAACCCTCTGCATGTTTCGCACGCCCCCATGGGCGAGTTGAAGGAAAAGCGGTTAGCTACGGGTTTGCGATAGGGAATATCGCAGTAAGGACAGGCGAGTTGATTGCTGAAGTGCCGGGTGTCCACCCCGATCCGGTGGACCAACATGTGTCCTTCTCCGTGATGAAGCGCCTGCTCGATAGAGTCGATGCAGCGCTTTCGATCCTCCGGACGGAAGACCAAGCGGTCTGCCACCACCTGAAGCTCCTGCGCATCGTCGGGCATGTTTTCATCCAAGGGAGCGACCTGTCCATCCCTGCAGATCCGGTGAAACCCAATACGAGTGAGACGTTGGAGGACCTCCTCCTTTGACATGCCCCTCATCTGAAAGGGGAAGGTGATGACGATTTTGGTCCCGGAAGGGAGTTGAGCCAGTTCTTGGAATATGGTCTGAGGCGTATCCTGCCGTACCGGGCGGCCACATCCGCGGCACGTCAGCTCAGCCATCCGTGCAAAAAGGAGCTTGATGTAATCGGTGATCTCGGTCATCGTTCCGACAGTGGAACGAGAGGTTTTGACCGGGTCTCCCTGTTCGATGGCTATGGCTGGGGGAATACCCTCTATCCGTTCAACGTGGGGTCGGTCCATTCGGTCCATGAACTGGCGAGCATAGGGAGAGAAGGTTTCAACATAACGCCGCTGCCCTTCAGCATAGAGAGTGTCGAAGGCGAGGCTCGACTTGCCTGAGCCGCTCACCCCGGTGATGGCAGTAATCTGATGCAAAGGTATGTCGAGGTCAAAACCCTTGAGATTATTCTGCCCGGCCCCGATAATCTTGACAACATCGTCAGCCATAGCTCTAGTATTGTAATCACTGGCGGCGAAAAGGGAAAGGGGTGGCGTGGCCTTTTCCCCGAGTATGCATTGCTGGGATGAGAAATTGTACTTTCAGACGGAAAGTGTACCTGCTAGACTGACAGGAGTTGAGCCATTGTTGTGTGCTGCCATGCTTGATGTCTGTGTGATAGGCCACCTAACCAAGGATAGGATTAAAACTGAGAACGCCGAAAAGGAGATGCCGGGTGGTACAGCCCATCACTTCTCGATGGCAGTGAAACATCTGGCGCAAGTGTTTCAGTGTTGACAAAAACGGCGGAGCACGATGGAATCTTGCTGGCCAGTTTGGCCGAAAACAACATCGGGATTTTTTTGGAGAGCGAGCCCGGAGACGACATGCTTTGAAAACATCTACGCAGGGGGACAGTTGCATGCTATCCGGCCTTTCCTGCCAAAAGCGTTGTCGATGCGACCGGATGCGGTGACACATACATGGCTGGATATATCGATAGAAGGCTGCAATCTTGTGATATTGATGAATCGGGGAGATTCGCCGCTGCGACAGCATCACTGAAGCTTGCAGCGTGGGGTCCGTTTGGCGGAAGCGAAGAAGATGTTCAGAGCTTTCTAACTTCTCAAGTGAATACGAGCACATCCAGTCAGCAGCCTAAATAATCCATGGGAGATAAACGTCAGAGTTGAATGGAGGAGCGCATGATCTTGACAACTAACCTGCGGGACAAGATGAAGGAGATTGACAAACCTTGGTCTCCTATTGAAGTCGCACGGGTCAATGACCAAGTGGTGCGGATGTCACTGGTCGATGGGGAATATCATTGGCACAGACACACTGGTGAGGACGAGCTCTTCTATGTCTACGAAGGCAGCATCGTCATCCAGGTGATAGGCCAGGCGGACATAACCTTGCGTGGGGGCGAAATGGCGGTCATACCAAAGGGCGTAGAACACTGTCCGAAAAGTCTAGAGCCCTCTTATGTTTTGGTCTTCGAGCCGCTGGTACTTAAATCCGAAGGAGATTAGCCACTCGGGCCCGCAGAAACGTGTTTCGAGGTGTCCCCAGGTGCGACCAGAACCTCCTCTGCGAGTACGCGGGTTATTGTCAGAGAAGACCATTGAAAGGATCACGAGGAGAAAAGGATGGGTCACCATGTCAGTGTTGACCAGACATACCAGCGGTTGCAGCAGCGACTGGACCGCAATGTAACTGGTGCCCCGGCATCCCCAGTTCTCACGAAGATTCTGCAGCTCCTCTTTTCCCCCGAGGAGGTGGAGCTCGCCACACGGCTCCCTGGCCGTCCCACTTCCGTGGAGGTCGTTGCTCGCCAGTTGGGCATTCCAAGTGATGAACTGGGCGACAAGGTGAGCGAGATGGGAAAGCGCGGGGTTCTCGTGGATTTTGAGCACGACGGTCAGCGCTACGTGGTGCTCCCGCCGGTTGTCATTGGGTTTTTCGAGTTCACCTTCATGCGTGTCCGCGATGACTTGCCCATGAAAGAGCTTGCACGACTGTTCGATGAGTACATGAACGAGAGCGATCGCTTCGCTCGCTCGGTCTTCGCAGGCGAAACGCAAATCGGTCGCTCACTGGTGCGGGAGGAGGTCCTTCCAGAGGGTCAGCACACTGAAATCCTTGACTGGGAACGGGCAAGCCGCATCATCGAGACGGCGTCAGAAATAGGACTCTCACGTTGCGCCTGTCGCCACAAAGCAAGCCACCTGGGGAAACAGTGTGACACGTCGCAACAGACATGCCTTTCCTTTAACTATGCAGCAGAGGCGATGATGCGGATGGAGATCGCTGAGTGCATCGTGACGTCAGAGGCGATGCAGATTCTGGAACAGTGCAAAGAGGCTGGATTAGCCCAGATTGGTGATAACGTGCAACGTACTGTGACCTATATCTGTAACTGCTGTGGTTGCTGCTGCGGGATGATTGAGGCCATCAGAAGATTCGAAATCCGCAATGCCGTCATGACTTCCAACTGGATTATGCATGTTGACGCCTCTCGGTGCAAGGGGTGCGGCCAGTGCGTCAAAGCGTGCCCGGTAGGGGCGATAACGGTGCTCCAGGAGGGTGAAAATAATGGCCAGCGGAAGTGGGCCGTGAGCGACGAGGCCCTTTGTCTCGGATGCGGCGTCTGCTACCCTGCCTGCAAGCGGGGAGCGATAATCATGGAGCCTCGTGCGCGGAGGGTACACACTCCGGAGAGTATGTTCGATCGGATTGTCGCGATGGCTATCGAACGGGGGAAGCTGGCTGATCTTCTCTTCGATGAGCCGGAGAAGCTGAGTCACCGGGCGCTCGGACGGATTGTCAGTGTCTTAGAGAAATCTCCACCATTCAAGGCTGCCATCGCCCTCAAGCCACTGCAGTCGGCTTTCCTGAAGGCAGTGGTCGCGGGAGTGAAAAAGCGGGTAGGAGAAGTAGGCGAGGTATTTGGATGATCAGGGCCCAAATCGAGTGCTCCGCTCGGTCATGGTGACCCTGTTACGTCTCCCGTCAACTCCCGGGGAAAGACGGTCAGTGTAGTTTGGATTTACTGAGCTCTCGTACCCTTCTGTGCATAGGCTAGGCCGAATCAGATTGATTGAAGCAGAATTTGTGTAGTGTGACCACAAGAACTGATGTATGCTATTTTTCTTATCGTGACAGACCAGGGTACCAGGAACTGCGTCCAGTGAATTCAAAAAAAGCACGGGAGGTGTTCTATGTTCTTACCCCTCATTGAAAAGAGGAGGAGTATTAGGCAATTCGCAGCAAAACAGGTCGAACCTGAAAAGGTTGATGTGCTGGTTGAAGCAGCCCTTCGTGCCCCGTCTGCAGGGGGACGTAGCCCGTGGGAGTTTGTGGTCGTTACGGAGCATGCGTTAATGGACAAGCTGTCCAACGCGAAAAAAGCGGGAGCGACATTTCTGAAGAATGCTCGGCTTGCCATGGTCGTCTGTGCTGATCCAGATAAGGCCGACACCTGGATTGAGGATGCGTCCATTGCTTCCATCTTCATTCACCTGGCTGCAGAATCGATTGGACTGGGAAGCTGCTGGATACAGATTAGGGACAGAATGCATGACGATACAAGAAAGGCGGAAGAGTACGTCTCCGACGTGCTAAATATTCCGAGGAAACTGAGAGTGGAGTCCATTGTTGCTGTGGGATATCCTGAGGAGCAAAAGCCTCCTCACAAGAAAGAAGATTTACATTATGAAAAGGTGTATCTTAATGCGTATGGGAAGTTATATGGAAGATGAATCGACATCAGTCTGCAATGAAAGTGCGCATTGTCGACAGACAGGCTGTGATGATGACCGCTGAATGTTCGTAGCGGCACCATGCATTCAAGAATGTTTCGTGTCCCGATTGCAAGAAATGGGGTAGCAGGAGAGGTCTAGCAGCTTCTAGGTAACTGCCACAGTAGTAACGGAGATACTAATGCTCAGAAGATTTTTTCAATGCATCAAGGAAGAAAAAGGGGCAAATCCGTCCCGATCCGAGGTGATTGTGGACTTTATTTTCGACAAAGGACTGTTCTTCATCTCGATAAGGAACATTAGTCACAGACCAGCATTCAAGGTTTCTATCAAGTTTGACAAGAAGATAGTCGGGGTCGAAGGAAGCAAAGAGATTGCCGCGCTCCCACTCTTTCAGAATATTGAATTCTTAGCCCCTCAGAAGGAGATCGTCACATTTCTGGACAGTAGTGCGTCCTATTTCAGTAGGGGGCAACCGACAAAGATCTCGGCAAAGATTTCATATCAAGATGCCCGGGGAAGGAGACACGCTACGATCATCAGGCATGATTTGGAGATCTACAAAGAGATCGGATACATACAGAGACTGGGCGATAAGACACAAGCATGTTCAAACCAGGGCAAAGAATAGAAGCACGGTGTTATTGAATGAACAGGAGGTGGTTCAGCCATGCCAGTAGGAGAACGCGTAGATCCGTACAAGAACTTTAGGTTCCGTGTTGAGATCGACGGTATTACGCACGCAGGATTCACTGAAGTAGTCATGCCCGAAGCCTCAGCCGAGGTCATTGAGTACCGGGAGGGCGTCCATGAATCCGCATCTAGGAAACTTCTGGGGCGAATCAATTACGGGAACATCACCTTAAAATGGGGATCCACGGCCAGCCGAGAGCTCTATGGCTGGTGGAAGAGCACCGTCGAAGGACATTTGCAACGCAAGAATATGTTCATTATTCTTGTGGACGATGAAGGAAACGATGCGAAGCGGTGGAAGATCCGCGACGCATGGCCGGTGTGCTATAAACCGTCAGCATTGGAAGCGAAAGGTAATGATGTATTTATTGAGATGATAGAAATAGCTCATGAGGGAATGGAATTGGACTAGAGGACAGGTTCGCCAGATAACGGCACCTCGAGAGGCACCTGCAGCTCATACGCTTCGTCGGCGGTTTTGCGCGGCCCCAAAACACTAAGCGCGATCGCGCACCGGAACAAGGCACGACTACAATATTTGTATAAGTGTCAATCTAAAAAGGTACCATGAACGAAGTATTAGTGAGAATAATCCCTGTAATACTCATCTTCATATTGGGTTACGTCCTGCAAAAGACGAAGCTTTTAAGAAAGGAAGACGCGGATCTATTCCTAAGGCTACTATTCTACGTTTCGCTGCCAGCATTGATTGTATTGTCCATTACGAAGCTAAGACTTTCTTTGGATCTTATTTGTCTGCCCATCATCGCGGCATTGATAATCATCATTACCTTTCTTATAGCATCTTTTGGAGGAAGGTTACTTCGCCTTCAAAAGGCCTCGTTCGGAGTTTTTTTGACAGGTTCCATGATAATGAACATGGTCTTCGTCTTCTCTTTTGTCATTGCTGTCTATGGAGAGGAGGGGTTAGCGAGGGCATCCATTTTTGATTTTAGTCATGGATTGTTGGTTTTCACCTTTGTGTACTACGTTGCTTGCAGATACGGACGTAATCCAAGAGATTCTAGGATAATGATTAAAAAATTTGTCTTGTCTCCGCCTCTGTGGGCATTGATGATTGGCATCATTCTTAGTGTAACGAACTTGCGAATCCCTGCCATAGCCAGTAATTTCCTGCAAATTGTCGGTGCCTTGACCACACCTTTGATTATGTTGTCACTCGGAATCTATTTCAGTCCGAAGATAGTGAACTTTGTTCCGCTTTGTTCGGTGATAATTGTTAGAATGTTTTTCGGTTTGTTATTAGGCTTCTTTTTTGTAACGCTTTTCCACATAGAAGGATTGAATAGATCAATAGTTTTGATCAGCTCAGCTGCCCCGGTTGGTTACAACACGTTAACCTTCTCTTCGTTGGAGAAGTTAGACACGGAATTTGCAGCTAGTTTGATCTCTTTTTCAATTTTGATCGGGATGTTTTCCGTACCCCTCCTGATACTGGCACTGCGTTGATGACCTTGCCATTCTTCCACCCGACAATGCACAGTAGTATGTCCCTCCGTGGCCTCGACGGGATAGCTATGTCTCTAGATAGACACCTTGTGATGGATCTCTGGGGGCCGATCAGTATCACCATTAACTTTTCCCCATGGAGACTCAAGTCCGAACGAAAGCAGTGGTCAACCAGCGGCTCAGGCCGAAATCCGTCAGGAGGATGGAGGGCAAAACGACCTCTTGGACTTCGTCCGAAATGGTTCTATCATGAATCCACATTGCATCTGTAAAGGAAGAAAGAATGCCTGTAAATTTTTCAATAAAGAACGTACCTGACCGTATTGCCGAAGAACTGCGTCGTTGTGCAGCCAGGTGTGACCGCTCACTGCAGGGGAAACTCTTGGCCATTCTGGAAGAGACCGTGCAAGAGGAACGATCATTGACGCCTGCCGAGCTTCTGGCGAAACTGCGGGCGGGCGGCCTTGAGACACCGGAGGAGGCTGCAGACTTCGTCAGGGAAGACCGAGATGCGCGCTGTCGTCATTGACGCCTCGGCAATGGGTTCTTGGTTTTCGGTGAACCGAAGGCAGAGGAGATTGCCAATGCGCTGACGGATGCTCCTATGGTCGCACCGGCATTACTGTGGTTCGAACTGGCTAGCATCTGCCTGAAGAAGATTGGGGCGCATCCGGAGCAGGCTGATCACATTCTCGAAGCTTTCAGTCTCGCGACCCATCTCACCATCGAGGTGGTTGAAGTGGATGATCCAGAGGTTTTAGAATTAGCTAGGAAGACCGGTCTTACAACGTACGATGCCAGTCATGTGTGGCTTGCGCGATATTTGCACGGGGAACTAGTTACGCTGGACGCGAGGCAATTGCTCGCTGGCCGAATGATTAGGCGCGATTCAGAATTCCTCGATCTTCTTTCTACCCTTGATAATACGAAACCATCACGTTCGTACCTTGACATCCCTCAGGGAAGAAGGTTGAGGAGTGCCTGTAGGTTACCCTTCGGCAGACCTCTTGATTCCATGAAACAACTCGCTGCCGGCACCAGGATAAATCTTACGTTCTGCCAGGGCGGTGAGCCTGTCAACAGCAGGCCATTGGTCGACCTGGGGCTGAGGACCTTGGCGCGTCACCTCAGATGGCTGGCTGTCTGCCATTTGGGGGTTTCGCCGGACATCGACGCCCTCCACATTGTGACTGAACTCGATAGGCATGCCGTTGGGGTCAAAACTGTAGATCGAATGGATAAAACCGTGGTCGATGACATCCGACACATGGAATCCCGCCACTGAGAGTTTGTCCTTAAGCTCCCATAAGTCCTCCTCAGTTTCTACACCAAAAGAAACATGATCGAAGACAAAAGGTCCTTGAACGGGCTGGCCGTGGTCCTTGTGTCGCACGGGTTCCACCCCGGGCCATTCAAAGAACGCGATCAGATCATTCTCCGAAATCTGGAAAAAGTAATGTCTGTAGCCAGGCTTTCCGAGTCCAGCCACCAGACGCATCCCCAACAAATCCCTCCAGAATCGGATCGTACGGTCCATGTCTCCAGTTGCCATCGCTAAGTGATTGATCCCATTAAATGTGATCATTGTGTCGCCTCCTAATCGGAATATGCACCTCAGGGTGTCAGTGATTCTAATAAAAGGTACATGCCGCTGTCAATGAAGGATCCTCTGGTTGTGTCAGAGATCACATACTTGTGCTCGTTTCAGTGCGAACATGTGGATAGGGTCATTGCAGCTCGTGGAGATTGAGAGCTGAGAACGGCTCAAATTCAGAAATGGAGCAGGCCCCTACATGTTGAAAGAAAGCGGTTTTATTCCGATACGTGCCACCCTTGCTGGGCTTTTCATAGCAGTCTTTCTTTTCCTCCCAAGGGCAACCCTTCCAACAGGTTATCCAGAAGAGACAGAGTTCCTGCACCAGGTTGCACCCGGAGAATCCCTCACTAAGATTGCACGCCTGTATTTTCCACTGACCGAAGAACAGACTGTTGGAGATCTGGTCGAGAGAATCCAGGAGAGAAACGAGATCGAGGGAACGCTGATTCACCCGGATCAGCGCCTGCTCATTCCTGTGGTGCGATCGGCTCCTGTTGTTGCAAAGACAATCCCGAAGCCAAGAAACTTTGAAGCCAAGGGAATCTACATCAACCGATATTCCATGGCTTGCCAGAAAATGACACGGCTGATCGATACCTTGACCCTCGTCGGGGGCAACACGGTCGTACTGGATGCAAAAGACATGTCGGGGCGGTTGTCCTATCCATCGAAGGTGCCGCTTGCCGAGGCAATCGGTGCATGTGACGCCGCCAGTATCGTTGATCCAGCCAAGCTGTTTCACGCTCTGCACCAAAAGGGACTCCACGTTTGCGTCCGCCTCGTCCTTTTCTTCGATCCCTTCTTGGCAGCCAAGAGACCTGATTTGGTTATTCGTTCGCTGGCGACCGGAGAGCCATGGATGGAGAATGGGAAGGTGACGTGGGTCGATCCATCCAACCCGATTGTCCAAAGGTATAATCTTGACCTTGCCAAGGAACTGGCAGAAATGGGCGCAGACGAAATCCAGTTCGACTACATTCGCTTTCCTACGAATGGAAACACCCGGGACGCCGCATACAGCTTTGATGAGGAAAGGATTGCGAAACACGAAATCATCACGGCCTTTCTTGCTCAAGCGCAGAAGGAATTGGCTCCCCACAAGCTCTTACTGTCCATTGATGTTTTTGGTGTCATGGCGTGGGAGCGCCCGGAGGACCTCCGGATGACAGGGCAAAAGATAGATGACCTGGCGGACCATTGCGATGTGATCAGCCCGATGATCTACCCTTCTCACTTCTATGCTTGCTTTCAGGGCATCGCACGTCCAGGCGATCAGCCGTTCTGGCTTGTTTCCGAAGCGATTCGACGATTTTCGCATCTCCTTGAGCGCAAGCAAGTAACGCTCCGGCCCTGGATTCAGGCCTTTCCGTTCGGGACCAGTAGATTTGATGAGGAGTATATTCTTGAAGAGCTTCGTGCCTTGAGCTGGTCAGACACGTGCGGGTGGCTGCTGTGGAGCGCGGGAAATGCATACGACGTCTCCTGGAGGGCTCTGGTCGCGTGGAATGATGTGGACTCGGCACAGACAACCGTGGGTGAGCAGTTTTCTCGGCTCGATCCCCGGTTAATGCAGTAACACTCCGCTATCCTACCGAAACGCTGCCCTTCCTATCACTCGCTATCCGCATGATGTATTTCTGTCTCGTATATGGGAATTACGGCACAACATGAGGGCTTAGATGCAGTTTATGTTGCATTGGCCGGGGCTCTGTCCGCTCCGCTGGTAACCCGCGACGCCCGGCTAGCCTCGGCTTCCGGACATAGCGCGACGATCCAGCTTGTTTGAGATCAGAGCTCGAATAGCGGGGCAGTCTTAGCCCTGTCGATAACGAAGAAGCCTATCTCGCTCGAGACTCCCGGAATCTCTTAGTACCCTTAGAAAAACGCATTTCTCAGTTGACAGAAACTGCCCGAAGCACTATTTTTGCTATGGAAATTCATTGCCTTTTATTACGATAGACAAAAGACATTTGTGCTGGCGATGGCCAGTCTAACGCAGGTCAAAACGCCATGTGTCAGCCGAAGGAGGGGACTATGAAAGCTAATCGTAGTGTTCGGAGGATCATAGGCGTATTTCTTGCCGGCGTTCTAGTGGCCGGGCTTGTTGCTCTGACAATCACCCCGGCACCGGCCGAGGAACCCCTCAAGCAGCAGGTGCTGGTTGATCAGGCGCGCATTACCTTCAAGAATTTCATTGCGGATCCTGACATGACCTGGTTCCGTGACAATTTGAAGGATGCTAAGGGACTGCTGATTGTTCCAGAATTGTACAAGGGAGCATTTATAGTCGGCGGTGCTGGAGGGAACGGCGTTCTGCTAAAAAAGGATGAAAAAACAGGTGCGTGGATCGGACCGGCCTTCTACAGCCTTGGTACGGCTAGTCTGGGTTTGCAAATCGGCGGCCAGAAGTCAGAGGTGATCAATATGGTGATGTCG
>SMTZ1_10003069_pt1 | contig 16821 bp, 19 predicted proteins | sample DeeMarSWOR136_30_FD_25667 | JGI IMG/M metagenome (IMG submission 25667)
AGGATGCTGTTGCGGCATACCTGGCAGACCCAGCCGGGAATATGAATGCTGCCGACCTATTCATGATGATTGCCGAAGATAATGCTCCGTATATTGTCAGTATTCGCAGTGCGGCGGATTATGCTGCTGGGCATATCCCCGGTGCAGTTAACAAAGGGTTTGGTGACCTGACGACGCTCTCCATGGATGAGGATATTCTGATATATTGCTACACCGGGCAGTCAGGTTCCATGGCAATCGCCGTACTCGGCGTTCTGGACTACGATGTCCAGAATCTACTGCACGGAATGTGCTCCTGGAGCTCAGACGCGGCGGTCACCGCTGGCGCGTGCTTCGACGCCACAACAGTCGTGGGTAATCAAGTTGAGACCACAGCCAACGTGCCCACAGAAACTTATGATTTTCCAGAGCTGGAGAACACTACTTCAACCGATTCAGATGAGATCGTAGAGGCTGCGGCGGCAACGGTTTCACCCAAATACATCACAGCCGCTGACCTGAACATGAAGATTGCTGAGGAAGAGGACATGACCATCATCAGCTGTCGCAGTGCAGCAGATTACGCTAATGGGCATATCCCCGGTGCAATCAACATTGGATTGAGCAGTCTAGCTGAAAATCTGGACAAACTCGACCCTGATTTGCCGATCTATGTATATTGTTACACAGGACATACAGCCGCCCAGGCAACAGCTTTGCTGAATATGCTGGGGTACGATGCTTATAGCTTGAAGTATGGTATGTGCTCCTGGTCTACGGATGAGACGGTTACCGCTGGTAAGTGTTTCGATGCCGCAGGAGTTGTGGGTTATGCGGTTGAACAGTAAAAACCCCGTTTTTACGGAGTTTTTATATGAACCCTATTACCCTGACAAGTAGAAAGAATATATAATAGAGGATTTTACGAGTAACTGAGTAACAGTAACTAAGAAATAGGAGTGACAGATGAAAAGGTTATTGTTCGCTGTTATCGGAGTACTCATTCTAGTTACAATCGTAGCTGTTGGCTGCGTTGTAGAGGACGGTGTTGGTCCAACCCCAGATGAAGGGGAAGGGGTAGTATCTTCCTGCGTTACTTGCCACAGCGATAAAGACCTTCTCAAACAAACAGTAACCATAGTGGAGGAGGAGAAGTCTGAAGAAACCTCTGGCGAAGGCTGAGGGGGCGAGTTACCTCCGTTGGAGGTATGGCAAAAGGTCTTCCTGAAAGATGCCGACTTCATTCAGAGTACTCATGGTAAGGTAGGTTGTGTTATCTGCCACGGCGGCGATAGCCGTATTGAGGATAAAGAAACCGCCCATGTGGGGATAGTAGCCGACCCTTCTGAGGCAAATTGCAATACCTGCCATAAAGACATTGCTCATGTGAATGATATCAGCCTGCATACCTCGCTCGGCGGGTTTATATCTGTTCTTGAAGCCAGAGGAGGAAACCTGGAAGAGGATTCCCCACTGGCCGAAGCTTTTGAAAACCACTGTCAGCAATGCCACACATCATGTGGTCAATGTCATGTCAGCCGACCGGATGAGTTAGGCGGTGGCTTTATTTCCGGGCACGAGTTCCGGGAGACTCCCTCAATGCAGTATAATTGTATTGCCTGCCATGGTTCTCGTGTTGGTGCCGAATACTTAGGGGAAAATGCTGGGATTCCGGCTGATGTCCACTGGACGAAGGCCACTATGACCTGCACCAAGTGTCACAGTCAGGAACTCCACGGCTCAGATCAATCCGTAGACACCAGATATGGAAATCCAGTTGCGGTGAATTGTGAAGACTGCCACCAAGATGTCTGGACCAACACAGCAGGTAATCCCCAGCATGAGCAACACCTAGGTGACCTCTCCTGTCAGGTCTGTCACTCCTTACCTTACAAAAACTGTTATAGCTGCCACGTAAATATCGACCAGAAGGGACTGCCCAGTCGTATCAGTGACCCATCTGAAATGCACTTCGAAATCGGATATAATGCGTTACGGTCATCTGAAAATCCTTATAAATATGTGGTACTACGTCATCCACCAGTCACCGCCAGCACATTCGATTATTACGGAGAGAATCTCTTGCCCAACTTTGATGCGGTACCAACCTGGAAGTACGCCACACCGCACAACATCCAGTTGAAAACTCCCCAGAACGAGAGTTGCAATTCCTGCCACGGTAATAGAGACCTGTTCTTAACTGAGGACGATGTAAGTCCGGCTGAGAGTGAAGCAAATAAGGATATCATAGTGCCTGAGATTCCCGCTCCTCGCCCTGGTGAGTAAATTCAGAACGCACTGTTGGATATTTAAGGAGTAGATTTGCAACTAAACCGAAGAGATTTCTTAAAAGCTTCCGCCGGGGTGGGGGGGTTGGTGTTGCTACAACCAGCGGTTCTAGCCGCTACTAATGAATTTCCAAACACGTCAGCACCTCAGTCAGATATAGCAATGTTGGTGGATGCCTCCAAGTGCATTGGCTGCTGGTGGTGTTATGCCGCTTGCAAGAATTACAATAAGTTACCGGAGACCATCAAACCCGACCCAGAGCAAGCACCTGAGCTAAGTCCTGATGTCTGGACAACGCTGCATACTACAAAGAGGGACGGTGAATGGATTTTCAGAAAGCAGGCCTGCAATCACTGTACTGACGCCGCCTGCGTTGAGGTTTGTCCTACAGGAGCTCTGAGCCGCAACAAGCTGGGTTTTATTCAGTATGACAAGGATAAGTGTTCTGGCTGTGGGTACTGTGCTGAGTTCTGTCCATTTGGTGTGCCGCAGTTAGATTCCAACAAGCTTACTGGTGCTGCCGTGATGGATAAATGTACTTTCTGTATAGAGCGCGTTACTAATGACCAGCAGCCCGCCTGTGCTGAAGCCTGTCCTACAGGGGCAATAAAATTTGGGAGGCGCTCTGAACTGCTTGAGGAAGGTAAACAGCGGGTCGCAGAATTGAACAACATAAGTTCTAAAGGTTATCTTTATGGTGAGAATGAACTGGGGGGACTGCATGTAATGTATGTGCTTGATGACTCCCCTGAATCATACGGTCTTCCCGCTGCCCCACAAGTACCACCCACGAGTATAGTACGCAATGTTTTCCAGTGGGTTGGCATTGGTGGATTAGTGGCAATAGTCGCTGGTTTTGGACTGAACTACATTATAGCCCGGGAAGCAAAAATTACCAGCGAACTGCCGGGTAAGGAACAAATGGGGAGGGGGAAGAGAAATGGGTGAGCCGCGAGTAGTTGAACGTTTTAAGAAGCGGACAATCTGGTTTCACTGGATACACACAGCGGCGTTCCTGGTACTGATAGTCACCGGTGCAATTCTGTTTATTCCCGGACTTGGCAGCGCAGCTGCCGGTGGTCTTACCAGGCTTATCCATCGTATTGCAGTGGTCTTTTTCGTCGGTTTGCCAGTAGTCTACTTTGTGTTCAATCCTAGAATGTCACTCCACTTCATAAAGGAGACTTTGACCTGGGGTAAAGATGATTTAGATTGGGCAAAGGTAGCACCCCTTTACTACTTTGGTGGTGATGAAGAAAAGATGCCACCACAGGGGCATGTGAACACCGGGCAGAAGATGTGGCAATTTGTTGTTCTAGGCACAGGCATACTCTTTTTGGTTACAGGTTTTGTGATGTGGTTCTTCAAAGGCAGCGTGGCACCAGGCATCTTTCAGTGGTGTGTGGTTGTCCATGATATTGCCTTTATTCTAGCCTTTCTCATGCTGCTGGTGCACATTTACCTGGGTATAATTCATCCCAGAATGACGGAATCACTCCGCTCAATGTGGGATGGTAAAATCTCCAAAAAATATGCCAGCAGCCATTATGGTAAATGGTATGATGAAATTTCCGCGAGCGAAAAATAGCAGTTAAGGCAACACTTCTAGAAAGTAAAAGGTTTTACATTACCGCTTAATCTCACCGAATCTACTTGAGAATCCGCACCCGCCTTCATATAACTACTACCCTTATCACAGAATCCAGAGCAGCCATATCGGTTTCACTACTTTGGCGAAAGCAGAGCTTCAAAAAAGAAATTGGAGGCGACGAGCGGATTCGAACCGCTGAATAAGGGTTTTGCAGACCCCCGCCTTAACCACTTGGCTACGTCGCCTCTTTCACCCGTAAAAATTTCCAATTTTCACGAGAACCCTATTCAATTGGAGCGGAAGACGAGATTCGAACTCGCGACCCTCTCCTTGGCAAGGAGATGCTCTGCCACTGAGCCACTTCCGCATTACCCTTAGTGCCGAGGGGGAGATTTGAACTCCCACGAGCTTGCGCTCACTAGCCCCTCAAGCTAGCGCGTCTACCGCTTCCGCCACCTCGGCTATAATCTGGCAGGAGTGGGAGGACTCGAACCCCCGACCTGCGGTTTTGGAGACCGCTGCTCTAGCCAACTGAGCTACACTCCTATCCCAAAAATTCATTTTATCACAACTTATTATAAAAGTGTAGCATAACCGGGGTAGCTCAAAGGCAATGGCGGGCTATTGTAACCGGAGAAAAAGCAACCCAAATCCTTATTCATTTAAGTGGTATCGATTACATGTCAGCCTACAACGGGACGGTATTCTTTCCTAATAAACTTCGTGGTATAATCAAGGTAAATAAAGAGCAACCAAGAAGGAGGTCATTATGTTAGATTGGTTTATGGAAACAGGAATACGAATTGCGGTAATTATAGTAGTCGCTTTAATCCTATTTGTTATATTGCGTTTTACATTACCCTTGATAGTTAAACGATTTGTATCACGCAGAATGGCAGGCGACATAGAGGCAGAAATAAAGAAGAGGACCGATACTTTATCCTCAATATTGATTAATATTGTAGGAATTATTATCGCTATCATCGCTATTCTTACCATACTTCCTGAGTTTGGTGTGAATATTACTACATTGATAGCTGGTTTAGGTGTCGGTGGTCTAGCTATTGCATTTGCTGCCCAAAACTTGGTTAGGGACTTTATCACTGGTTTCTTCATACTGCTGGAAGACCAATACAGGGTAGGCGATGTATTAGCCGTTGCTGGTATTGCCGGGCTAGTTGAAGAGATAGCCTTACGACGCACAATACTCAGGGATTTGGACGGTATAGTTCATTCTATTCCGAATGGTAAGGTTGAAATCTCAAGCAACATGACAAAGAAATTCTCACGGGTGAACTTGGACATATCTGTTGGCTATGGAGAAAACCTGGACCGAGTTATTGAAGTCATCAACGCTGTTTGCTATGAAATAGCTGAGGACCCGAAATGGAAACCAGACTTAATAACTACCCCAGCAGTAGTTAGAGTAAATAATTTAGGAGATTCTGGTATTGACATCAAGATAATGGGAGATACAAAGCCATCACGACAATGGGATGTCATGGGGGAATTACGGCTTCGTATCAAAAAGACCTTTGATAACCAGGGAATTGAAATTCCCTGGCCACATACGAAAGTCTATTTTGGCAATACACCCGCTACTACCAATGAAAACTAGCAACGGTCTAGAGTTGCTTGGGTATTGACAGTTCATATGTATCTTGAATATGATTAGCGTACTTATTACCAGTAAAGGAGGACACTATGGGAATTCCACAAATCAGCGGACTTATTGGTGGTATCCTAGCTATTCTTGCGGGAATCATTGTGCTGATTAAGCCCAAGATACTAGTTTGGGTAGTGGGCATTTACTTAATTGTATTTGGAGCCTTTGCTGTTTTAGCAGCTCTGGGTATAACCTAAGTTCTGCTCATTCACGGCAAGAAATACCTGGGATACAATCGACTAAAAGAACTTAGACTTTCTACCACCACAATGAAATAGTCTGTGCAGGAGTTTTTTCCCCATCGGCATACTTATACGGATAGAAGGACGAATATCCCGATGTTTGTTCAATAGTGTCCATATGCAACAATTTTGCATTATGTATGATGAATAACAGAAAGCTGAGACACAGTCACCTATCCACCATTACCGCCGCCATCTCCCGCTTCATCACCTTCATTGGTATCTGGCAAGCTTCGGGGCGTCGAACTGTATTGTTCAGTATCAATTTTCTCCATATCTTCCCCGCAACAGACTAAGGTACCACCTCCAATCTTAGTTACTGTCACCTCATTTCCACATATGTTGCACCTGTATTTTTCCCCTATTTTCTCGACTGCCATAATAAAACCTCCTCATGTTGAGCTAACGGGGATGCGTATTTCCATTGTCTGCTTCTCGCTCGGCATATCAAAGACGGAAAGATAGACCTCTTCGGAAGGACCGCAGACCCTGAATCCTTCACGTTTTATCCATTCCTCGAGACGCTCGTATGACGAACCGGCCTTACGATAAGAACCTCTATGCAGAATACTGGCTATCCTTGTTTCCGGTAAGTTCCTTACGCCAGCACCCATCTTATCATCACTCGATTCTGGTGTATTTGTTGGGACAGGATAGAAGACTTCCCATTTGAGATCTTGTATGCTGACTTCGTTCGGTGTGTTGTAGTAGACGCCAGAAGCAGGGCCTACCGCTCTCAACGAAGCTTGGAATATGTATTTATTCAGTCTCTCGAGCATTTCTGGAAGCTGACGCCACGAGCCCCTACACTGAAGATACACGATGGTTCTTGGTGGTATTTCTTTAAATGTGATGTCTTGTATAACCATACATAATAGTGTGTATCGAAATTATTCTACTCTATCAGCTTGAACATTCTTTTTGGTGCACCACAGACAGGGCATTTCTCGGGAGCTTCTCCTTCTACCGTATTACCGCAATACTGGCAGACATAAAAGGGCTTGAGTTCCATGGTCTCGCCCTTATCGAGCCTGTTGAGGGCGTCCTGATATAGACCGTGGTGTATTTCCTCTACCGTATTTGCCAGGTCGAAACTATCGACTGCTTTCTTCTCACCCTCGGTTTCTGCTTGCTTAATGAAGGCAGGATACATCTCGGTAAATTCGTGGTCTTCACCACCGATGGCGGTAAGCAGGTTCTCCCTGGTTGATTTTATCCCCTGCATAACTTTTAGGTGGTTTCGAGCGTGTGCCGTCTCGGCATCAGCAGCAGCACGGAATAACCGTGCTATTCGTTTCTGACCTTCTTCCTCAGCTTTCTCAGCGAAGAACAGGTACTTACGATTAGCTTGGCTTTCTCCTGCGAAAGCGAATTCTAGATTATCCTTCGTTTTATTCAAAGCTATCCTCCTGCTAGAATACTTCAATTACTATTTTACAGGCAATCACAAACGATATGCAATTCGTGTGCTTAGTATATGAAGTAAGAGGCGTAATCACCAATCACAGGAAGTAGACTCTGAGAGACCAGCACATATGTAACAGAAGTCCGGACTGTTACATCCACAAAGATGTACCGAATCGTGCACTATGGAAAGTTATTTTGTATCCTTTGAGTTTTATAATTATTGAAGCTGAAGAGAAGTAATGCTAAAATCAATTTATTAGTAAAGTTAAAGGAGGAGACGGAAATGAGCATTCAAGTAGGTAAAGAGGCACCTAGCTTTGTTGCCAAAGCATACCACGAGGGCACAGCCAAGGAGATTAGACTCTCTGATTACCGGGGCAAATGGGTCATGCTTTGCTTCTACCCTGCCGACTTTACTTGTGTCTGACCGACAGAACTGTCGGCAGTTGCCGTCAAGTATTCCGAGTTTCAAGAACTAGAAGTACAAGTACTAGCGATCAGTGTAGACAGCAACTTCTCACACAAAGTGTGGCAAGAAGTGGAGCTCTCTAAGATGGTGGAGGGTGGCATCCCTTATCCCATGATTTCTGACCCTGGGGGGAAGATAGGCAGCCTATATGGAGTTTATAATGAGGAAAAAGGGGTAGATGTTCGTGGCCGTTTTCTCATCGACCCGGAGGGGATGGTTCAAGCAATGGAGGTTTTAACGCCACCTGTAGGGAGGAATGTAGCTGAGGTTCTGCGGCAATTGAAAGCCTTCCAACACCATCAGAGAACGGGCGAACTCATGCCTTCTGGTTGGCAACCAGGGAAACCGACCTTACCTCCAGAGTCAGAGACGCTAACGAGAGCTGGCCACGTTTGGGAGATTTGGAAGACAGATATGGCATTCTAAAATATGCGACCATGCTCGTCCAACAAAGCTTTGAACGCTGCGTACTTGTAGCGAATACAGAATGATGCAGTTGCGTAGCATCAAGCTGTATAAACAAGTGACAGAATAGCATTATGTCACATTAGACAGCAGGAAGACTTCGAAAGAGCAAATCTGCGTGGTACCCCTGGCGCGACTCGAACGCGCGACACGCGGTTTAGGAAACCGCTGCTCTATCCACTGAGCTACAGGGGCATATTATGGTGGAGATAGGGGGATTCGAACCCCCGACCTCTGCGATGCGAACGCAGCGCTCTCCCTATTGAGCTATATCCCCACATTGGTAAATTATAGCATACAAGGGCTTATTTATTAACCCTGCCTCCTGCCAAGGTTTTTTAGCAACCTCTTTCTTCCCACCCCAGACTGGTATTTGGGGGCTGCGCCCCCAATCCCCCACTCCTTATTCAGGAACTAAATCACTAGTAGTTTTTACAAATGACCTTATAGAAATTTTCCCGATGTCGCTCAGATAGACTGAGGACGCTATGTCACCCGGAATGCGGCACATCTTATCCTCGCTTCTCTGTCATTGCTGTTCTCTTTTTCTCCGTCAATGCGAGTCGTTCGCCCCTTGGTGAAGGATAAAGGACGTACCAATCCTGCCGCTTCCCCTACTCCGAGATTGCTTCAGGGCTGATGCCCCATACAATGACGAAGAGGGAGTGTCATAAATATCACCAATCACCTGAACGAGAACAATTCCTTGTCAGTCACCGACAACACTGCTATACTAAATACACTAGTTGATAAAGATGAGACAAGCTGTGAATTACGAGACTATTATCGGATTGGAGGTGCATGCTCAGCTACTGACCAAGAGTAAGATGTTCTGCCGGTGTAGTGCTGACTATACCAATGCCCCGCCAAATACCCTTGTCTGCCCGGTATGTCTGGGTATGCCTGGCGTCTTACCTACCATCAATCAGCAAGCAGTAGAATATACTATAATGACAGCTATAGCCCTGAACTGTACTATCTCTGATTATACCAAGTTTGACCGCAAGAACTATCCCTATCCCGACCTGATGAAGGGCTATCAGATTTCCCAGTATGATGCTCCCTTTGGGTATGGTGGCTGGCTCGTTATTGAAGTTAATGGTAAGAAGAAGATAGGTATAACCCGTGTTCACCTTGAAGAGGATGTAGCCAAGCTAATACACCATACCTCCCCAGGTGAAGAGTCTTACAGCCTGGTAGATGTTAATCGCTCCGGAGTGCCGCTAATGGAGATTGTGGGTGAGCCTGATCTGCGCTCCCCGGAGGAAGCAAGGCAATACCTGATAAAGCTGCGCAGCATACTCCAATATCTAGGTGTATCTACGGGAAATATGGAAGAGGGAAGCTTCCGGTGTGATGCCAATATAAGCATTCGTCCTGAGAACAGCCCGGAAACTATGGCTAAGGTTGAGGTCAAGAATATGAATAGCTTCAAGGCAGTTTACCGAGCTCTGGAATATGAAGCCAAAAGGCAGAGGAAGTTAGCCGAAGAAGGAAAGAGGCTCACCCAGGAGACCAGGGGCTGGGTGCAGGAGGAAGGGAGAACGGTTTCACAGCGGAGTAAGGAGTATGCCCACGACTATCGCTACTTCCCTGAGCCAGACCTCCCCCCGCTGGTCATCAGCCAGGACTGGGTAGAGGAAATGAGGATGAAGCTCCCCGAGTTGCCTGAAGCTAGACGCGACCGGTTTATCGCCGAATACAACCTGCCACTCTATGACGCCAACCTACTTACCAGCTCCAAGGCAATGGCTGACTACTTTGAAGCTTGCCTCAAAACACCAGAATATATGAAGTTGCCGCAGGATAGCAGAGTTAAAGAGGTGAGCAACTGGTTATTAGGCGAGTTCAGTCGGCTACTTAACGCTACCAGCACTGAAATTAAGGATTCCCGGGTTAGCCCCGGACAGCTTTGCCGGTTGCTGAATTTAATACAGGAAGGTGGTATCAGTGGCACCAGCGCTAAGGCGGTATTTGAAGAAATGTTCAACACCAGCCAACAGGCTACCGACATTATTACCCAGCGAGGACTTAGCCAAATCAGTGATACCCAGGAGGTCGAGGAGGTGGTCAGTCAGGTGATAGCCGCCAATGCTCAAGCCGTGGCTGATTACAAAGCAGGGAAAACGCCAGCTCTGAAGTTTCTTGTCGGACAGGTAATGAAAGTAACTGGCGGTCGTGCTAATCCGAAGCTGGTAAATGAATTATTAGATAAAAAGCTAAAGGAAGAATAATATGCAGACTTATCTTAATGTGGCTCAGATTGTGTTGTCTATAGCCCTAATAGCAGTTATTCTGCTTCAGGTTCGAGGTGGAGGGCTAGGGGGTATCTTTGGACAGCCTGATACTGTCTTTCGAACTAAACGGGGTGTGGAAAAAATACTATTTCAACTTACCATCGCCTTAGTAGTTCTATTTATTACTGTCTCCATATTAACCCTGAGACTTGTCGACTAACCTACCGGGGAGAGCTAACGGTAATGGGTGCCATAATAACCTTTACTACTGATTTAGGTTTGACCGATGCCTATGTAGCGGCGATGAAAGGAGTGATACTCGGTATTAATCCTGAGGCAAAGCTAGTTGATATCTGTCATACTATCAAACCACAGAATATACCCCAGGCTGCCTTTGTTCTGAGCACAGCCTATCAGTTCTTCCCTCAGAAAACAATCCATATGGTAGTAGTTGACCCCGGTGTCGGCACTGAGCGAAGAGCTATTATACTGAGAACACCCTCGGCTGACTTTGTTGCCCCCGATAATGGTGTCCTGAGCTATGCGATACAAGAGTTCTCAACCAAGGAGGGTAAACTTAAGCCTGAGGTGGAAGCAGTGGCACTTACCGAGCCCCGATTCTGGCGGTCACCGGTTAGCCCTACTTTCCACGGGCGCGACATCTTTGCCCCGGTAGCCGCCTTGCTTTCTCTAGGCTTCCCGCCGATAAACTTCGGCAAGGCAATAACCTCGGTTACAGTGTTGCCAATTGCCCGGCCCTATCAGGCACTGGACGGCTCACTGGTAGGGCATATCCTCCACATTGACGGCTTCGGTAATTTGATTACTAATATTACGAGTGATGACCTACCCCAGACAAAGCAGGCAATAACTATTAAGGTTGGTGACCGGTTCATCTCCGGATTAAGCCGTACCTATGAGGAAGGCAGAGGACTCCTGGCCCTTATCGGCAGCAACGGATACCTGGAAGTATCGCTAAAGATGGGTAGTGCTAGCACCCTGCTTGGTGCTGAGGTAGGTGACAAGGTAAAAATAAGCCACGAAGGTAGCCAATAAACTCTCCTGTCCGAATTACGCACAATCACTAGATACGCTACATAGAAGGGGTATTAATGAATCTTAAAACATGGTTTTTGGAGACCAGGCCGCAGTTCTTGCTTCTTTCGGTGGTGCTGGCGTTCCTGGGTACCTGCATCGCCTGGTATGAAGGTTACTTTCATCTTGGTTATGCTCTGTTAGCTTTCCTTGGGCTGCTTTTATGTCATATCAGTGTCAATACGCTTAACGACTACTTTGACTATAAAAGCGGGATAGACCTGGAGGCTAAACGAACCCCATTTAGCGGGGGTAGTGGTATCCTCCCTGCGGCTCTCCTCAAACCGAGGCAGGTCTTCTGGTTTGGGCTGGTCTCTTTGCTGCTAGCGATACCTATAGGTGTTTATTTCGTAACGACCTTAGATGGAGGCTGGTTTCTGCTACCTCTACTGGTAGTAGCGGCAGTATGCGTTCTTCTTTATACTCCCGTCTTGACCAAACTGGGATGGCCTGAGTGGGCGCCCGGGTTAGGGTTGGGGGCTTTACCGGTTCTGGGGATTTACTTTGTCCAGACCGCTGATTATACCCTGCCTGCAGTTATTGCCTGTATACCCTCGGGCATTCTGGTGCATAACCTCCTCCTGCTAAATGAATTCCCTGACGTCGAAGCCGATAGGAAAGCCGGTAGAAAAACCCTGCCTATCACCATGGGGAAAGCAAAGGCAAGCATAGTCTATTCAGTTCTGACAGTTATAGTCTACTTGTGGATAATCGGTGGTGTGATAGCAGGACTTACGGGTGTAATAGAAAAAGGAATCCCCCCCCACTGCCTCATAGCCTTGCTGACGCTTCCCCTGGCAATAAAGTCTATTCAGGGTGCTCTGAAGCATCAAGAAATGGATAAGGTAGTACCGGCTATGGCAAACAATGTTCTGGTTGTCCTGTTAACTCAATTGCTGCTGGGCATCGGCTATATTCTGGCGGGAGTTTTCGTAGTAGGATGATTCCTGACCTGACTTTGTTGCATGCGCCCAGCGTTTATGATTTCCGCCGGAAAACCATACTCTACGGACCGGTTAGTGACCTCATTCCTCCCACCCCCGCTTTTGAGATGTACCCCGTCGGCTTTACCAGCATTACTGAATATCTGGAGCGTGCCAGTTACCGGGTGCGTATTGTTAACCTTGCCGTGCGCATGCTCAACGATAAGAAGTTTGATGTTGAGGCAATGATAAAGCGTCTGAGGTCGCCGGTGTTTGGCATTGATTTACACTGGCTGGTGCACTGTAACGGTGCTATTGAGATAGCCAGGCTCGTAAAAAAATGCCACCCTGAGGCAAAGGTAGTAATGGGCGGGTTTTCTGCCTCTTATTACTATCGTGAGCTACTTGCTTACCCTGAGATAGACTATGTATTGAGAGGTGATTCTACCGAAGAACCGTTCCGACAGCTAATGGATTGTATAATGAATAACAGGGTGCCTGAAGCCGTGCCCAACCTTGTTTGGCGAGATAGCCAGGGCAGGATGATGGAAAATCCATTTTCTCACATCCCCACCGACCTCAGTAATGTCACGGTCAATCACTATGGTAGTATCATACGCTCTGTTATCAGGCACCGTGACCTTGCCAGCTGTATCCCCTTCAAGAACTGGCTACAGTATCCTATTACTGCGGTGCTTACTTGCCGTGGTTGTACCGAAAATTGTGCTATCTGTGGAGGCTCTGCCTCTGCCTTCCAACAATTTTATAACCGGCAAAAAGCTGTCTTCCGTTCCCCGGAATCGGTGGCTCAAGATGTAAAGCAAATTGGGCGCTTCAGCAACGGTCCTATCTTTATCCTGGGGGATATACGCCAGGCGGGAGATGACTACGCATATGAGCTTCTGCACCTGCTTCAGAAGAATGGGGCGAAGAACCAGCTCATCCTGGAGATATTTTCTCCCGCCACGAAAGACTTTCTGCGCCAGATGAGCCTGTGCTCTCCTGACTTCTGTCTGGAGATTTCCCCTGAATCTCATGACCCCGAAGTAAGGAGAATTGCCGGCAGAAACTTTTCTAATCACGAGCTAGAGCAAACTATAAGCGATACCCTTGATGTTGGTTGTAAGCGATTGGATGTATTCTTTATGATTGGACTACCAAAACAGACCCCGCAGTCGGTAATGGATACCATTGACTACTGCGACTTCTTGCTTGACAGATTCAAGGGAGACAAGCGGCTTTCCCTTTTTATCGCCCCACTATCGCCCTTCCTTGACCCGGGCAGCCTCGGCTTTGAGCAGCCGGAGCGCTATGGTTACCACATCCTGTTTCGGACACTGGAGGAGCACCGCCAGGCGCTAATAACACCAAGCTGGAAGTATTCTCTGAATTATGAGACGGAGTGGATGACGCGCCAGCAGATTGTGGACACTTCTTACGAGGCTATACTACGCCTCAACCGCCTGAAAGCCAAATACGGGGTTATCTCAAAGGAGCTGGCCAAGGTCGGGGAGCAGCGCATTCTAGCCGCTTCGGAAATGGTGCACCGCATTGATGATATATTAGCTAGAGGCAACTATCAGGAGGAGCTATCCCGCCTGAAAGCAGAGGTAGATAAGATAAATCTATTTCCAGTGAGTGAGAAGACCCAGTTAGAGCTACCCCTTGGGCTGATTAAGCTAAAGCCCTGGCGTGCCCTATGGTCGTGGGCGACCGGGAAGCGGTGAGCGCCTGTTCTCTCCTGGGGCTAATGCGCAATGTAGCGTTTCGTTCACCGCTTAATAAAAGGGTGCATTGCTAAACCATCAATTAGGTACCAGCGTGAATGTCAACCATCAAGTGACTCCTTGAACCCAAGTCAGGGTGTCTATCCTCAATAAGCTTGACAAAAATGACCCACTAAACTAAATTCTCTCTTAGAAATACTCGGTACCAAATCTATTCGAAGACGACCAGCCAGCTTCTGTATTGGGATATGTGTAATGATTCTATGTAAAGGAAGGTGGCGGCAATGGAAATAACTAGAAAAGATGTTGGATACACAATATATTCAAGACTAGAGAAATCTAATGTTTGACGCCTATCTTGATATCGAGACCACCGGTTTATCCTGGTTTTATAATGATATAACCGTGGTTGGTATTTATCTGGTCAACGGTAGTGAAAACAGGCTGGTTCAACTGGTTGGTGAAGAAGTAACCAGGGACAATCTCCTTGAAGCTCTTGAGAGTGTGGATGCCATCTATACCTATAACGGCAGCCGCTTTGACCTGCCTTTCATACGTTCTTCTTTAGGTGTAGACTTAACTGACCACTATCATCACCACGACCTGATGTATGATTGCTGGCGGAACAATCTTTATGGTGGTTTCAAGTCGGTGGAGCAGCAACTGGGCATTCCAAGGCAACTGAAGGGTATCAGCGGGTGGGATGCCGTAATACTCTGGTGGCGGTATCAGAATAACGATGACCGTAAGGCACTGGCTACACTGCTTCAATATAACAAAGAGGATGTGGTGAATCTCAAGGCTTTAAGGGAGAGGCTGGTAACTGATTCAGTGTAAATTGAGCGTACGAAATTAAGGATGGAAGAGCTATGGCTATCTATTCTCATTCACAGCTAAGCATGTATGAACAGTGCCCGCTGAAGTATAGACTTTGCTACCGGGACAAGATTAAGCGGGATGTTGAAGGTGTCGAAGCCTTTCTGGGCACGATGGTGCACGAAACCCTGAAGAAGTGCTATGACGACGTCAGGCTTACCAAGCTAAATACCTTAGGTGACCTGCTTGCCTACTATGATAGCATCTGGCAGCAGAACTGGCATGACTTAATAGTAATCACCAAGAAAGACCTTACTCAGGAACATTACCAGGCTCTGGGTAAAAAATTGATTGAGACATACTACCAGCGATACGCACCATTTGATTCGGATATGACCATAGGTACTGAGATGAGGCTTAATTTCACAATAGATGACGAAAATAAATACAGGATGATGGGTTTCATAGACCGGCTATCCCGCACCAGCGATGATATTTATCAGATTCGTGACTACAAGACTTCAGCCCAACTGCCAAGTCAAGAGGACATTGACGGTGATAGACAGCTCGGACTATATCAGATTGGCATTCAGAAAAGATGGCCAGACATTAAGAATATCGGGCTTGTCTGGCACTACCTTGCCTTCGACCGCGAGCTTGTTTCCTCACGCTCTGATGAAGCAATCTCCAAGCTGGTGATAGAAATTACCAGACTGATTGATGAGATAGATTCTGCTACAGATTTCCCACCGAAAGAATCTGGACTGTGTGATTGGTGCGAGTACCCGGACCTCTGTCCAATGAGAAAGCACTTCTATACTGTGGAAGCCCTCCCGGTTAATGAATACCTCAGCGAACCAGGGGTTGTTCTGGTTAACAGGTATGCAGAACTAAGGGAAAAAGCCTCAGAAATTGAAGATGAGCTGGGAAAGGTGAAAGAGGCGATTTTGGACTATGCCAGAAGAGAACAGGTGGAAGTGATAAAGGGGAGTGACCGAAAGGCTAGAGTCAGATTTGACAAGAAACTTAAGTTCCCTGGAAAGAGTGAAAAGGAGCGACAAGAACTGGACGAAACAATAGTACAGGCAGGTAGGTGGGGGCAAGTATCACAGCTTGACACGACAGCATTGACTAGAATCGTTGAAGAAGGGTTATGGGAGCGAAGTCTTATTGATGAGGTGCTGAAATACGGCAGAATTGAAGAGAGCAGCTCTATCTACCTATCGAAACTGAAGGACGAAGAGAAGTAGAAAGCAGGGATAGATAAGATAAACTTAATAAGGAAAATAAAATGAGAGTAGGAGAAACAATGAAAAAAATAGCAATTCCTATAGTTCTGATTCTAGCTTTGGTAGCAAGTATTTTAACCGGTTGTACTACCCCTCCGGCTCCACCAACAACAGGGTCTCTGGAGCAGCGGCTTGAGCGGCTGGTGGAGCAACTTGAGCAACAGCGACAGGCGTTGCACATCCCCGGTATGGCTATCGCCGTGGTGAAGGATGACGAGGTCATACTGGCACAAGGCTTTGGCGTGGCGGATATTGAGAAAGAAACACCGGTAACGCCCCAGACTATCTTCGCCATCGGCTCTTCTACCAAAGCCTTTACGGCTACTCTCGTCGGCATGCTCGTTGACGAGGGGAAGATGGACTGGGACGACCCGGTAACCGACTATCTGCCATACTTCACGCTCGATATAGAGAGCGAGGATGAGAATGCCGAGGCTACCATCCGCGACCTGCTGAGTCACCGCACTGGCTTTTGCCGGATGGGACTCCTGTTTGCTAGTGGTGAGCTCCCTCGTGAGGAGGTATTGCACGCTGCTACTGCTGCTGAGCCGTTCACTGGCTTTCGTGAGAAGTTCTACTACAGTAATGTAATGTACATGGCGGCGGGAGTAGCGGCGGGAAAAGCT
>SMTZ1_10003848_pt1 | contig 16819 bp, 15 predicted proteins | sample DeeMarSWOR136_30_FD_25667 | JGI IMG/M metagenome (IMG submission 25667)
ACCATTTACGACGATGACAGTATGCTCGCTACGTCTTCGGCGGTGGACAAACTCAACGAAGCGTTGCCGGTGCTGAAACAGATAGTTGAGACCGACCCTTCCTTGCAGCCAAGGCTCGATTATCTTGAAGAGATGTTGCACGGACTTGAGGAGCTGGCGCGGGAGGTCCGTTCCTACGGCGATGGACTTGAATATGACCCGCAGCGCCTCGAGGAAGTCCAGAACAGGCTGGAACTCGTCAGGGGCCTGAAGAGGAAATACGGCGGTTCTGTCGGCGAGGTATTGAAATTCCTGGAAAAAGCGGAAGAAGAACTGGAAGGACTTACCTCTTCCAGCGAGCGGCGCGAGCAGCTGGAAGAGAAAATCGGGCAACTAAAGAACGAGATGGGGACACTGGCCTATCGGCTTTCCGGGGCACGCGTTGAGGCGGCGCAGAAGCTGGCGGCGGCGGTAAAAAAAGAGTCCAGTGAACTTGATATGTCCCAGGTGGACTTTAATGTGTCGGTCACCAGGCAGCCTTCTCCGGAAGGTATCCCGCTTCCCGACGGTGAAACCTATCAGTTCAACGCCACTGGCGTGGATATTGTGGAGTTTCTCGCCTCGACAAATCCCGGCGAGCCTCTCAAGCCGCTGGCCAGAATTGCCTCGACCGGCGAAATTTCCCGCTTTATGCTGGCGTTAAAGAGCGCCTTGGCCGAAGCCGACACGATTCCCGTGCTTATCTTTGATGAAATTGATATCGGTGTCGGTGGGCGGAGTGGTGAGGTAATCGGCAGAAAACTCTGGAACCTTTCGCGGAATCACCAGGTAATCTGTGTAACCCATCTGCCGCAGATTGCCGCCTTCGCTGACGCTCACTACAGCGTCAGCAAGCGCAGCACCGGCGACCGTACCGTCAGCACCATTGAAATCCTGCAGGGAGACCCTCGTCTGGATGAGCTGGCCGTGATGATCGGCGGTTCCGCGTATACCAGTAATGCCCTCAGTGCCGCCCGGGAGCTTGTGCAGAAAGCCGAGACCTGGAAAAATAGTCTACATCGTTGAAGGGCCGCACCGTTTTCAGGAGTTGAAATAGCTTAGTGCTATAGATTCTATAGATACTGGGAGAACAGCCATTCCTGTAAAGGGAGAAAAAAATGGAGAATAATACACAGGCTGAGAATGAACCGAAGAGCAGCGAGCAGCTTTTGGAGGAGATGCTCGAATATCTTAAGAAGCAAGTGGATATGGACATAAAATTAAAGGAAATTCTAGAGTCAGTTGTAAGCAGTCCTTCCATAAGCAAAGGGATCGACCTGACCGAGGAGAGCGCAAATAACTTCAGAGACCTTTATATTGAGGCTGAGGCATTGCAGGCCGAGGGAAGGGCCATTTTTCATGAGTTATTCGGTGTAGAAGAATAGCCGATAACATTTGAATAGTAGGCGAGTCTGATATAGGGGTATATCTTAATATTCTGCAATTATATTCGAGAGGTGAGCCATGAAAAATAGCCAACAACATACCCTGCTGGAGTTATGGCCAGTAGTGCAGGAAGACTTTAAAAAGTTTATGTCGGACCGGCCTGGCTGGTTGATTGATGCCCTTGAAAACGCCCGTAATAAGAAGGGGAACAAAGGCTGGCAGGATGTTGAAAAGGTGATCAGTATTCTGCAATATCTTAAGGACACTGAAGTAGAATACTACTGAATCTGAGGTTATCTCTGCAGCGCTTTCTTGCCGGTAACCTGTTGTTTTTTATACCACTTCTTAACGGCGCTGACCACCTCTTCGGTGGAATCAAAGACACGGAGCAGTTCGAAGTCTTCCTCGGAAATGGCGCCGCGGGCCAGCATCGTGCCCTTTAACCAGTCGAGAAACCCCTGCCAGTATTCACTGTCGAATAGAATCACGGGGAAAGGTCTTATCTTTTCCGTTTGTATCAGCGTCAGCACCTCGGTTACTTCGTCCAGGGTGCCCAGTCCACCGGGCATGATGACGAAAGCGGTGGCGTATTTCACCAGCATAACCTTGCGTATGAAAAAGTGATGAAACGTTATTGACCTGTTCGAGTAGTCATTGCACACCTGCTCCTGCGGCAGCTTGATATTCAGTCCGACCGATTTTACTCCTGCATCATGCGCGCCCTTGTTGGCAGCTTCCATGACGCCTGGGCCGCCGCCGGTCATGATGGTGAAGCCGGCTTTACCGAGCTTATAGGCTATTTCTTCCGTCTGCGAATACAGTTTATTGTCGGGTTTAAGCCGGGCCGACCCGTATATCGTTACGGCCGGCTCGATATCGGCCAGACTATCGAAGCCTTCCACGAGCTCGCCAATGATACGGAACATCCGCCACGATTCTTCTTTAACCAGTTCATTAATCTCATAGTGATCGTTCATGGTTCCCCTCCTTTATTCCAGACGGATCCTTGTACCGTACGCCGGAACCGAGGCTTTGAAGCCGGTCTTTTCTATCAGGACTTCCTGAAAGTTTCTGGCGGCATTTTTTTCTCCGTGAGTGATAAAAACGTGTTTGGGATTTACCGATAGCTTGGAGAGCCATTTCAACAGGTCGTCTCTATCGGCGTGCGCCGAAAAACCGTGTATCTGTTCAATCCTGGCCCGTACGCGGTGCTGCTGTCCGTGGATTCTGACGCTTCTAGCACCGTTAAGTATATGCCTGCCCAGAGTGCCTTCCGCCTGGTAACCGATGAACAGTATGGTGCACTCCGGCCGTGAGATGTTGTTGGCGAGGTGATGCTTTATCCTGCCGCCGGTACACATCCCCGAACCGGCGATAATCATGGCCGGCTCGGTAAGGTGATTCAGGGCCTTGGATTCATCCACGGTCTCCACCATTTTCAGGCCGGGGAAATCGAACGGTGACCGGTGCTGGCGCAGCAGGTCCTTCATCTCCCGGTCGAACAGCTCGTAGTGGCGCTTGAATACCTCGGTGATTCTTATCGCCATCGGGCTGTCGAGATACACATTCAGGTCGGGTATACGGTCATCCAGCAGCAGCATATTGAGGTAGTACAAAATTTCCTGGGCACGCTGTAGCGCGAAACTGGGTACAATGATATGGCCTCCGGCTTCACAGGTCTGTTTCACTATCTCGGCCAGACTGTCGCTGATGTCATTTGAGTCCTCGTGTTCCCTGTCGCCGTAGGTGGATTCCACCACGACGTAGTCGGTCTTACTGAAGACGCTCGGGTCTTCCAGCATCGGCCGGTCCCATCTGCCGATGTCTCCGGAAAAGATAATGCTTCTTCTCTCATCTCCCTGCATGATTTTCACCTTTATCATTGACGAGCCGAGAACGTGGCCGGCGTCATGGAATGTGGCCTCGATACCTTCGCCGACGGTTGCTGCCTGGTTGTATTCAACCCTGGAAAAAAGCGGTAAGACTGCTTCGGCATCGTCGATTGTATAAAGCGGGACTTCCGGGTATGGGCCCTGCCTTCCCTCTCTCATGTGTCTCTTCTTCTTATATGCGGCGTCTTCTTCCTGCAGTTTGGCCGAATCGAGGAGTATGATTTCGGTGATATCGGCAGTGGCCGGTGTGCAGATTACCCTGCCCTTAAATCCCTCGTTTACCAGCTTGGGGAGCAGCCCGCAGTGGTCAAGGTGTGCGTGGGTCAGCAGGACGGCGTCCAGTTCAGAGGGCGGGACCTGAAACGGTTCCCAGTTTCTGTGCTGGAATTTTCTTTCCTGGTAAAGACCGCAGTCCACCAGGAACCTGGTATTATTGGCTTCCACCATATACCGGGAGCCGGTGACATTGCGAGTCGCACCCAGGAAACTCAACTTTATATCCACTTTCTGTTTCATTATCGTCTCCCGCTGGCGAGTCGCAGAGCCTCGTCAACTACGTGCTGAGCCGTTATCCCCAGCTTCTCATAGAGGACCGGACCGGGTGCCGAAGCACCGAAGCGGTGTAGCCCGATGGTAGACCCATCGATGCCCGTATATCTCTCCCAGCCTAACGTTGTGCCTGCCTCAACGGAGATACGCGCCCGTATATTTTGAGGTAATACCTCGTTGCGGTAATCTGCCGGCTGGGCTTCGAAAAGTTCCCACGATGGCATGGAGACAACGCGGGCATTAACGCCCTTATCTTTAAGGAGACTGCCTGCCTCCAGGGCGATATGTACCTCCGAGCCGGTGCCGATGATAACGACATCGGGAGACGCCGCCGCTTCCCACAGGATATAGGCGCCCCGCTCCACTCCGCTGGCCGGCGCCAGTTTGGTGCGGTCGAGCACGGGCAGGTTCTGGCGGCTGAACACCAGAGCCGTCGGTCCGTCGCGGCGCTCCAGGGCGACCTTCCATGCTTCGGCTGTCTCTGTAGTATCGGCCGGTCGAATCGTTACCAGGTTGGGCACCGTACGCAGTCCCATGAGCTGCTCGATGGGCTGGTGTGTCGGGCCATCCTCGCCAAGCCCGATTGAGTCGTGACTGAATGTGTAAATAACCCTTATCCCCATCATCGCTGCCAGTCGTATCGGTGGACGCATGTAGTCATAGAAGACTAGGAAGGTCCCGGTGTAGGGAATGGTGCCTCCGTGCAGGGACATACCGTTGGCTATGGCTCCCATGGCATGCTCGCGTACGCCGAAATGGAAATTTCGGCCGGTATATTTCTCAACCCCGAAGTCATCGCAGTCCTTCAGGATGGTCTTGTTCGAGGGACCCAGGTCTGCCGAACCACCTATGAAAGCAGGTATCTTCAACGCGATTGAATTCATCACCCGGCTCGAGGCTTCACGCGTAGCCATGGATTTATCTGTTGCCCTGTAAAGGTTGGCCAGCCCCTCGTCCCATCCCTCCGGCAGGTCGCCGGATAGGTCTTTCTCAAGTTGCTGTGCCTCCTTCGGGTGGGCCTGCCGGTATGCATTCAGATTGGCATCCCATTCATGCCGCTGGTTTCCCGATATCTCTCCCGCCCGGCGGAAATGGGACAGAACTTCGGGAGGTACGGTGAAAGGCTCTTGATATGTCCAGCCCAGGTTTTCCTTTGACAGCCGCACTTCTTTATCTCCCAGAGGTTCGCCGTGGGCCGAGGCTGTACCGGCCTTGTTGGGACTCCCGTAGCCGATAACCGTCTGGCAGATAATCAGACTGGGGCTCGTCTTCTCAGCCCGGGCTTTCCTGATGGCTTTATCGACACTTTCTATGTCCATGCCGTTAACCGGGCCGATGACCTGCCAGCCGTATGCCTTGAATCTCCCGGCCACGTTTTCCGTAAAGGTAATATCCGTTTTTCCTTCGATGGTAATTCCATTATCATCGTACAGGTAAATCAGCTTGCCCAGACGCAGCGTCCCTGCCAGCGAGGCTGCCTCCGAGGCGACGCCTTCCATGAGATCTCCGTCGGAGACAATAGCGTAGGTGTAGTGGTTAAATATCTCATATCCAGGACGGTTATAATATTCTGCCAGCCGCCTCTCCGCAATCGCCATCCCCACCCCGTTGGCGAATCCCTGTCCCAGTGGTCCTGTGGTGACCTCGACGCCGTGGGCAATCGCGTATTCGGGATGGCCTGGCGTTTTGCTCTCCCACTGCCTGAAGCGTTTGATTTCTTCGAGCGTCAGGTCATAGCCGGTTAGGTAAAGCAAAGCGTAGAGCATCGCCGAGGCATGGCCTGCCGACAGAATAAATCTGTCTCTATCGGGCCATTTAGGCTCGGCGGGACTGTGTTTGAGAAACCGGTTCCATAATACATAGGCCATCGGTGCCATTCCCATCGGGGCGCCCGGATGGCCCGAGTTAGCCTGCTGCACCATGTCGACTGCCAGAAAGCGAATGGTATTGATGCAGAGTTCCTCAAATGCCGGCATATTCATGTCAGTCTCCTTGCTTTATAAAATCGCCCGTTATTTATCCTGAGACATTGCTTTCTTGAGGTACTTCTGGGATAGGGTATATTTTGTAGAAATTATACATTAGATGGTAACTGGCTGTATATTATACATAACAAACAGCCCGAACGAAATAAGCTTACTAATGTACCAGCTGGGGATATTGATTGATTGGTGTCTTTGGGAGTACAATCAGGTACGGCCGCAGGAATAGATAACGGCAAGGAGGTTATCACAATGGGCCATATTTCACCCACACTGGCAGTAAGAGACATGAAAAAAACTATCGACTTCTATACGAATGCACTCGGCTTCAAACTGGGCACGGTCTTTCCCGGTATTGAAAATCCCGAGTATGCCGACCTTTCCAAGGACGGCATGGTGCTTATGTTCCTGTCTGCGGCTAATCTCGGCATCGGCAGCGATGAAAAGCTGGGTGTCGGTGTTAACCTTTATATGCAAATTGACGGCAACATAGATGAGTATTATGATAAACTTAAAAAGGGAGGAGTAAGCATCCCTGTTGATATAAAAGACGAACCGTTCGGCATCAGGGACTTTACCGTTGAAGATGTTGACGGCTATCAGCTGACGTTCAATCAACAGAAGTGATGCCTTGGATTCAGGGGGCATATTATGAGCATGGATATGTTCGAAAAACAGACCGAGCAGCAGCAAATGCAGCAGGCGCCGCTGGCTACCAGAATGAGACCTAACAGTCTGCATACTTTCGTCGGGCAGCAACACATCATCGGCAAAGGGCGTGTGCTGAGACGGGCCATTGAAGCCGACCGTATACCCTCCATGATTTTCTGGGGGCCGCCGGGGTGTGGCAAGACCACACTCGCTTTTATCATCGCCAACAGCACCGGGGCGTACTTCAGTCCGGTAAGTGCTGTCAGTGCCAGCGTGGCTGACCTCAGGCGCATCGTGGAACAGGCCAAAGAACGCCGCAAGGTACAGATGCAGAAGACAATACTCTTTATAGACGAGATTCACCGGTTTAATAAGACCCAGCAGGATGCTGTCCTGCCCTTCGTTGAAGATGGAACGGTAATTCTCATTGGGGCTACTACCGAAAACCCGTCTTTTGAGGTTACCTCGCCACTTCTATCCCGCACCCGTGTCCTGCCGCTGAAGCCCCTTAACGAAGCGGAAATTCAAACGCTGATTCTGAGGGCGTTAAAGGATAGATTTATGGGTATCGGTGATTTGAACGTCCGCCTCGAATCTGATGCCATGAACCATCTTATCGCCATGTCAAATCACGATGCCCGGGTTGCCCTAAATACCCTGGAAACAGCCGCCCTGAGCACACCACCGGATATGGATGGCGCACGTCCGATAGCACTGTCCATTATTGAAGATGTCCTCCAGCGTCGGGCTGTGCTCTATGATAAGGCGGGAGAACAGCACTACGACCTCATCTCCGCCCTGCACAAGTCGATGAGAGGCTCGGACCCGGATGCCTCGCTGTACTGGCTGGCAATGATGCTGGAAGCCGGAGAAGACCCGCTATACATCGCCCGGCGTCTGGTACGCTTTGCCTCGGAGGACGTCGGCATGGCTGACCCTCAGGCACTGGTGGTTGCTATGGCGGCCCAGCAGGCGGTCCACTTTATCGGTATGCCCGAGGGTAATCTGGCTCTGGCCGAGGCGGCGGTCTATCTGGCTACTGCCCCCAAAAGCAACTCACTCTATGAGGCTTATTCGCGGGTTCAGGAAGAAATCAAACATGGTGCCAGTGAGTCCGTGCCCCTGCACCTGCGTAATCCGGTAACGCCGCTGATGAAAGATATGGGCTACGGCGAGGGCTATAAATACGCCCATGACTATCCGGACCACTTCGTGGAACAGCAGAATTTGCCCGATGCTATCAAAGATAAGAAATTCTACACACCCGGTACGCGGGGATATGAGAAAGAAGTGGATGACCGGTTGAAATCATGGTGGCAGAGGAAGGGTAAGTCCAAAGAAGCAGAAGAACCACCTGAGCCCGAGTAGGATGCGGAAGGCTGAACAGCTCTCCACTAATGCCTTACTTCACTCTGCCTAACTTTACTCTGTATTAACCCCGGTCCTCTTTGTCTACCACCGTTAAATATCTATTCCCACACTGAACGAGGATTCCTTGACAACCTTAGTCAATCTCTAATAAACTTATCTGGGATAAGCGTTGATGTTACAGTCCAGATGGAGAAGCTGGATTTTGCCCGGTGTGTTTGGGCGTGTTTCTAGAGTTGTCAGATATAGCTTTATTTTTTCGCCGCCTCGATATGATCTATTCACCTCATTGATAGTTAAACCAGGACATTGCTTGATATCGTGTCCCCTGATTACTCCGCTAACTCTTCTTTATCAGCGAAGGAGAAGCAGTTATGGTTAGGTTGCCTTTTATACCCAAGGAGCATAAATTCTTCGAGCTCTTTGAGGAAAGCGCCCAGAATATTGTAAAAGCATCCCGGGGACTGAAGGAGATGATTGACACCTGGCAGTTTATCGACAGCCGGGTGGCGGAAATCACCGAACTGGAGCACCAGGGGGATACCATTGCCCACCAGATTATTTCACTGCTGCATCGCACCTTCGTGCCCCCCTTTGACCGGGAGGACATCGCCCTGCTGGCACATACCATGGATGATATTATTGACTTTATTCATGCCGCGGCTGACGCCATGTTCATCTACAAGATAGACAGTCCTACCCAGAGGGCTAAGGAACTGGCTGATATCATCGTCCAGGGGTCTGTTGAGGTAGAGATGGCGGTTCGTAGCCTGCGTCGGCGTTCCGAGCTGAAGAAGATCCAGGAACGATGTGTGGAGATAAACCGGCTGGAGAACATGGCTGACCGTATTTACCGTGCCGCTATGGCGGAACTATTCGAAAACACGGCGGATATTTCCCAGCTTATCAAATGGCGCGAAATTTACGAGCACATGGAGGCCGCCACTGATAGGTGTGAAGATGTGGCCAATGTCCTTGAAGGGGTAGCCCTCAAGCATGCCTGATGCGTCTTTTTCTCTTCTTATCCTTATTATCATCCTAGCCATTGGCTTCGGCGTAGTTAACGGTTTCAACGATGCGGCTAATGCTATTGCCCCTGCAGTAGGCACTCGCGCTCTTTCACCTCGAACTGCCATGATAGTAGCAGCCATAGCCAATATGGCCGGTGCCTGCACCGGTACGGCGGTTGCCCACACTATTGGCAAGGGGATCTTATTCCCGGAGGCAATAACGTATCTAACAGTAATCTCCTCTTTGGCGGCTATTATCATCTGGGGTACGCTTGCCACTTATATGGGACTGCCAATAAGCCTACACCATGGGTTTATTGCCGGACTGGCTGCTGCCGGCATGGCGTTGACTGGCAGCGAGGCTGTGGTATGGGGCGTCATGTTTCAGATTCTGGCGGCAGTAATTATAGCTCCTTTATTCGGCTTTACCGGTGGTTTTTTAGCCATGGTCTGCCTGTACTGGTTATTCCGATATAGTGCCGTCGATAAGATGAGAAGGCTCTTCAGCAGAGGACAATTCCTGACCACAGCCTTTATGGCTTACAGCCATGGTAAGAATGATGGCCAGATGCCAATAGGTGTCATTACCATGGCACTGGTAGTTTTTTATAACGATGTCGACCTGTGGGACCGACTTTCTATACTATCTCCCGAAACATGGTGGATAATAGTTATATCAGGCTTAGCCATCAGTGCCGGTACGGCTATTGGAGGCTGGCGGGTTGTCAAAACTATGGGAATGAAGGTTACCACTCTCAGACCGGTTCAGGGCTTTACTACCCAGGCTGCCGCGGCTACGGTTATTGAGGTTGCCTCATATTTTGGTATTCCAGTAAGTACTACCCACCTTATCAGTGCCTCTACTATGGGGGTGGGTGCTACCGAGCGTATCTCGGCAGTACGCTGGGGAATAGCTGGCAATATTGTGGCTGCCTGGATACTGACCTTTCCTATCTGCGGTGCGCTGGGTTATTTCTTTTCCTGGCTTCTGCACACGATATTCTAGTTACTAACCCCCGCCACCCCATTAGATATCTTTTCCCACCCTGCCGCCCGGTATCATCAGCGGCTTAGCCCTTAGTTTCCCACCGCCACCCCAGGGAGTAGCCAGCGGAGAGGGGCGCCAGCCCCTCTCAAAAATAACTACCCCCTCTCCAAACAAACTTATCCACGCTCCTTATGAAATCTCACTGTTTGGAGAGGGGGTCAGGGGGTGAGGTATGTAGCATATTTTCGTTTCATATCTTTTCCCACCCAGGCCGCCCAGTTACATTTAATGCTTATCCCGACACAAACCACTTAACATAACCATAAAAACAAATCACGCCTGACCAGCTTCGAATTGTTTCCCCTAATTTATGATGTCGTTTTGTCCCCCTTTGAAAAAGGGAGTTCCTCACCCAATCATCCCCAGGAAAACGCCACCGGCAATGGCCGCCCCGATAGCCCCGGCTACATTTGGCCCCATGGCGTGCATCAGCAGGAAGTTCCGTGGATTTTCCTTCTGCCCCATGACCTGAACCACACGGGCGGCCATCGGTACCGCCGAGACACCGGCAGCACCAATCATCGGGTTAATCTTTTCCTTGCAGAATAGGTTCATCAGCTTGGCCATGAGGACGCCCGCAGCGGTAGCCGTGGCGAAAGCCACGATACCCAGTACCAGAACCATCAACGTCTTGGGCTGGAGGAAGTTCTCGGCGGTCATGGTAGCACCGATAGCCAGCGTCAGGAAGATGGTAAGGACATCTATCAACGCGGTGGATGCGGTCTTGGTCAACCTTTCGGTAACACCGGACACGGCAAACAGGTTGCCTACCATGAACATCCCGATGAGCGGAGCGGACATGGGAACAAACAGGATAACTATTATCGAAGCGATTACCGGGAACAGTATCTTCTCGCGGTTGGAGACTTCGCGCAGCTGCGGCTTCATGTATATGGCGCGCTCTTTCTTGGTGGTTAGCAGCCTGATTATCGGTGGCTGGATAATGGGCACCAGCGCCATATAGGAATAGCAGGCGATAGCCGTCGCCCCGATGATATGCGGGGCCAAGACGGAGGTAACGAAAATGGTGGTCGGCCCCTCCGCCCCGCCGATTATCCCTATAGAGGCAGCTTCGGCTATATTGAAGAGACCGGTAGCCAGGGCCGCAAAAAAGGCGAAATATACCCCGAACTGTGCCGCCGCACCGAGCAGCAATGTCTTCGGGTCGGCTAGCATCGGACCGAAGTCGGTCAAAGCTCCCAGACAGAGAAAGATAAGCGGAGGTATTATCTGCCACATGATACCATACTCGAATATTCTGGAGAGCAACCCGATGGGTCGGGTTGGGAGGGGGGTCTGAGAGGAGGTCAGCATCACGGCCATTACCTGACCGGACTCGACCTCCTGCCCGGGTGAAACCAGGACTTCCTTAATACGGCCCGGGACCGGAGACAGCACTTCCCCCGAGTCCAGCCTCAGGATAACGTCATCTTCCCCGAGCCGGCTGTCCTTATCCACCTCAATGCTGATTACTTTGCCCGGCACTTCACCGGTGCTGGTTATCGGCAGTTCGTAGTCCATCAGGCCGCCGAGGGGGAGATTAATCAGCAAAATGCCAAAACCTATCGGCAGCAGTAAAAGGGGCTCCATCTTTTTGCTGATTCCCAGATAGATGAGAGCCCCGCCGATAATAAGCATCAGCAGGTTGCCCCAGTAAAAGACCTGAAAACCCGTCTCAAATAGACCGAACATAATTCATTGCTTTATCAATAATCAATAACGGCAATTACCTCACCGGGCTTGACCACCTGGTCAACGGTAACTCCTACCTCGGCAATGGTGCCATCCACCGGCGCCAGAATCGGGTTCTCCATCTTCATGGACTCCAGTACACAGAGCACATCACCCTCTTTGACTTCATCGCCGACCTTAACGTTTACACTGACAATCTTACCGGTTATGGGAACTTCTACTGTCTCTCGTGCCAATTTCAAGCTCCTTTTTGGTTATCTTCTTTTTTATCATCGGTTTCCCCCGGCCTGTTGACCAGCCGCCCTATCAGCCAGATAACTACGGCCAGAATGATTAAAAGGACGAAGACCATGCCAAAGCCAACCCCCCCAACCTGCCCGGCAAAACCCCAGTCTATTACCATTTCTACAGTCTGCCTTTACCTTTGTTTTTCTATATTAAAAGGGCGGCGGGCTCAACTTTTTGAACCACCACCGCCCTATTATACAGGAGTCGGTTTTACAAGTCACGCAAGTTTATTTTAAGTTATACAGTGGCCGCACCTACGGCCAGGTCCGGGAGCGCAAAGCTATCCTTCGATTCAATCACTATCTCATTATCTTTCATATCTATCACGACATAAGAGATGTAAGTATTCTCTGTTATACGAGGCTCCGTCGCTTCTTTGTCCCTGAGCCTGCCCTCGGTTTCACCCTTAACCACTTCTTTCACCTGGTCTTTGGCTATCTTTTCCACATCGTATTTCACGACGTTTGTGGAATAGACAGTCAGTGAGTCCCCGGAACTCTCGATGTTAATGATATCAGGGAGTTCCTGAATAGCCTTGCTTACTCCAGAAAGCACTTCAGGCTTCTTAATCGTAACCTTGGTCTCATAAACCCTGTTAAATACCTTGAACTCGTCACGCAATACGGCTTCGGATAATTTATCTTCGATCATATCCTGTATGACACGACGCAGCGGGCGCGCACCAAAGACCTCATCATAACCCTTTTCTCCCAGGAAATCTTTCGCCGCATCGGTGACCTCGAGCATTATTTCCTTCTCTTTCAGCTGCTGGCTAACGTTAGCCAGCATCAAGTCGACAATTGACCGTATTTGCTCCTTGGTTAACGCATGGAACACCACCACGCCATCAACACGATTGAGAAACTCTGGACGGAAGGCTTTCTTCAGTTCATTGAGAAGGTTCTCCTTCATCCTTTCGTAAGACTGCTCTCGTGTTTTAACCTCGTCACTGCGCGAAGCAAAGCCGATGGTAGTGCCTTTACGGATAAGCTCGGCGCCTATATTACTCGTCATGATGATGATACTATTTCGAAAGTCAACCCGGCGTCCCTTGGCATCGGTCAGGTGACCGTCATCAAATATCTGAAGAAGGAGGTTAAAGACATCAGGATGAGCTTTTTCAATCTCATCTAGGAGTATGCAACTGTATGACTTGCGTCTCACCGCTTCAGTCAGCTGCCCACCTTCGTCGTAGCCGACATAACCCGGCGGCGCCCCGACAAGTCGGGATACGGCGAATTTCTCCATAAATTCGGACATATCAATCCGGATCAGCGTATCTTCACTGCCGAACATGAACTCGGAGAGAGCTCTAGCCAGCTCGGTCTTGCCGACACCGGTTGGACCGAGGAATATGAAATTACCAATCGGCCGCCTGGGGTCTTTGAGTCCAGCCCGGGCGCGCCTGATTGCCTTGGCGATGGTAACGATTGCCTCATCCTGGCCGATGATACGACGGTGCACCACCTCTTCCATATTGAGCAGGCGGCTTGTTTCGTCACCGGCAAGCTGCACTATCGGGACACCTGTCCACATGCTCACAACCTCGGCAATATCTTCAGCCACCACCTCCGGCTGTTCCTGTTCCTGCTCGCTCCGCCACTCTTCTTCTAGCGACCTTATCTTTTCTTCGATTTGCTGCTCTCGCTGACGAAGTTCCGCGGCGTAATCATACTGCTGGGTAGCCAGGGCAGCATCCTTATCCTTGCGTATATTATCTCCCAGCTGCTTGGCTTCTTTCAAAGTAATGGGCATTGTCCTGTGCTTAATCCGCACCCTCGATGCCGCCTCGTCAACCAGGTCGATTGCCTTATCCGGTAGAAAGCGGTCAGGTATATACCGGGCGGCCAGGCTTGCGGCTGAACTCAACGCCTCATCCGTTATCGTCAGGTGGTGATGCTCTTCATAGCGTTCCTTGATGCCGCGCAGAATCTCCAGCGTCTCGTCCACCGACGGCTCTTCAACCAGAACCGGCTGGAAGCGGCGCTCCAAGGCGGCATCTCGTTCCACATACTTACGATAGTCATCAAGGGTGGTGGCGCCGATGCACTGTAGTTCACCTCGCGCCAGTGAAGGCTTGAGGATATTAGCAGCGTCAACGGCTCCTTCGGCGGCACCAGCACCAACCATGGTGTGGAACTCGTCAATGAAGAGTACGCAGTTGGCCGCTGTCTTAATTTCGTCAATAATCTTCTTCAGTCTTTCCTCAAACTCGCCGCGGTACTTTGTACCGGCGACCAGTGAGCCCATATCCAGCGCCAGCAGGCGCCTGTCTTCTAAAGTCTCCGGGACATCACCGGCCACGATGCGATGAGCCAGGCCTTCAACGATGGCCGTCTTGCCCACGCCCGGTTCGCCGATGAGAGCCGGATTATTCTTGGTGCGGCGGCTCAGAATCTGGATTAACCGCTCAATCTCTTTATACCGCCCGATAACCGGGTCGAGTTTACCGGCACGTGCGGCGGCCGTCAGGTCGATACCAAGCTGGTCCAGAGCCGGAGTCCGGCTGGTACTGCGGGAGAGCCTGGCCTTGGGGGCGCCTTGGGTGAGGATATGGGCTGTTTCAGCACGCGCCCGCTCAAGAGTGATACCAAAGCTGTCCAGTACACTGGAGGCCACGCCTTCGCCCTCACGTAACAGTCCTAGCAGTAGATGCTCGGTGCCGATATAGTTGTGGCCAAGTTGACGTGCCTCATCTATAGCCAGCTCAATTACCTTCTTGGCCCTCGGTGTCAGCCCAGTCTCGCCCGTGCCCGGTTTCTCACCACGCCCGATAATGAATTCTACTGCCGAGCGCACCTTGCCCAGTCCGATGCCCAGGTTAGTAAGAACCCTGGCAGCCACACCCTCTTCCTCACGCACCAGACCAAGCAGTATATGCTCTGTACCAATGTAGCTGTGGTTGAGGTTGCGTGCCTCTTCCTGCGCTATCGTTAGAACGCGCCGGGCTCTCTCTGAGAATTTCTCAAATCTACTTGCCATTTTCTCTTACCGTAGTTACCCCGCTTTATTACTGCCCTGTCTATTTCTATACTATTATAAAACAAATTGTAAAACAAGCAAGTATCGCAGTTCAAGTATCCCAATGAAGCTATTAATCGATATCTAGAATCTAAAGCCTCCTGGCAGTGGCATATTTTCCACAAAGGGTTGCCCCCTCAGTATCGTCTGCGCTGGGGCGTTTCACTTCCGTGTTCGGGATGGGAACATATTTGGACTGCAACTACATTGTTATTCTAGCACAATCTCCAGAGTAAGAAAAGAGTCAAATCTTAAATTTTCATATAAAGAGTGTAAATTTTTTGTATAAAAGATATAAAACACAGGAACGCCTGAGAGTATCTCTCCCTTGACAACCTCGGAGACAAGTGATAGCTTATTGGAGGACTTCTCTCGGACGAGGCAGCCTATTTATACCATCCATTAATGAGCTAGATATCTATGATAAGCACCCTGTAAAGCCCGGTTCAATTAAACGTGACTATGATTTCTGTGATCGGTCAAAAAGCAGACAGAAGTCTTAAGAATAACTTGCGAGGTGATGATACTATGGTCATAGAACTGGTTCACATTGGATTTGGCAATATACTGGCTATGAGCCGGGTTATCGCTATTGCCTCACCGAATTCGGCACCCACTAAACGTACCATACATGAAGGCAGAAATAACGGTATGGTAATCGACATGACCAGCGGCAGGAGAACCAAGGCGGTTATCTTTACCGATAGCGGGCATATAATACTGGCGGCGCTTGCTCCAGAAACCATTGCCAGCAGACTCCAGACAAGCCGAACGAGCGCAACCGTAAAACAAGAGCAAAGTGAAAGCGAAGATGAGCCGTGAAGGCCATTCCCCACTGAGTCCACCCCCAAAACCCCTGCTTTTTGTACTCTCTGGCCTCTCCGGGGTCGGCAAGGATGCGATTCTAACCAGACTCAGGCAATCCGGCTACCCCCTTGAATTCATTATAACCGTCACCACAAGACCTCAGCGTACTAGTGAGAAGGATGGCGTACATTATCACTTCGTCTCCGATAACAGGTTCCAGGAACTGATTAACAGTAATGAGCTGCTGGAATGGGCGAAGGTATATGGCAACTGGTATGGCATTCCGAAAGCGCCGGTCAGGCAGGCTCTGAACAGCGGCAAAGACGTCATCGTTAAGGTTGATGTTCAGGGAGCGGCTACTGTGAAAAAGGTCCTGCCTCAGGCAGTATTTATCTTCCTGGCACCACCTTCCATGGAAGAGCTTGTGCTGAGACTCAAACAGCGCCGCACCGAAACACCCTCGGATCTGGACCTGCGTATAAAAACAGCCGAGGAAGAACTGGAAAGCCTGAACCTTTTTGACTACATAGTCATTAATCGGCAAGAGGAAATTGACCGTGCCGTAGCCGATATTGGGGCAATCATCGCTGCCGAGAAATGTCGGGTAACACCGAGGGAACTCACTCTCTAGGCGTTTCTGCCCGGTATTTATTGATGCAATATTAGCTTTAATTTTACTCTATTTTGACTTCACCCCCTGAGTCCCCCCTCGTTACTAATCTTTTCCCACCCAAGCCCACCCTCGTATTAACCACGGCCTAACCTGCAGAACTCCCACGCCTTTTCTCCCTTCGGGGGTGATGGGGAGGAAAACATCAGTAGGATAAGCAGAAGATGTAACTGGGCGTTTGGGTGGGAATAGATAACTAAAGGGATGTGTGGGATGATATTTACGGGCTAAGCCGCGATGATGCTGGGCGACCTGGGGGGAATAGATATCAGAGAAAATGGGTGGGGGGATGGCGTAGATAGAAATCTTTACTTTATTGCTTAAAATCCTGTAAAGTCATTCTGTGAACAAATCGGATAAATTTCCTGAAGGAGGTAAACCATGAATGTAGAGATACAGGGTTACTATGACGAGAAGTTCGCTGCGGTGAAGGAGGC